>Ga0180732_1000994_pt1 | contig 19405 bp, 26 predicted proteins | sample KR11_01MetaG_FD_148674 | JGI IMG/M metagenome (GOLD analysis project Ga0180732, IMG submission 148674) | Groundwater microbial communities from the Olkiluoto Island deep subsurface site, Finland - KR11_0.1 MetaG | ecosystem: Environmental > Aquatic > Deep subsurface > Groundwater | place...
TAAGTTTTATCAATATTTAATGATTTTAATAAAACATTAATAGAATATTCTTTGTTGATATTTGCTTTCTTTAATAATGAATCAATAACATAAGTTTTATCTATATTAAGAACAGTAAGTAATGTATCAATTGAATAGTTTTTTTCAATATTAAATTTTTTGAATAAAATATCGATGATATATGTTTTATTAACATTTAGTAATTTTAACAAAGTATCAATAGAATATTCTTTATTGATATCTAATTTCTTTAATAACGAATCAATGGTATAAAATTTTGTGTATGTTGTTGTGGATTGAAATTTATATCTTCTATGAAATGGATTTATATTAGTTTCGAAAACGGTGGCGATGGGTTCAGGCGAGGCGTATTTGCGGACACGGACATCATCTATTGTAAGAATTAGTGTGTTTGTATATGGTTGGAACATTATATAGTAGTTTGTTTCTGTTGCCGCTCCTGTGTAAGTATCAAATTGAATGCCGTTTTTATATGCATCATAACTTTGTGTTGGAAGAATACCAAGCCTATAAGTGCTAAAAACGCCAGCGGTTGCCGTAGCAGAACCATAATATCCATTGTAATAGAAATAATCCACTGAAGCTGTATATACTCCGATATCCTGTGTTCGTGCGATATCTAGCGAATACGATAATGTAAACATATCGCCAGTAGCTGAATACTTTACTTTTGCTTCAATTATATTTGGTCTTGCTATTGCTGTTTTTGATAATACTCCATTTATTCCCCAAGAGCCTGCGCCTGTAATAACTAATTGATTGTTTGATATTGCTGGATTTCCAGTTACGGTCCACTTGTTTAAACCCCCACTGAAGTCATCAAAGAACGCAAAGGTATTCGTGCCATTGCTTGCGGATGCGGCAGAAGGATTACCGTAATACATCCAGATTACATTTGAACCAGAAGTGATGACTTTTATCCAAACATTAGCCGAAACAAAAGAAGTACATGATTCAATCCAATAACTAAGTTCATTTCCATTAACATCGGAAAATCGAATATCAGAAAAATCTGACTTCATGTGAACTCTATAAGGTACGATTACATTAATTTGATAGTCTGCAATAGATGCGGGATTAACTATCCCAATTCTTGCCCTATATCGCCATGAAGTATATACCATATTATGATTGTACGGTCGATATTACGGAAACTAATTCCGCGGTCATTCCCGATGTCATAGAATTAGTTACCGTTGTTTTAAAGTATTTTGCATCTGGCATAATTGGAACGGTGAATCTATGATCGCCGCCGGCACTTAGCATATTCATATTAAATGTAGCATAGGTGGCGGTATCATAATTACTATTATCAACACTTGTCCAAATATTACACGTTATTGGACCGGAAGCTTTTACGGGTCCGCTACATTGTATTGTAATCGCAAATTGTACGGCAGTTGTTAAATCTAATGCGTAACTACTTGCCATTACAGATGATAATCCCGCACTTATAAGAAGATTTGTTATAAAATTACTTACTTGTTTTGTAAATACCATAATATTACCTCATTTCGGAAGACTTTTTTCTCCACCACGCTTATTTTTATACCAATTTATTGCGTTTACAAGATGATCGTAACTACAAAATGATAAATTTTTTATAATTTCGGGAGCAAGTGAATGTTTAATATCAGATAATTCAATATATGGTAATCTAATTTCCGGAATAAAAATCCAATTATCTAAATTTTTTCCCTCAAATTTACACCATTCACATTTATAATAAATTAATTGCGACATTTTATTTAGTTTCCGTTATAGAATTACCCGCAAGTCCAGCTATTGCCCCAATTGCACCCATTATTATATTTGACAATAATTGACTATCGGGTACATAAACTGATACTACGGATGCCGCTATTACTATTCCGAATATTGCCGTTATGGCAAATGTGACTTGATCTATTTTCATTTTATTCTCCATTTATTATTTCAATATTGTCCATTTCATTTATTTTTGCTAAATATCGTCCTTCAATTCCCGCTAAATATTCCGTAAAACGCCGTTCGACTTTACCTTGTAATTGAATGTAATTTCGGCGTTTTGCGATTAGTTTATCGTCTTTTTCAAGAGAAATTGATAATTTTGGAAGTAAAGGATTAGAAACACTTCCGGGAACTTTTGATGATAAATCCAGAGTAAAAGGATACCAACTAAATTTTATTAATTTAGTATGATCGATTTTACTGAAAAGAATTTCTTCTCCGGTATCGGGATCGAATTGAGGAAGCGCGGTTTTATCGTTGTATTCCGCAATCCAAAAATATTTTAAAGACATATATCACTTTATAATTATATTTCATCGTATCTAAATGTCACTTCTTCCGCCGTTTGAGTTCCCTGAGTCGCCGTTGTTGCCACTGCAATTTGAGTGACAAGAGCTTTCGTGAAACAAGATGTTTGATATACCGTACTATCAACCGTTGCGGGCGAACCTACAACGTAAGTTGCGGCATTTATTAATCCTCCAGATATTTCAGCCGTTACTTGATGATAATACGAATGACCGCTTAATAACCATACTCCCGTAGTTGTTGAACCCGAAGCATTAACATAGCCTGAAACTGGGCACCCAATATCTCCACTTGCTCTTACCCCGACATAAAGAAATCCACTTGCCGTTCCAACATTCCATCCTATTGCGCCATCGGTGTACCATCGAATATTATCAATTTGGGTGAATGTTGGCCAAAGATTTAAGCAATGATGTTTCCAAAAACTATAATTAACTCCTGTTGTTGGAATTACTAACGGATTTCCTATTCCTGGTGTTGGAGAATCGGCTAAACTATACCTTGCACTTGTTAGATTTGTATTGGTTCGTGCGGCAACCGTCCCCGTCCATTCAAATATACTTACTGAAGCAACCATTTTATTTCTCCTTTGATAAACTATACTAATAAATATAAATTTCATTTATAAACAAAATTAAATACTAATAAAAATTGAAAAAAATAATTGTTTATCGATAATATACACAAGTGTTTATTATCGATAAACAATTATTAAACTACTATTCTCCATTTCATTTATTTTTATTCCAACCACGAAAATCCATTTTTTCATTGAGTATGTGTTTTATCATATGACAATTAGGACATAAAATAATTAAATTATCTCTTCTATTATTTTTTTCTATTACCATCTTTATGATGAATCATTAAAATACGTATATCATAAAATTCACAAATTTCGCATTTTCCTATAAATTCTATATACATCTTTTTTAGTTTTTGACTTGATATTATAGAATCTGAAGTTAAATATTGAGAAATATCTTTTTGTTTTAGTATTCCTGCGCATTTATGTGAACAACATTTTCGATTTTTTTGCGATAAAGTAGTATAAAATTCTTTATTACAATATGCACAGTTTTTTATGACACCCGTTTTTACATCTTTATTAGCGGGTGGTCTACCTTTTCTTAAGTTAGACAATTTCTCTATTGTTTCTTCAGAATAAACATTTGTTTTACCTTTATTCCAAGGGATATTACCAATTAAACTCTTTGATACATTATTATTTCTTATTTCAATAGATTCGGGATTTTCTTCCTTATTTAATTTCCACCAAAGTGTTAATGATTCAGATAAATGTTTTCTATGTTCATCCGATATAATTCGTTTTTTACCAATAATTGTTTCCATATACTATCCGTTCGTATAATTTTAAATATTCACGAGTCATTATTTCAACAGTAAATTTTTTAGCTTTTTCAAGACAATCTTTTGGATTTAATTCACCATCATTTATTAATTTCATTGCGGATTTTAGTTCGCCAATATTATAGCAAAAGAATCCATCTTTTTTATGGGTAATTATTTCAGGCATGGCACCGCGAGGTGAGGTTATAACGGGTGTGCCAGATGCAAGAGCTTCGATTGCAACTATTCCGAACGGTTCTGACCAGAGAAGTGGTAATACTAACGCTTTAGCATTACTAAGAAGTTCCCGCTTCTTTTGTTCGGTTACATTACCAAGATATTTTACTATTTTACCATCACAACTATTCATTATCGACATTACGTAAGTCGGATCTTGAACAAATACATCCTCTCCGGCAACCATAAGTTTATTCCCAGACTCCTTACATGCTTGGATGCACTCGTGTGCCCCCTTCATACGACTAATACGCGATAAGAAAAGGAAATAATCACCCTTATTTTCATTATATGTATAATTATTTAAATCAATCCCATTATATACACATTCTAAATGAGTCCCAAGTATTCCACTTGCTTCGGCACAATGATTATTTGATATGCCAATTAAATTCATATGTGGAACTCCTGGCGGAGGATTTTGAAAATTACATTGGCAATGCAAAACAGAGCACAATTTAATATTTAATTCTTTTAATGTATTATAATGAAGATATGAATATTTCTGATGTCCATTATCTTCGAGGATGTCCACGGGATTTTTCTTTAAATATTCCATTACGATATCCATTTGTTCCTTCTCATGTGAATATTGATAATTTATCCCGCCCGGAACGGTTTCGATAACTTTAATATTGCCCGGAAGTTTTGATCCTTTACAAGTAAATACCGTTACTTCATGACCGAGTTTATCTAACATTACCGCTTTTTCTGATACAAGTTTTTCCACGCCGGCATAACCCTCAAAGGGTATCTTTACCGGATAAATTGTTGTATTAATTAATCCAATTTTCATTTTAATCTCCACTCTTCAATTGTTCTTTTCAATCCATCATCTAAATCTATTTTCGGTTCCCAATCTAACCATAACTTTGCTTTATTTATGTAGAGTAACATTCTATTCATTGCATTCAAAGTAGTATCTTTAGTATGTATTATTTTACTTTTACTTTCGGGTATTAATTCTAATATTTTATTAGCAATTTCTGTCACCGAAATTTCATGACTACTTCCAAAATTAAATAATTCTCCGTCAATATTTTTAGTTTCAATACATTTAATATAACCTTGAATTAAATCATCTACATGATACAAATCACGAGTTTGATTACCATTTCCATGGACGTATAAAGGCTCATTATGTAAGGCATTATCAATGAAATTTGGAATCATATTGGGTTTGCTTTGCCGACTTGAATATACATTTCCTGATGCGGTTGTTACAACCGGAAGACCATATTGTTCAAAATACATTTTTGCGAATATGTATTGAATAGCTTTTGACTTTCCATATGGATCGCTTTCTATAAGTGAATTTAAGCGATTATTTTCACTTGCGGGTAAATGAGGACTTTTTCCAAAAATGTGATCGGAACTTGCTATTATAACTCTTTTAATATTATTTTTCCGTGCAGCTTCTAAAATATTTATAGTTCCTCCACAATTTACATCCATACATAATTTAGGATTTTCTAAACAAGTTTTCACATGGGAAATTGCCGCAAGATGTACTATTACATCAATATTTTTAGTTGCAAAATCAACATCTTCATATCGTCTTACGTCACCCACTATTGAATGTGCCTTCGGATTTAAATATTTATTCCCAAATCCCGGAAGATGCGCATCAAACCCGTAAACTTCATAATCATTTTCTATAAGTTCATCTACGAGATGAGATCCAATCATCCCGGAAGATCCGGCTACCAATATTCTTTTTGTATCTACCATGATTCACCATTTGTACATTCTTGAAGTATTTTCTCAAATCTTTTTGTCATAGCTTCTCTACTAAATCTTTTTTCAACATCTTTTCGGCAATCTTTCAAATTTATTTCATCAATACTATTCACAAAAGCTTTCATATGTTCGTAATCATTAGCGACAAATCCGGTTTTTCCGTGCTCAATTATTTCCGGCAATGCTCCCATATTTGTAGATATTACTGGAGTTCCGCAAGATAATGCTTCAACCGTTGTAAGTCCAAAACTTTCGTGAAACATTACGGGAAATAAATAACACCGTGCTTTTTGCATTAATTTCATTTTAGCTTCTTGATGAGTATTGTCTTGTGGTAATTCAACATATTTAATATTATCGCATCCCTTAATTTGTTCCATACATTCTTGCCAATGTTTAAAATGTTCTGGATGTGATAATCTATCCCCCGTCATAATTAAATTAATACCGGTTTCCTTTGCTAATTTAATAGCAACTTCAGGTCCTTTATGTGGATGAAATCGCGCGAGCCATAAAAAATAATCTTCTTTATTTTCATCGAATTTATAAAAGTTCGTATCTACTCCGAGATGAGCATACTTACTTGTTGCCGGAATTCTACCATTAGAACTACCTCGAACTTCCCAAGGAGTATTTTCAAATCCCGTTCTACCGTGAATTCCGTCATCCAATTGTTTTGCGGAATTCACGATTATATTATATGGCGGATTAGGATGTAAGTACCAATTTCCTATCATATAATTACAAACTTCATCTTTTATTTTAAAATTATGTAATCTTTCGGATATTTGTTTTCCGTGAGACATGTCGATGACAACGTCGGAATTCATAATATCATTTTTATAATATTCCCACGCTTGTCCTTCCGCTTGCCAGGATACTTGTCCATGCGTAAACGGAATTTGATTTAGTTGAAATGGATATTCAATATCATTATTTTTAGCAGCATATAAAATTACTTCGTGATTTAAATTATGAAGTCCAACCGCTAATTGATAAATAAAGGATTCACCTCCGTAAGTATTTACAGGTGTGGGATATGTGGAAGTTGACAAAATTGAAATTTTCATAATACTCCGTGGGGTGCAGGGGTAGCGGAAACCACACCTATCAGGTGTGGGTGATTGACTCGATGGTCTCCACAATAATATCCCATAAATCAAACATTTTTTCTATTTCCGGTAAAATATCGATATCAGCATCAAATAGCAATTCAATATTATTTCGACTATTAAATCCCTTCTCTATCAAATCCTCAAAAATTTCATGAACAACTACTTTTATTTTTGTATCTTTATCTACATAATCACTATAAATATGTTCGACAATATTCGCTTTACGTGTTTCATCTAAATTTAAATATCCACCGACATCTAAATGTTTTGAAATATTTAGTTTATACATTTTTATCAACTCTCACATATTTTATTATAAAGTTTAATATGTTCTTGAACAAGAAGTTTTTTATCATAATTAGATAATGCGTTAATAGTATATATATCTTTGTATATATCATTATCAAAGTTCGTAGCAACGGATTTCATTTTATTACTTTGACAAAAATTATGAACTTCTTTTTTTGCACTAAAATCGTGAATAATATTAAATATATCAAATAAATAACTATATTGCGGCATTATATCATCTTCTTTTTTACATACTATCAATCTTCCAATTTTTGGGATTTTAGAATTTTCTTTTGCGAAGATACTAATATCGTGACCCAATTTATTTAAACCATCTATTAAATCCCAAATATATTTTTCATTATTTGGTTGTTCCATATTTATTATTATTGCTATGTTCATTTTGTTAAACTCCGACTATTATGTATTTTATTACGTTTTTCGAATAAATTATAAACATACTTTAACCATCTTTCAACATCTTTATGAGTAAAATTTGTATGATCTAATGAAAAACAAGTTGAACGGTTCTCACCAATTTGATAATATTTAGTCCAATCCTTTTCTATTATAGTGTAACCATATTTTTCTGGATGTTTGTATATTTCTGTCCCAGGATATGGTAAAAGTGGATAAATTGCGTATTCATCAAATGGAAGTAAACTTGCGATGAAGAAATATTTTTCTATTGTTTCATTCGTATCATGCGGAAGTCCTAATATGAAATATACTCTTGAAATCATTCCATATCTTTTTACATTACGTAGATTTACATCTACTATTTCAACATTAGTATTTTTTCGTAAGAATTTAAGATTATCGGAATTCATCGATTCTATCCCAATTGAAATGTGAACACATCCACTTTCAGATAATAATTTACAAGTTTCATCTGTTAAATCTCGAATGTGCGCAAATATTCTATATTTAATATTTAATTTCTTAATTTCACTTGTTAGTTCTTTAAGATTACCTCGACATGCGAAATTATCATCGTTGAAACGAAAACTATTGTATCCCAAAGATTGTAAATATTTTATTTCTTCGATAATATTATTTACACTTCTAAATCTTATTTTATGTCCTCCGCCCATGATGACGGAATTACAATGTGTACATCGGTTCGGACATCCGCGTGAACTAAGAATAGATATTACTCGTTCTCCATTAAGAACACGAGTATAATTATCTAAGTTTACTAAATCCCACGAAGGTATTGGTAAATCATCGATATTTTTATATGGAGTTGGCTCTAATATTCGCATCCAAGTTGGTAAATTTGTATAATATTCGTTTCGTATTGGCATTTTTTCTATTTCATTTAATAAATATATCAAAGAGTTCTCTCCTTCACCTACTATTACAAAATCGCATTTACTATCTTCAATTGTATATTGTGGTAAAGCAGATGCATTGGGTCCACCAAGAACTATAAAAGCATTAGGATATTTATTTCTAATCTGATTAATACATTTTTTTATATTTATATAATTAGTGCAATAGGTAGTGAAAGAATAAATATCTGCAATTGGAATTTCATTTATTTTAGTTTCAATCTCTTTATTTGTTTTACATCCTGTCATATCATATACACTAATATTATTATATCCATTTTTTCTTAAATTCGAACAAAGATATAAAATTCCTAACGGTGGTTCAAGATGGTCATCATTTATATTTAATGTACCTACATTTATAAATATTATTTTCATAGAATTCTCGTCTTCTTACTATTATGACAATGTAAACATAAAGGAACTAATTTCCAAGGCTTATCATTACAACCTTGTTCTTTATCATCATCAATATGATGAACAGCTAATTTCCAAGGCTTATTCGTTTTAGTAATATTATTTTTTTCATCGATATTACAAATATAACATTTTCTATTATATTCTTCTCTTACTTCCTCTTTCTTTTTTTCATTAAACTTTGGACAATATGGTTCAAAAGATTTACCACCCTGCCAATTTGAAGCACTTTCGGCGAATTTATGTATTCCATACATTGGATGATTTTCTCCAGAAAAATCCACATGATTATCTCTCATTTTTTGTTTAGTTTCTTTAGAATGATGTGTGCCTTTACGACCGTGCCCACAAATATATTTAGGAATTCCATTCCATTTATGATATTCATATACAATAATTTCTTTATTACATCCACATTGACAAATTATTTTTGGACAATCATCTTCCAACCATTTCCTATAAGATTTATGTTTTCTATGACCACTAATATATTTAGGAATACCACGATATTTATAATTATTAGTAATAATAATTTCTTCGTGATATAAACATTGACAATATACTTTCGGACAACCATCTTCCAGCCATTTCTTATAACTTTCATGCATATATAATCACATTGTTTTAATAATATTTATAATTATCGATTTTTACAATATTAATCCTTTCGCATCTTCGTAAAATTGTTTTACAGTTTCGAGAGATAATTCCGTTAAGTCTTTTCCTAATATTACCTTCTTTTTTAATATTTCAGGAGTTACTGTAATAATATCACAACCATAATTTTTTGCTTGAACAATATTGAATATTTCACGCGTTGATGCCCACAACAATTGAATATTCGGTTTATCAACAATAGTATATATTGCACTTTTTATTAATGAACTCGGATCAATACCGGTATCGGCAATTCTTCCGGCAAATATCGAAATAATAGCCGGAGTTCTTGGTATCAACAATAGTATATATTGCACTTTTTATTAATGAACTCGGATCAATCCCAGTATCTGCAATTCTTCCGGCAAATATCGAAATAATAGCCGGAGTTCTTGGTGATAATGCACTATAAGCAATTGCAACTTGTGGGTAAGTTAAAATTGCCGTAATATTCAATTTAATTCCATCTTCGGATAATTTTTTAATTATCGGTGCGGTAGATATTCCTTGAGTATTAGTTATGGGGATTTTTACATAAATATTTTTTCCCCAAGAAGATATCTTACATGCTTGCCGTTCCATTTCGTTTAAATCATCGGATAATACTTCAAATGATATCGGTTTATCGCCAATTATACTTAATACTTCTTTAGCAAATTTTTCATAATCGGTTACTCCACCCTTTTTCATCAATGATGGATTTGAAGTAAATCCATCTACTTTATCTTTCCATGCGGCGCCATAAGAATGTGTTTTACTATGAAGTACTGGTTTCATCAAAACGCCGTCCCTATCAAAAAATATTCCACGATTCATGCCGACACCAATAAATGTAAGATAATTGACTGTAATTCTTCAGCGTGTGATGTAATATTACTTTCATTAACTATTGGTATAATAATGCAAACATCGGCAACCTTTGCGGTATATCCACCATCGCGACTAACAATACCCATAATTTTAGTGCCAACGCTTTCGGCATATTTTAATGCTCTAACAATATTATAACTTGTGCTTTCACTTCCACCACCAACCGATAACACTAAGATAATATCATCTTTATTTAATTTACTTACTTTTAACCATTCTCGGAATGATCCGTGCCATCCATCATCATTTATTCTTGCTGTCAATTCATATACATTATCTAATGGTGTATAAGTTTCTATATTCATTATCTTGCGGAAATCATTTGCGGCATGACGGGCGTTTGCACCACTACCCCCAACACCTAATATGAACAATCGACCCTTAAGATTATATAATATTTCCCACATCTTATAGATTTGTTGTTGATCAATTCTATCGATTATTTTTGTCGTTTCACTTAGATAATTATTGATATAAGATAATTCCATAACTCACCAATTCCTCGGTTTTTATTCCATAATGTAACTTGAAAATATTATATTTCATGTTTAATTTATCCAATAATTCAAGTACTTTTTCATCATTAAATATATGTTGATGCCAAATATGTTTATATATCTTTTCGGAAATTGCGGAAGTACATTTTGCCATTGTACTTGGATGTTCTAAAGTTGATTTAATTTCCTGATTTTCTACTTGATCGTCCATTCCACAATATGTATTGACTACATTTTTATCCGAATGTGGTATTCTATTGGTAACATTCCATTCACTTTCACATGGTAGCGTTACTATAATTTTACTTTTTGTTACTCGTTTTGCATCCTGTAAACATTTTAACGGATCGGAAACATGTTCAAGAATATCACCGAATACGATTGTATCGAATGTATTATCTTTAAACGGTAAATTTAATGCATCACCACGAACAAATTTTGGATTTTGTAACCATGTGGGTAACCATAAATCGCAATCAAAGAATACTATTTCCTTGATTACAAACATATCGGGATAATGTGGATACCACATCGAATATGCCCATAATGATGAGTCATTGCTACCTATATCACATATTAAACCATCCGAATTTCTAACGATAAATTCAAATCGATGCATCCGAATTGTAGGTATTGACATTACCACTCCAAACCATTTATAACATCTTCATAAATCTTAATATGTCGTTTTGCCATTGGAATTCTATCAAATCTTTCAATTATATCTTCACGGCATTTTTTATTGTCGATTTTATCAATATTCTTTATTGCACTCATCATTTCTTCGATATTATTACAAAGAAATCCGGTTTCATTATGTTTTATAATTTCCGGCATTGACCCATGATTAAATGTTATTACGGGTGTCGCACAAGATAATGATTCAATAGTAACTAATCCGAATCCTTCTCTATACAATACCGGGAATAAAAATGCTTTAGCATTTTGAATTAAATTTCTCTTTATGTAATGATGATGTTCATCATTAGGTATTTCGATGTATTTAATATTTTCATATCCCTCTATCGATTCAAGATATTTACCTCGTAATTCCTTATATATTTTTGCATCCGGCTCACCACAAGCAATAATAAATTTAAATCCCATTTGTTTTGCTAATTCGATTCCAATATTAATACCTTTATATTCCATTAATCCGCCAAAATATAGGAGATAATCGGATTTTTCATATTTCGGTAAATAAAACTTACTATTAGTTCCAAGATGTAAAGATTTAACGGATTCGTTTTTTCCGGTATGTCCGACTTGATTATACCACGGAGTCCTCTCGAAGCCATTTAAACCGTTTGTAGCAGCGAATCTTGAACTTTCGGATGGTACGAGAATATTTCGGGCTTTTTGATACCACGAAAAACCAAAATAAGTACATACGGAGTTTTTATATCCATTTTGATATAATAAATTTATAAAAATTTTGTTATGACTAAAATCATGGACAATATCAGATTTATTTAATTCGTATTTATATTTATTATAAAGTTCAAACTCTAATTGTGGATTCGAACTTTCACATAATGGAATTTCAATGAGTTTTCCATTTGTTGGACATTGTGATCCCATTGGAGCATAAAGTGTAATTTCGTGTCCCAATTCACTTAAACCCTCACATAAATCCCATATTACAATCTCTCCACCCCATCCAATAGGCGGGCAAGTATGTGAAGTATTAGATATTACAGATATTTTCATGTTAATTTCCTAATAGTTTTGCCTTCGATATATTCAATAAATTCTTTACTATTACATTCGATATTAGCCTGTTTTTGTATTTCAATTAATCTTTCCGCACTAACAACGGTATTTTTCATTACAGGATGCTTCCAATTAAATAAATCCGTATTAAGTTTATCAATTGTATCAATACAATTCATTTCTAAAGCAATATCATAAAGTTTAGTTCCGGGATATGGTGTCGCAAAAAAGAAACTAATATATGGAGCGCCAACTTCTTTTAATTTTTTACCAATATCAATAGTTTTTTGTATTTCTTCTTCTGTTTCATCTGGAAATCCGATAATTAAATTCACTGGAGTTTTTACACCAACATCAAGCAATACTTTCATTAATGAAATTAAATCCATTTTGTCGTGTTGAATTTTGCCGGAACAATATTTATTAATAACTCTTTGAGATCCGGATTCAACCGGAAATGCCATTTGATAAAATCCGGCTTTATACAACATTTTTATAAAATCGGTTTCAATTTTCCATTTACCATTAATTTCGATAGTTTTATCAAAAAAATCTATTAAATTAACTCCATTAACACCTAAAAACTTTATTCCTTCATTTTCTACTAATTTAAATAATTCTTTAGTTCTGTCTTTCATTGATAATAAACTATCATCTTCTAAATATATTCGAGTTATGCCTAATTTTTTTAATTCTTTAACTTCTGAAATAATTCGATTTATTGAATGTAATCTTAATTTGCCAATATCTTTTTTCTTTCCTGAAATATGGCAATATGCGCAATGAAATCTACAACCACGTGATGTTAGAATTGCGGAGATTAAATCTTTATTACCGTGATTAGTAACATCTCTAATATCATAACGATTTAATGGTAATTTCGTCCATGCCGGCATTGGTAAATCATCTAAATGTTTAGTAAAACATGTATCATCAACATCATTAACTATAATTTTATCATCTTTTAAGTATGCCCAACCGGGAGTATTTTCAATTCCCTCTAAAATCATTCTTGGAAATATTAATTCGCCTTCGGTTAGACAAACACCATCAAAATATTTAGTAATTAAAAATCTTTTATAAATGGTCATTGCATTTGTTCCGCCAACGTATATTTTAATATTTTGATTAATATTTTTTATTGCTTTGGCGGTTTCAATAACCATTTTTGTTTGTGATGTGAAATTAGAATTTATTCCAACAAAAGTATATTTACCATTTTTTACATAATCAGCAATTTCTTCAAAACTCATTCCAACTTTTATTAATCCATTTTCTTGTGGGACAAATCGAAAAAGAGTTTCTTCCGTATTAGCATCTAACACATCGGTCGGAATACCATTTTTTTCTAATGCGGCGGCAAGATATAATAATCCCATTGAACCATCATTTTTTGGAATCTCAATATTCATAAGTTGGGTTGGAGCATAAATTAAAAGTCCCTTATCTTTCATTTTTTATCGCCTCAAATAATCTTGAACTTAAAATAGAACTATTGTTACGTTCTTCCATTGATGATCGCATCGGATGTGGAAGATGAACTATTTCTAAATCTTGCAAGCAAATAAAAGTAAGTTTTTTCCATAATCGATATAATAATTCTTGACTCCAATGCGTTGCATATCCTTTAAATTCTTCACGATATGGCTCGAAATGATCACGATGAATACACCCCATTCCATCCGCTAAATCGGGGGATTTATAGAAAAATTCCATATAATTACGCCGTGTTTCAATACTTCTAATATCGATTGGCTTTCCGGTATAAAGAATATTCTTACCGTACAAATTTATATAAAAATTTAATCGTTTAAGATAATCGGGATAACAAACCAAATCTAAACTCCAACATTGTATATATTCGCCGTTTGAAACTTTAAATCCTTCATTCATTAACTTACTAAGACTATCGGTATTTAAGACGACATTTTTTACTTTAATTCCGTTTATAATTTCCGTATCATTTGATATAATTTTATTTCCCGAAATTATAATTTCAAAATCTTTAAAATCTTGAGCAAGTAAGGAATTTATACAATGTTGTAAATTATAATTTACTAAATCACCATATACGGGAATTATAAAAGAAAATTTTACCATTATAAACTCCTTATTTTTTTAATTTTTTCTTCGATTTCTTCAATTGTTAAAGGAATATTACCTTCTTTCTCACACGCACATGCGGCGCCAAGACTACCCAATATTGAACTAATTACAATATTATTAGATACTTTATATGCTAAACTTGTAATTACTAACATCGCATCTCCCGCACCGTTTGCATCAACTAAATTCTCCACGAAACTATCAAGTGCAAAAAAGTCTTTTGGTTTATTATCAATACCGCGATAAGTTAATGTTCCTTTTTCGCCTAATTTTAATATTACATATTTAGCATTTGACTTTTTATATAATTCTAATCCAAGTGGTCTAATTGCTGTATCTTGATCCGCTAAGGCAAACCGAACTTCTTTTTCATTAGGAAAAATTATATCAAAATTTTGATATTCTAAAATATTTCCCCATCTATTACTTACCTGACTATCCGCAACTTTTATAGCATTTTTCGGAATTAAATTTGACAAATATTTAATATTTTGTTTATTGAATATTCCGTGCCGGAAATCACTAAAAATAACGAGATGATTATCATTTTTGATAATTATCTCGTTTAATATTTTATTTGATATTGGACGATTATCAACCGTATCTACTTGAAGCATTTTTTGACCATTACACCAAAATCTCTCTTTTAAGGTTGTGGGTCTATTATCACATAAGATATTTAATTTAATTCCATTTAAATTATTAACTACAAATTCCGTTGGTTTATCGATACCAATTATTGTTGTAAATTCCGTATTAGCCCCAAGACTTTGGAAATGTTTTGCAACTATTCCCGCACCACCTACAAACATTTTTTCAGATTCTTTCTTTATAGAGAATGTGGGAGTTTTGGCGGTTTGACCGAGTAATGAACAATAGGAATATTTATCAACAATTGTATCTCCAATTATATGTACCTTTATTCCTTTAAATTTATGTAAAGTATTTAATAAATCATCAAAAGTAATATTTTCGGATTCCATTATTACTAATAATTTTTCTATTGATAATTTTGGACGATGAATTTCTAAAAGTTTTGTAGATGAATAAACAACATCTCCGGGTGAAAAAAGTATCTTTCCGCCGTAAGATGATATAGCATCTATCTCCTCTTTTGTTTTAGGATTCGATAATCCATTATATTCGAATCCCTTGATAAAAAAATCCGGTTTAATTCTTAAAATATTTTCAATTGGTGTTGGATTATTATCTATGATAACATAATCTACCATTTCCAATGCGGCAAGATTAATAGCACGTAGCTCTTCCGGGATATAAGGACGGTCTTCTCCTTTCGTAATATACTTATCCGTTGTAAGACTTGCTATAAGTATGTCTGCTTGTTCTTTAGCATATGTTAAGTGCCTTATATGTCCAATGTGTATTATATCAAATACTCCATGACAAAGAACAACTTTATTTTTTCGTGGAAAATCGCCAATAAGATTATGAATTTCTTCTATTGTTTTAATTTTATTGATGTAATTCACTTTAATATCCTCATTTTTCTACTATTATGACAATGCATACATAAAGGAACAAGTTTCCAAGATTTACCATTACAACCTTGTTCTTTGTCATTGTCAACATGATGAACCGATAATTTTCTTATTTTACTATTTTTATCAATATTATCTTTTTCATCTTTCCCACAAAAATAACATTTTCTATTATACTCTTCTCTAATTTTTTCTCTTAATTTTTCCGTCCATTTCTTACAATAAGGATGATTAGTTATTCCTCCTCTCCAATTCGGGTTATTTTCTTTTGAACGATTAATTCCATATAATGGATTGTTTTTTCCGGATATATCTCGATGATTTTCACTCATTTTTTGTTTTGTTATTTCTGAAGGATGTTTATTAAAATTAGGATTATTTTTTCCAATTTTAGATATCTTTAATTTATTTTTATGATCATCTGTAAATATTCGTTCTCTAAGTTTTTTCTTATATTCTTCTGAACGTAATGGAAGTTTTTTATTTCTATTATTATGACCGATAATATATTCAGGTATACCATAATATTTGTAATAATGTTCGTGATTTTCTTTTAAAATTATTTCTTTTCCACATTCACATTTACAGTATATTTTTAATTTACCATTTTTAATCCATTCATTATAATTATATGTCATTCTATCACAATATCTAATCTATTAGTCATAATATTATAATTTGTATTATCAATATCATTTTTACGATAAATTATAGCACCAAGACTTACAAAATTTAAACTTGAATAACGAAGTTTAAATATAGAATATTCCCAAATATTTTTTTCAAAGTTTTTATTAATTAATTCTTTAAATGTCTTTTCGGTGAAGAATCTTTGATGATGAATATGGGCGAAATTAGTATCGTTAATAGCATCAATGCACATATTACTCGGATGACCCGTAGTTTGTTCATCACTAAGTTTTCGCATATCTGTGCCATTTGCAATGTGTTTTTCACGAGTTTCGAAGCATTTAATATTAGGATTATTTTGTTCCCACTCAAATTCGAGAGGAACACTTATAATTATTCTATCACGCGATAATCTTTTTGCTTCTTGAAGAACTATATTAGGATTACTGACATGTTCTAATAAATCACCTAAAATTGTTGTATCAACACTTTGATCTGGTAACGGAACGTCTTCCGCAAAAGCACGTATAAACGGAATATTCATATCATTCTTCCATTCATCGCAATCCACCAAGGTTAAACTTGTTATATTAGGCGGATTTGTTATAGAATCTTGTGGAATTGGATACTTCCAACCACTTGCGTCAGCACATCCACAATCCAGTGTTTTCCCCTTTGCGAATCGAGTACAAAACTCAAATCGATGCATCATAATTTCGGGTATCAAAGTGATCCCTTATATGGTTTTTTATCATCTATCTTATCTTTTGCACAATTATGATATCTATCAACTTCAACATATTTTGCGCAAAAAACACACCAAAAATAATGTTTCCCATCTACTTCTCTATGGTTACTCATATTTATTCCTCAAAATCACTTAAAAATATTTTTAACAAATCTTCATTTTTTCTTATATATTTAATTACTAAAACTCTTGCTTTTTCATTAACCGAAACTACGGTATGCTTTTCTCCGACTAATATTATTGCGATATTATTTTTATTTACTTTATGTTCTGTTATTTTATCTTCTTTTATTTTTATTAATATTGTTCCTTCTAATACATATAGAATTTCAGTAACTTTAAGATGTTTATGATACCGATGGACATCGTCCCGATTATGTAAATATACATCCGATATTCTTATATCAGAACAATTATAATATTTTCTTGTTGTATTTTCAAATTCCATCATTTTTGAACAATGTATAGTTTCCATAAAATTCTCATCTCCTTACTATTATGACAATGTATATATAAGGGAACTAATTTCCATCTTTTACCATTACAACCCTGTTTTTTATCATTATTTACATGATGAACGGATAATTTACATTGTTTACCATTTTTATATTTATTATTTTTTTATAGTAATTTCTCTATTACATTCACATTTACAATATACTTTTGGGCATCCATCACTCAACCATTTTTTGTAACTTTCATGCATATTTTTACTCCAAAACATTATACTTTTTACAAAGTAATTTATATCTTTCATGATTTACCGAGCCATCGATTTCATTTGCTAAGAATTCGGTAAAAGGCGGTATACTATATGACATTATTCGATGTATAGTTGCTTTTCCGTCACAAACGATTTGTAATTTATTTTCTTGTAATAATCTTAAATAAAATTCTTTATTACTTTCTCCAACTCTATTGTTATAATTTTCATTCCAACCATTTATTTTTTTCGCTGCTTCAAGTGGAAAGGATTCATTTCGATTATAACAATATCTATGGTCAATTAGTACGCCATTTGGAAGTTGTATTTTCGAATCAAGTTCCATACCACTATCTAATCTAAATTGTGGTAAAATTTTAAATATTTCTGGCGTAAACGTGTCATAAAAAACGGATATAGGATGATCAAGTGATGTTGATAGTTTTGGTAATCCGTAAATTCGTTGTGGCGCAGAAAGACAATATCCCGCATTATTATATTGATAGTGAATATCAATCCAATTGGGATCAAAATATGAATAATCTCCCACAACTATACAATATTTACCTTTCGCCCTTTCAAGACATTCGTTTAATACACTACTATGAACATGATAATTACTTTTATTTTTTGGTTGGAAATAATTTATAGTAATATCATTATCTTTTGACCACACATAAATTAAATTTTTTCTTTCTTTATAAAGTTTATCACACCAAATCAATTCATATTCATTTTTATCGAATGTTTGATGTTCTAAACTTTCAAAAAGCATGTCACACCCACCCCACCGATGCGTACATAATAGAATACTAATTTTCAATTATATCCCTCCGGCAGTTTCTCGTGTGTTATTTCTTCGGGAGATTCGGGAATACCATAATGTTGTATTACTCGTCTTAAATGACTCTTAAGATAACAATTAATTTTATCTTCTTTTTCATTAATACAATAAACAATATCTTCTTCAGTTATTAAAAACCATTCTTCACAATTTATATCTTCAAGAATATCATTACCATTTTCGGTTTTTATAAAAAATGTTAAAGTATATTTTTTTGGTTGTTTATGTTTCATTATTTTACCATTAATTTTTCTTTAGATTTATATTTTCGTTCTAATTTTTCTCGCCATTCAATAAGTTCTTCAAATGATATTTTTGAAGTTGAAATTTTACAT
>Ga0180732_1000995_pt1 | contig 19395 bp, 18 predicted proteins | sample KR11_01MetaG_FD_148674 | JGI IMG/M metagenome (GOLD analysis project Ga0180732, IMG submission 148674) | Groundwater microbial communities from the Olkiluoto Island deep subsurface site, Finland - KR11_0.1 MetaG | ecosystem: Environmental > Aquatic > Deep subsurface > Groundwater | place...
TCAAAAACAAAGTCGCTCCGCCTTTCAAAATCACGGAATTTGACATAATGTATAATGAAGGAATCGCGCGCTACGGAGACATCCTGAACACGGCGGTAAAATATGAAGTAATGAAAAAGGGCGGCGCCTGGTATAATTACGGCGAAATAAAAATCGGCCAAGGCTACGAAGCCAGCCGAAAATTCTTGAAAGAAAATCCGAAAGTTACGAATGAAATTATCGCCAAAATAAACCAAGCGGTGAAGAGGGAAGTGGAGAACGCGTCGCAATAGGCTGAGGCGGTTTTATTAAAAACGCGAATCTCGTTAGGCTAACTATGGCTTATTAAAAGCATAATTAATACGAGATTCGCATTTTAGTTAAATTATTTGACTTATCCTTTTCTGGCCATTATATTATGCGTAGTGGTCAGAAAGGATATAAATTGCGCAGTATAATCAAAAATATGCTCAAAAACACCGTTTTAAGCTGATACTTATTTTTATGAATGAAACAGTAAATATTAAAAATTTAATTTTCGTGGACTGCGAAGCGAATGGCAAATGTCCGAGTTTGGGAAAACTTACGGAATTCGGCGCGGTCGCTTATCCTTCGCGCGCCAGCTTTCACGGTGTTTTGGTGGAAAGGGAATCGTCAAAAGAAGATTCGCGATTTAAAGTTGCGACGGGCAAGACATTCAATGAAAAAGAGGTTTTTGAGAAGTTTGAAAAATGGATTTTAAAAGCGACCAAACATGAGCGGCCGATTTTCGTAAGCGACAATCCCGCCTTTGACTGGCAGTGGATCAACGATGGCTTTTGGCGGACGCTTGGCCGGAATCCTTTTGGCCATTCCGCCAGAAGAATTAGCGATTTTTACGCCGGACTTGTCGGAGATTTCACGGACTCGCAGTCATGGAAAAAACTCCGCGCAACGAAGCACGACCATAATCCGGTCAATGACGCGATGGGAAATCTCGAAGCGTTTGAGAGATTGTTGAAAGGGGAGAGATAAAATAGGTTTATAAAATAATGAAAAAAACTCTTTTGCAAAAAATTTATTGTTATGTTGATGAAACCGGCCAAGATGTAGGCTCTGAATTTTTTATCGTGGTCGCGATAGTAAACGATAAAGATCAAAATCCATTACGCGAAGATCTCTTGAAAATTGAATCGCAAGCAAAAATCGGGCAAAGAAAGTGGCATAAAACGCAATCGGAAAGAAATGCGCAGTATCTCCAGCTTGTTCTTGAAAAGGAAATAGGAAAAGGCGGAATTTATTTTGGCCGCTATAAAAAACCCATTCCATATTTTCTGCCGATGTTGGAAACGCTTGAAAAAGCGATACAAAACAAGGTAAAAGGAAATTACAAAGCCGTCGTTTATGTTGATGGCATTGATAAAAAGAAAGCGGCTGAGCTTACCAGCGCTTTGCGAGTGCGAAAGATTAAACTGGAATTAGTAAGAAGCGCGAGAGACGAAAGCGAACCTCTGATTAGAATGGCGGACAGATGGGCAGGCTGTATCCGCGCGGCATTTTCAGGCAGGAAAGAAGAACAAGAAATTTTTAATAAGGCCAAAAAGAAAAATTATTTGCAGAAAGTCTGATTAAAAATAAAAACCCCGTTTAAGGGTTTAAATAAAGAATTTTCGGCTAGCTCCGATTAAGGAGCCAATCTCCGCCAAAAGGGCGGGCCTTCACCAAAATTCTATATTACCAGTATAGCAGATGCTTTGCGCTTGTCAAGCAAGAAGTTTTCACGGCGTTTTAGTGGAAAGGGAACCGTCAAAAGAAGATCCGCGATTTAAAGTTGCGATGGGCAAGACATTTGACGAAAAAAAGGTTTTTGAGAAGTTTGAAAAATGGATTTTAAAAGCGACCAAGCGCGAACGGCCGATTTTCGTGAGCGACAATCCCGCCTTTGACTGGCAATGGATCAACGACGGCTTTTGGCGGACGCTGGGCCGGAATCCTTTCGGCCACTCCGCCCGAAGAATCAGCGATTTTTACGCCGGCCTCGTCGGAGATTTCACGGACTCGCAGTCATGGAAGAAACTCCGCGCAATGAAGCACGACCATAATCCGGTCAATGATGCTTATGGGAAATCTCGAAGCGTTTGAGAGATTGTTGAAAGGGGATAGGTAAAGAGATTGTTTGGATACTCCCGTTGAATCATATCAAAAAGCGTTGAATCAGAAATCGCCTTCGGAATATTGGTCTCAAGTCGCAAGATGGGATAAGGAAAATTCTCAAATTTTATTTGATACGAATGATAAAATAAAAAATTTGCTTAAAGAAAAATTAATCTTTACGGATTGGGAGCAAAAAGATTTATTAGAAGAACATCGGGAAGGAATTAATGAATATTCCGTGTATACTTTTGAATTATGGAAAAAAAGGGGAAGTTTGATTAATGTGAAACATTCATCAATTCAAGCAATAGAGCATTTAGTTTTATGGATTTATGCTAAAAATAAAAAATTTCAGCCTTATACTTCCAAGTGGCTTTTCTATTATCTTGAAAATAATCTTATTCTGGAATCAAAACATTTCAGCACTATTAAAAAAATTTACACGAGTCCTATCGGAACGGTCGAACAAATTAGAAGTACTAGAAATCAAATTATGAAGTTAAGCGAACAAGTGGGAATAAAATTTGATTACAAAAACGCTAAGGAATTTTTTGAAAAAAACAGAAAAAATTATAAAAACGCATCAGAAAAAACGAAATATTATTTAAGCTGGTAAGTTAAAAAACATTAATAAAAAAGAACTTCCTATGTCTGTAGCGCTTTGCGTATGCGTTGATAAAGATAATTTATCGCTAAGGAATTTCAATATTGGCGCTTTGAAAGCTTAATTTAACAATAAACGACAACTGTAACCTATTTCTCACGGCCGTGAGAAATAGGTTACAGTTGTGTCGCGCGGATGTTAACCGGCGCATAATAAAATTAGGAAATTATAAGTGTTTATTCATAAGTCCGCGAAATTAGCGCCGTTAGGCCTAATTTCTAATCCGTTAATCCGCAATCTGTTAATAAATAGGGTCTGCTGATTTTCTCCAAATATTCCCCTCTCGGGAGGGGTTGGAGTGGGTTTTCCGCTAATTTAACACACCCCTAGCCCCTCTAATAGAGGGGAATCAGAGGAAGATCAGCAGCCCATAAATAATAACCAGCATCTCCGTGAAAGCGAAAATCGATAAAAAAAATTTTTCAATTAAAGAAGCGGAATTGCCGCTTGTTTTAAAAAATGGCGAAGCTCCAAAATACGCGGTCCCTGTTAAATTTACTCCGATTGATCAAAAGCTGATCGCGGAAATATTCCAGAGCCGGTCCGAGCCGGAAGATTGCCGGCTCCTTATAGAATATAACCAGCTTAATGTCCAGAGAAATTACGGCGATCTTTTGTGCCTTAAAAAAATGAAAGGAGTTGAGAAATACTGGTATCAAGTGGAAACCGTGAAAAAAGTCCTTAAATATTTCCACGGGCGAGTGTTATTGTCCGACGAGGTCGGGCTTGGAAAAACCATTGAAGCCGGCATGCTGATCAAGGAATATCTTTTGAGAGGAATGGTTGAAAACATTCTTATTCTCGCGCCAGGCTCTCTTGTTTCTCAGTGGAAAGAAGAGATGAGCCAAAAATTTGACTTGAGATTTTCCACTACGGAAGACGCCGTTTTTCAGGAAAACCCCGGCAAGTTTTGGAATAAAAAACTTATCATCGCTTCTCTGAGCGCGGCCAAGAGCGGTAAAAACTTTGCGAAAGTCGCGGGCGTATTTTATGATCTGGTGGTGGTTGACGAAGGGCATCATTTGAAAAACAGGAAAACTCTAGGCTGGAAATTGGTCAATGAAATAAAAAAGAAATTCATTTTCATTCTGACGGCGACTCCCGTCCAAAACAATCTTATTGAGCTTTTCAATCTCATCACTTTGCTCAAGCCGGGGCAGTTTAAAACCGAGAAATTATTCAAGCAGGAATATATGCAAAAAAAGGACGGGCAGAGTCTTGATAAAAGTTTTGACAAGAAAGAAAAACTGAAAACATTATTGCGCGATATTATGATCAGGAATACCAGAAGCGTTATAGACCTTAAGCTTCCCAAGAGATTCGCTTCTACCATAAGATTAGAACCGACAGGCGATGAAAAATCAGTTTATGAAAAAATATCGGCTCTTGCCAAAAATTCTTCCAATCCGCTGACAACATCTATGGCGCATCTTCTTATGAGAGAAGCGGGATCCAGCCCGTTCGCCCTTAAAAAGACTTTGGGGAAATTGCCGCCGGAACACAAAACTTTTGCGGATGATATTTTGAAAATTATTGATAAAATGGAAGACATAAGCAAGGGAAAAGCTTTGGTTGAAATTCTGTCCAAAAATCCTCAAGAAAAAAAAGTCATTTTTACGCAGTATTTGAAAAGCATGGATTATGTTATGTCTCTGCTTGATAAATATAAATTTTCTTATGTTAAGTTTATGGGCGGCATGACGGCCAAGGAAAAAGATGAAGCCGCGAGCGAGTTTAAAAATAATATTCCGATTCTGGTGTCCAGCGAGCTGGGAGGAGAGGGCAGGAATTTTCAGTTTTGCAACACCATAATAAATTTTGATCTCCCATGGAATCCGATGCGGATAGAACAGCGCATCGGAAGGCTTCATCGCATCGGGCAAAAAAGGGATGTGTTCATATTCAATCTTTCCACGAAGAATACTCTTGAAGATCATATGATTGAAATTCTGGAAAATAAAATAAATATGTTTGAAATGGTTATTGGCGAGATAGAGCCGATCCTCGGTCATTTGGGGGAGGACAAGAATTTTGAAGATGTTATCTTGGAAATCTGGATGAAAAGCGCTGATCAAAAAACTACTGCTAAAAATTTTGAAAATTTTGGAAACGAGCTGGCAAAAGCGAAAGAAAATTATCTCAAATCCACCGAACTGGACAGGGAAATATTCGGGGAAGATTATGAAGTATAACGCGGATTTGAGAAGCGTAATTTTTGTTAATGGATTTCAATATTGATTTGTTTAGCTCCCCCTGATAAGGGGGCTGGGGGGTTTGAAAACAAACGAATTATGATTATTAAGAGAAATTAAGAAGACGCTTCAACTTTTTAGGTTTAGTTTATCATTCCGCGATTCTTCTTAACCCCCCGACCCCCTTATCAGGGGGAGCGACTATATCACGCCTAAGACTCAATTTATTTTTTGCGGATATAAATTTATTATAATAAACCATGGCAAATCTTTTCAATTTCACAAAAGAAATTTTAAAACGCAACGGGGCGCTGGCGGAGGAGAAAGACGGCGATCTGGAAGTTGTTTTTCCGGTTCTTCTGGCTGATGCTCTCGAAACAAAAGAATATAGCAATCTTGTTTTTTCTTCGGAAAAGAAAAACGGGGTTTATGTGTCTTTTGATTCGAAAATATTCGCCAAGATGAAAGAACTTTTTCCGGACAATAAAGGAAGTTTTTCCGTTGCGGCTTTTCCGCCTTCCAAATTGCGCGCCGATAAAATAAAAAAGAAAATAGAAAGCAGAATTATCCTCAATAACGCCGTATTTAAAATAGGCGAAGAAGGCGAAAAGACGGTTTCATATCTGCTGGCTTTTTTCAAATTCACCGCGCTTTCGGATGAAAGGCAGGAGGGGATTATTCCGATCTTGATAAATGAATTTAATTTATCAGCCAAAAAACTTGATGCGGAGCAGGCGCTGGCGCTTGTTGATATTTTGGAAAAGCAAATAAAAAATGCCCAGAGGCGGGAATATGAAAAAATTATAAATGCGGTTTCCGCGGCCGCGCGGGAAGCCGCCAAAGAAGAATTGCGCGATTTTATCCAAAGCATAAACAGAAGGCTTAATCGCGATACTCAGCGGATATATGAATATTATGGCGCCCTTGTTTATGAAGCCGAACAATTTATGGAAAAGAAAGGGCAAATAAAAGAAAAAAAAGCGCAAATGGCGGGCAAAATGAAAGCGATAGAAACGGAATTCAAATGGAAAATCAATGACTTGATTACAAAATATGATTTGGATATTCAATTGGAGCCGATCTCCTTTTTTAGAATTGAAACAGCGGCGCCGCTGTTTTGGCTGATAATAAAAAGAAGAAAAAAATCCAGAACATTTCCGCTGACATATAATCCGATACTAAAAGCTTTTGACGATCTGCCTTGCGAATCGTGCTTTAATTCCAATGGCGCCAGCTATGTCTGCGACGACGAACTTCATTTGGTGTGCGGCGATTGCTTCAAGCCTTGCCCCAAATGCGCCAAGAACTATTGCCGCGCCTGCCATAAAACGAAATGCCCGCATTGCGGTTTTACAAACAAAAATTTGACTTTCTGAATAGTTATACTAGAATTAAAGTATAGTTTAATTCTAGTAATGGCATCTTATTTATGTCTATATTAAGCGGAAATTAGAGGGTACCATTTCTGGAGAAAAATTTTGTCTGCTCGAAAGTAATTATTCAAAAAAGCGATATTCCAAATTATCCGATTTTTTTCGTGGGGTAAGGGTTTGTTAAATCATCTCCTCCAACTTCTCCCAATCCTCCAGCCTCAACTCCTGCGCGCGGGCGTTTAAGCTTATATCAGCGCTTGATAAAATCTTTGCAGTTTCTTGTTTGCTAATATTCAAACCGGCGGAAAGATTATTCAATAATTTTTTTCGTTTTGATGAAAAACCTATCTTAATAATTCGGAAAAGGTTTTTATGGTTATCTTTGGCAACGCGACTAGTCGCGCTGTTTTTTATATTCTTAATTTTCAAAATCGCTGAGTCAACTTTTGGTTCGGGATAGAATGCGGATTTATCAACAAAGCTGACGATTTCCGGTTCGCCGTAAATTTGAACGGAAAGAGCGAGAATGCTTAGCTTTCCGGGCTTGGCGCAAATTCTTTCCGCCACTTCTTTTTGCACAAGCAGAACAATAAGTTCCGGTTTTGTTTCGGCTTCTAAAAATAATTTTATAATCGGCGAAGTGATGTAATAAGGAATATTGGAAATGAGCTTGTATTTTTCATCGGGAGCGTGTTTTTTTAGAAGCTCGTCAAGATTTATTTTAAGAATATCATCGTTTATAATTATAGAATTTTGAACCTGCCTGCCGGCAGGTAAGGTTTTGAATTTTGAATTTTGAATTTTATTTATTAAGGTTTCTGCCATTTTTTTATCCTTCTCAATTGCTATAACTTTTCTACATCTTGCGGAAAGTTCTTGTGTCAGAGTTCCAAGTCCCGGTCCGATTTCTATAACTACATCGTTTTTATTTAAATCAGAAGCGCTTACAATTTTATCTAAAACCGTTTTATCAATCAAAAAATTCTGTCCCAAACTTTTGAGGATTCTCAAATCTTCCGCTCTGAATATTTTTTTGATTTCTTCTATATTTAACATAAATTAAATTTATCAATGTATCGCAAGGCGCAAATCGGAGTCCTTGCGAAAGCAAGGATGAAACTTCATAAGATTAATGAGTTTCAAAAGAATTGTGATATTTCTTTTCCTGACTTTTGTCAGGACTCCGCGATTTGGAGCAATTTGGAATAATTTGGATTTTGAAATTTCTAAAGTCAGTCTCTCTCCACAAAATCATCCTCGTCCCTTAGATAACTATACCCTTGATTTTGAAAATCAACCAGATGCTTAGGAATGTCGGAGATGAATCTTGAAGGATAATTTGCCTGAGATGAGCCAAAAATTCTTCTTACTCTGGCAAACAGCAAATGCACTTTGGTTTTGGCGCGCGTTATGCCGACATAGCACAGTCGGCGCTCCTCTTCAATTTCAGCCGGATTATCCGCGCTCATAGAGTGGGGGAGAAGACCTTCTTCAAGGCCGATTATAAAAACCGCATCGTACTCAAGCCCTTTGGCGGAATGCAAAGTCATTAAAGTTACCGCGTCGTGGTTGTCGTCCACATTGTCCAAATCAGTCGCCAAGGCAACTTCCTCCGTAAATAATTTCAGCGCTTCTTTCGCGTTAAATTTTTCATACTTTTCCAGAGCCGTGAAAAGTTCCTGCACATTTTTCCAGCGATCATCTCCTTCTTCCGTGCCGTCAACAATATATTCTTTATATTCTATGCTTTCCAAAAGATATTTCAGAAGCTCTCTGATTTTTACTTTTGAACTTTTTTGCCGGCATTCTTTGATCAAATTCGCAAACCTCGCCAAGTCCGCCATTCTTTTTTTGGCGATATTTTTATGTTTGGACTCCAGAATTAAATCTATAATATCCAAATCTTTTTCTCTGGCGATAACCGTAAGCTTTTCAAGAGTTGTTTTGCCAAGTCCTCTCCTTGGAACATTGGCGATTCTTTCAAAACTTGCCAGATCGTCTGAATTTTGAATCAGCCGGAAATAAGCGATCAAATCTTTTATTTCCCTTCTGGCATAAAATTTCACGCCCCCCACGATTTTATAAGGAACACTATAGCGCAAAAATGTTTCTTCCACCGCTCGCGACTGCGCGTTTGTCCTATATAAAATCGCTATGTCTCTAAGTTTTATATTTTCTCTGGAATTCATTTTCGCGATTTGCGAGACGATGAATTCCGCTTCGCCTTTTTCATCCGCCGCTTCATAAACGATGATAGGCTGGCTAGCTTTTTTCTCGCTCCAAAGCTTTTTCTCTTTCCTGTTTATATTTTTGGAAATAATACTATAAGAAACATCCAAAATTTCCTGCGTTGACCTGTAATTCTGCTCCAATAAAATTGTCTTTGCTCCCGGATAGTTTTTTTCAAATTCCAAGATATTTCTGATGTCCGCCCCGCGCCACCTATAAATGCTCTGCCAATCGTCGCCGACCACGAAAATATTTTTATGTTTTCTGCTTAACAGATTTATCAATTTATACTGGGCGTGGTTCGTGTCTTGATATTCATCCACCATTATATATTTGAATTTATCCTGATATTTTTCCAAAACTTCCGGGCGCCTTAAAAAAAGAACGATGGTCTGCATAATCAAATCGTCAAAATCCAAAGAATTATTCTGCCGAAGCTCTTTCTGATATAAATCATAAACTTTGCTCGCGACCTGCTGGAAATAACTTTCCGCCATTCCGCTGTATTCTTCGGGAGTTATCAATTCGTTTTTGGCGTTTCCGATTTCAGAAAGGATGGCTTTGGGATTGAATTGCTCGTCGCTTAAATTTAATTTTTTCAAGATTTTTTTCACGCAAGATTTCTGATCATCGCCGTCAAAAATGATAAACTCTTTTTTATATCCGATAAATTCCGCTTTTTTTCTTAAAATCTTCACGCAAAGGCTGTGGAAGGTGGAGATGGTCGGGAAATTGAATTTGGAATTTGGAATTTGGAATTTGGAATAATAAATATCTGGCGCCGGATATTGATAGTTCGGATTATTAGTTATTTCATTTTCGCCCCGCTGGAGTGAGCTATTATTTTCTAGTTCTTTATTATCTTCATAAATTGAATTGAGGGTTTGGTTTATGCTTGCATCATCCGCAGGAAAATCAGTTTCTTTTTTGCCGGTATTATTCTCGCGATTCATTTCTCCAAGAAGCGCCTCAACTCTGTTTTTCATTTCCTTAGCGGCTTTGTTCGTGAAAGTAACGGCCAGAATATTTTCCGGCTTTGCTTTTTTTGTTTCTATAATATAAACAATCCTATGCGTCAGCACTCTCGTTTTCCCCGATCCCGGACCGGCAATAACCAAAACAGGACCTTCAGTGGCCATCACAGCTTCTTTCTGTTTTTCGTTTAGATTTTTGAAAATATTCGCCATAAAATCATTATATCATAGAAACGAGGTTTTGGGGCGGGAGAGGGATTATCATAATAGGACTTACGCGTTTACGCTTTGTCATTACCGTACTGAAATAAATTCAGCATAAACTCCGGTGATAATCCGCAATTGCGGCTTAACTTTATTATTTATTACTGGGCTTATAAGAAAACCAAATTGCAACAATAGATTTTTGCCGGAGTTTATCCTTTATATTATTGCGGGACAGTAATGATATAAAACGCGCAAATCCTAAATTTATTAAAATAGCGCGATTTTGACGATCGTCAGAATCGCGCTATTTTTTTATTTGTAGCGCTATATTTTAATGTTATACCGCAACACTATGATACTTGGGAGTATCATAGTGTTTTTATTTTATCCAACTGCGCGCGCCTAAAACCGCGAAATTAAAAACAGCATGATATTAGGCAGTATCATACTGTTTTTGGTTTGTTGGTTCCGCAACTTTTTGAGATTATGAAATTGTTGGGTTGAGCGAAAGGGAATAAAAAGATGAATGTTCAAAACTCAAAACATTTTGTCTGTCTTTAGGTTTTAGATAAATCATCAAATATTTTTTTTGCCAAATGATAAGCAAAATTTACAGCCACGGCGTTGCCTATCATTTTATATCCGTCAGCAATATCCCGATATATAAAAATAAAACTGTCAGGAAAAGTCTGAATCCTCGCGCATTCCCTTACAGACAAGCGGCGATACAGATGCTCTTTGCCAGGAACAAAAATTCTTTTGTTTTGGCTTATAAATTTCATTTTTGGAGCTTGTGGATGGATTGGCGCATGGCGACCGCCGGCTTGAATCGTAAAAGAAGGTTCGTCCCATGAGCGAACGCGATTTCGCGACATATAAATCGTTGAAAAACCCCCATTCATGTATTCATGATTAGGAATTTTTAACTTATTTCCATTTGTCTTGTTTTTATCTAAAGCTGGTTTTGCCAAGCGTAAATCAAAAATAGCATCTTTCAACACAGGCTTGTATTTTTGCGGTTCTGGAAATTCAAATTTCTTTTTTAGTTTTTTATGATAGCCGACAATGATTACGCGAAGCCTATCCTCTGGAACATCATAATCATTCGCGTTTAGCAATCTACACGATATCTCATATCCAGCGTTTTCAAATTCTCTGATTATTTTTGAAAATGCTTCTTTGTGCTTGGGGTGTAAAATTCCCGATACATTTTCTGCAAGAAAGAATTTTGGCTGTTTTTCTTTTAATATGCGAATGTAATCATAAAACAATTGACCTCTTTTGTCATTTATTCCGCGACCGGCTCCTGCTTCGCTCCAACTTTGGCAAGGCGGTCCGCCAATTATTCCGTCAACATTTGGAATTTCAGAAGCTGGAACATCTACGATGCTTCTTTTATCCAGCTTTGTATTTGGAAAATTATATTCAAAAGTTTCCCAAATAGTTGGATCATATTCATTCGCCCAGACAACATGAAAGCCAGCTTTTTCGAAGCCTAGATCAAGTCCTCCTGCGCCTGTAAATAATGAAGCTAATTTCATAATTATTCATGACTAATATTTAGTGTGTTTTTAAACAATTTTTTTGGCGACTTTAAAAGATTTATATCAAATTTTAGCGATGGCTCAACTCGAGAACTGGCATTGTGGATGCGAAAAGAAAGTGTCCAGTCATTATTCATTGTTACTATGGCAGTTGTGTCGCTATTTGTTTTAAAATCAATACCAACGATTTCTGTCGGCAATGGCACTTTAGGAGTTTTGTATTTCGGAAGAATATTTTTGAATGGCAAATTTAGCGTCCCATTTAGATTATACGCATGTATCTCTATGCTATTTTTTCCTTTGATGACCTTATAAAAATCCTTATTGCCGACAAGATATGCGACGAGATTTGAAGCTACTTTTTCAGAATCTTTTTTGTATAGATTTTTCAATTCTTTTATAAAAGCCTTTAAAACAGGAATATAGATTATTGAGTGATAATTGCCAAGTTCACTCCATTTTTTCTTTGCGCTGCTTTCTTTTCTAATTTTTTCGAGTTTTTTAAAAATAGGCGTTACGGCATCAAAATATTCTTTGGATGATTTTATGCCAAGCCATTTCTCGCCAAAATCAATACTTGCAGATAATCGAGAGTGTTTTACAGCGTGATGATTATTTTTAGCAGATACGCCAATTTCCCATTTTTGTAATAAGCGAATCGCTAAAACATCTCTCACATCTCCTGATTTACCGTGAAAATCCGATAAGATTTCAAGTTGTAAAATGTCGTCTTCGCCAATGTCGTTTGATAATCGTGGCTCTATGTCCATAAGAAAATTGACCGCAAAACTAGCAGATAGCAAATAATCACTTTTTTCTGTTGCGCTCACATTTTCAAAACAACCTTTTGCAATTTCAAAAGACGAATTTCTAATAACCTCGAGATTTGTTTTATCCTTTAGCTTTTCCTCGAATTGAACAAGGAGAGCGTATTCAAAGGATTTGCCAGTCGTTATTTGTTTTGATGCTGTGGTTGTCATAGTTTTGTATCTAAGTTAAACAATATTATTGTATCCGTTTTTCCCTCTTTAAATAAAATTTCTTCTTTATTGAAAAGTATAAAGCTTTAGCCGTAAAAAGAAAAGGAATATTTCATAACTCGTTAATTATGTGATTTTGCCTTCTTTGCAAAATATGATAATATAACATTATCACTTATCTAAATATACCATAAAAAAATAAATCAATCAAAATGAAAAAGATCGGGATTATATTTAATGAGAAAAGGAAGCCGGAGGCGAAGAGGCCGGCGGGGGAAATTGCCGGGTGGATTAAAGAAAAAAAATGCCAAGCCTATGTTAATCCCGGCGATGCTGTTTTGGCGAAAGGGCCGGATTTTATATTAGTGATAGGCGGAGACGGGACGGTTTTGCGGACGGCGGATCGGATTGCCAAGTTTTCAATTCCCTTGATCGGAGTGAATTTCGGGCACAGGGGATATTTGTGCGATATTGAGGAAAATGAGATTTATTCCAAGCTGGAAAAGATACTACAAGGAAAATATAAAATAGAAGAAAGGACGAGAATTTGCGCCGAAGTTAAAAATAAAGAAAAAATAATAAAAGAGATTGACGGCTTGAACGAGATTCTGATCGGCGGAATAAGCCGAACGGTTTTTCTGGAAATGGAAATGGCGGATAAAGATAAATTTTTGAAGGCGGCTATCACGGGGGACGGAGTTTTGCTCGCGACTGAAACCGGCTCTACCGGATATAATGTGAACGCGGGCGGTTCAATTCTTTTTGCCGATTTATTCAGCATTGTCGCCAATAACGCTTATTTTGAATCCAAAGCTCTGGTTCCAAATGTAAAATCTTTTGTGACTTCAACGGATGCTGTTTTCAAAATAAAAATTCTCAATGACTTCAAGGAGAATCTTCCTTTTCTCGCGGCAGACGGGCAAAGAAGCTATAGGCTCAAAAAAGGGGATTCTGTCCAAATCAAAAAATCAAAATATAAGACGATTTTTTTGAAAGTAAATTGAATTAGAATAATGAATTTAGAATTATGAATTTTGAATTTTTGACTTTACTTTGAATGAAGAAAAAGCTAAATTTGTCATAGTGAGCTTGTCGAACTATGATAAATTTAGCGCGTTTGCCACCCTTCGACAAGCTCAGGGTGACATTGTTCAGGATAACAAAATTGTTAAAATGTTTATATGTTAAATTGTTAAAATGATTTCTGGCTTCATAAACTCCTAATAATCTGCTATAATAAACGCATAACACAATAAGCTAAAATAAATATGAATCTAATTGAATTATCTCAAAAAGAAGATCGGCTGGCTTCGGGGCATAGGTTGTGCGCGGGGTGCGCGGAGCCGATTAATATAAAGCTGGTTTTGGCGGCGATTGATGAGCCTGTTGTTGTGATTAATGCCACCAGTTGCTTGGAAGTCGCCACGACGATTTATCCATACACCGCGTGGAAAATTCCTTGGATTCACAACGCTTTTGAAAATGCTTCTGCGACAGCGAGCGGAATAATTGAGGCTTATAAAGTTCTGCTTCGAAAAAAACCGCAAGATAGGCCGCAGTGGGCGAGAAATTTGTCCGAGAATATAAAGTTTGTCGTAGCGGGCGGAGACGGCGGAACTTATGACATTGGATTGCAAAGCTTATCGGGCGCGCTGGAGAGAGGACATCAATTTCTCTATGTCTGCTACGATAACGAAGCTTATATGAACACGGGAAATCAAAGATCGGGCGCGACTCCGCGAGGATCGCACACCACGACTTCGCCGGCGGGAAAAGTTCAACAGGGCAAGAAAGAATATAAAAAAGATTTGACGGCGATTATTGAAGGGCATCACATTAACTATGTCGCGCAAGGCTCTATTTCAAATTTTGCGGACTTAACAAAAAAAGTAAAAAGAGCGCTGGAAGTTGAAGGTCCATCGTTTATAAATCTCATCAGTCCTTGCCAGAGAAGCTGGGGCTATGATCCGTCGCTCACGGTAAAAATCGCGGACCTTGCGGTGCAAACAAATTTCTGGCCTTTATATGAAGTTGATCATGGAAAATTTATTTTGAATTACGAGCCGAAAGAAAAAAAGCCGATCATGGAATGGCTGAAGTCGCAAAAAAGATTTAAGCATTTGCTAAAACCCGAGAATGAAAAATTGGTTCGGGAAATTCAAGAGCATGTTGATAAAGAGTTTGCGAGGATTAAAAATAGAGTATCAAGTATTTAGTATTAAGTGTCAAGCTTTTTCCATAACAAAAAAACAGCTTTTGGGAAAGAGCTGTTTTTTTATATTCCAAAATAATGCGCTAAATTATATCCGCTCTTTGAAGAGCTCGGCGTGGTCGCCTTCCACTTCTATCAAGCCAAAAAATATTTCTTTGATCCGCGGTTCTATGGCTTGATTATAGGCTTTTATATAAAACTTTTTTGTTTTTTCTTCGCGATTGAATGAGTTTTTAAGATTTTCCGCATCAAGACGAAAACAGGCGTCTTGCAATTTTATATTAGACTTTGGTATTTTTAGTATTTTTGAAATCAAAAAAACATGCTCCGTTTCAATTTTTGAAAGACCGGAAAAAATGGCTTTGCTTTCCGCGCTTTGCGCGTAAGACGCCGAACATTTATAAAATCCGACATTTTCAAGCTCTTGCCGCATTGCCATTTCAAGATTTTCTCTGGAAATCGCAGAAAGTTCTTTGATATTATTTTCATCTTTCCAGTCTTGGATATAAATTATGAAATCATCATGCGCGCCGCAGAATGGGCAAGTGGACGATTTATGTTCAGCCAAAATTACTTCCGAACAAAGTTTGCATCTGAAAATATTCAGACTATATGTTTCAATCATTTTTGTTTTTTAAATATTAATTTTTGTTTTGAACTATAAAGTTTTCTTTATGAACTTTATAACTTTACAGACTTTAAACTAATTATTTTTATTTTTCAAAATTAAACGCCGAAGGGCAGTCTTTGTTCAGGGTGCAGGCGCCGCATTTTGGATTGCGGGCGGAGCAAATAGTTCTGCCGTGCGAAATCAGCAGATTAGAAAGCTTTCCCCAATTCTTTTTTTCGGTTATTTCCATCAAGCCTTTTTCAATTTTTTCGGGATTGGAATTCAGAGATAAGCCGAGTCTTTGCGATAGTCTCATAACATGAGTGTCAACCGCAATCCCTTCATTTTTGCCGAACACTTCCGCAAGGACGACATTAGCGGTTTTTCTGGCGACGCCCGGAAGCGTAATTAGTTTTTCCATTGTGTCGGGAACTCTTCCGCGAAATTTCTCCGCGATTAGTTTTGAAGATTCAATAATATTTTTGGCTTTGTTTCTGAAGAATCCGGTCGTTCTGATGTCTTTTTCAAATTCTTCCGCGCCAGTTTTAGCGTAATCTTTCGCCTTTTTATATTTTTTGAATAAATCTTTTGTGATCTCATTCACTCTTTTATCAGTGCATTGCGCGGAAAGCATTGTTGCCACCAAAAGTTGATGGGGAGTTTTATAATTCAGCGCCGTTTTTGGATTTTTATATTTTTTGCCCAAAAGAATCATTATTTTTTTAATCCTCTGTTTTTTTTCCGGCATAAGTTTTGAGTTATGGGTTATTGCAAAGTAATTTTAATATTTATTTCAGGAATTAAATTCTGAGCATCTTAAAATAATTGCTAAAATGCTAAAATGTTTATATGTTTAAATGAATTCTTGTGGACTCACTGGGAATCGAACCCAGAACTCGGCAATGCGAATGCCGCGTAATACCACTCTACTATGAGCCCAAGGTTTACATAACAATTATAGCACATATTGAAAATATTCAAATAGCAGAGGCTGCGAATTTCCGATGCTTTTATAATACTCCATAAATTTGACAAAAACAAATGGGGGGGGGTATAATGAAATTGTTATTAGCTTGAGTCTAAAAAAAGACAAAAGGTGATAAAAAAAGGAGAGAAATTTAGGAGGAATTAAAATGTAGTTCTTTGAAAAAAACAAAAATAAAAAGAGTAAGCCCAAGGCTTACGGATGCATAAGAATATAAGCGCGGAAAGACAAAAATAAATCGGAGGAAAAAATATGCGGGAATGCATGAATTCAAAAACGGATAGCATAGGGAACAAGAAAAACGAAACGGGAGGAATTTAAATGAAATGGAAAGGAATAAAAACATTGGCAATCGCAGGATTGCTGATGTTGGCAATAACATTTGCCATGGCAACGCCAGCGGAAGCAGTGACAGATTTGAGAATAACAGACCACAATCTGAATACTCTGAATAGTTTCACCTATTCTGGAGCGTGGTATAATGTGGGAACAGACAGTTATCTGCTGAAATGGTATGGCGGCGGAGAATATTTTGAGCCCCCGCATAAGGCTCCGGCAATATATTATGGCATAATAACAGCCACAATAATGGCTGATTACGGAGGAAACTTTTGGGGTCAATGTGTAAGTATGGTAAAAAACCTTGCGCATAGCACAGTTGCTACAGAAGAATGGTATCGAGGCAGACGCATTACAGATGGCGGAGTATCTTCTGGCACAACAATAGCGACATTTGTCTGGAATCCAGCAAAAGGAAGATATACATATTCTGGACATGCGGCAATTTTCCGAGAATATACCTATGATTCATACGGTAAAATAAATGGAATGATTGTATGGGACCAGAATTGGTATAAAAATAATAAAAAACCTGAACCTGAAGGCATAGTTGCCATGCATAAAATAGCAAAGGCAAGTGCCAGTTCCTACTATGTGATACAAGTGTAGCGGAAAGGCAAACAACAAAATTAAAAGCTGAGATATATTTTTATCTCAGCATTTTTTTATGCGATGAGTAATTTTATTTTATCTTTATACTTTTGACCATATGCTCTCCTATCTGTTTTGCGTTTTGTCCTTCGCCTACGGAATAAAAAACCATAAGATTAACTTTGTAATAAATATCTGTTATATTAGCAGAACTTGCAAAACATTCTCCTTTTTGCCAGTAAATATAACCGCCTCCGCCTCCGCCTTGTTCATAAGTAACGCAAGTTTCAGGATCGTTTGATAGAAAAACATTAAGTTGATAAGGGAATTTATCTCCTTTATATCCAGCCGAAAGAAAATCAACCACTTCATAAGTTGGAGAATAAACTTCAAGATAAGGCGGTCTATTTCTATAATCACCTTCTAGATTTGGATAGAATGCCCACATTGGTGTTCTAATTTCTTTTCCATCACGCATTGAACTAGCCTCTCTTTCCTCATACACCCAATCGCTTGGATATTCAAAAGTAAAATCAGCCTTAGGAGAAGAAAAAGTTTTATATGTGATATTCGCATTCTCGGTTTTATTGCCGTTATTATTTTCGGCGCAGGTTGAGTTTGCTGGATTAGAAGCATTATTATCGCAAGGAAGCGGCGCGTATTTGACAAACGCTCGATCAATCAAGAAACCTAGAATTAAAGTTAAAACCAGCAAGATTACAATTTTATAGTTCATATTATTAATATTTTTAAAAATAATTGCAATAAGTTTTCTCTATTGCCTTTTTATAATAGCATCAAGACTTTTGTTAGTCAAATTTTTTATCCTTATTTAAGCATACTTTAGGTCATCTCACAAAACCGCCAAAATCTCCGATGTTATGAATGTTTCGATGAAGGCCGCAATAAATAAAAGGGGGATTAGAATTAGAACAAAGAATTTCAAGGCTTTGGATAATTCTTTTTGAAGGCTTTCTTTTTTGCTAAATAATCTATAAACCGCGACTTTCCCAATTCGCATGCCTATTGCGGAAGAGAGGATTAGAACTGGAATCTCAATGATGCCATGGGGCATAATTCCTAAAACAAAAAACAGCCAAGACATTTCTTGCGAAACCACTTCCGCAAAAATTCCCAGAATAAGTCCGTTGGAAAAAACGGAAAAAAATGGGATCAGTCCGGCAAAAATTCCCAGCGGTAAAATGATGAAAAGCTTGGTTATGTTATTTTCAAGAATAAAAAGAAAAAGCTCCCACTGCGTAGTTTCTTCTTCGAAAAGAAACATTTTTTTTATTTCTTCAAGGACCACTTGTATTTCAGCCGGATAATTTTGCGCGATGGCGTATCCAACCAAAGCGGAAGAAGTAAAAACAAACAGAGAAAATAGGATATAATTTTTCAGGCTATATAAATATTCACGGGCTTCTTTTTTGTATTTTGCGTATGGCATAAAGCTGGTTTGTAAATGATTATTAACGCTTTTATTTTATCACATAGTTTGGATTTTGCATATTGTATAAATTGTTAAATTGTTAAATTGTTAAATTGTTTATTTTTTAATTCAAAGCAAATAAAAAAAAGAAGCATCGCTGTTTTTTTTAGCTAGCTTCATAAGTTATCCCTATAGCCCCGCATAGTTCCAGACTTCTTACCGGATTTGGGCTATTAAATTTACAATTTTTATATGTTTTTTCTATCAGTTCTATTTGTTCTAAAGAGCTAATGCCCTTATTTCTTTTTATGTTTGTATAAACCATTCTCTCTCTCCTTTTCTTTTTATAATTTTTATCTCTCCAACAAAAAGCCCCGAGCTTTTTAGGACTCGGGACTTTGCTTCGCAGATTGAATTTGAAACATCAAACCAACCTGCAAGGCAAAGCCCCGCGGCTAATAATAATGCTGATAATTGTGGTTTGTTGTGAGTTGGCTGGGTTCATGGTTTTTTGTGATTTAACTTATTGAGCAATTTTTATAAACAGAGATTGATTTTAAAAAAAAAGGGAAGTGGGGCAAGGGTTTTTTAAATGCAGCTTTTTCTTTGTTCAGCTGAATTTTCTTCTGCCCCACTATTAATGATTTTATCAAGATCCGGATGCGGTTCGCCAGTATTCTTAAAGCGATTAAATAATCTTATCATATTAGGATCTTTTGTTGTTTCGACGGCTTCTTCTAGCTTTCTTATATTTAGCTTTTCTATTCCCATTTTATTTTATCCTCCTTATTTTATTTTTGTTTTTATTATAATTTTCTGACAATCAATTATATTCAAAAATTTTTAAATACAATTGGCTGAGAAAAAACATCTTACAAAAAAGCCTGCTTTTTAGCAGGTTGCTTTTGACTTTATTTTGTCTTAACTCTTGCGAGTTATTCAAATTAAATC
>Ga0180732_1000996_pt1 | contig 19352 bp, 31 predicted proteins | sample KR11_01MetaG_FD_148674 | JGI IMG/M metagenome (GOLD analysis project Ga0180732, IMG submission 148674) | Groundwater microbial communities from the Olkiluoto Island deep subsurface site, Finland - KR11_0.1 MetaG | ecosystem: Environmental > Aquatic > Deep subsurface > Groundwater | place...
TGAGTGCGACTCTGGTTGCCCAGTTCCCTGCTTCACGCCGCTATATGTCGGGGACGGGGAGCTGGCTTACTAACTTATCCATCCCCCAAGCAACCACGTTTTGTCTAACCAGCCGACCCCCACTCTCTAAAGGAGGATGATGCCCCGCAATTAAGCAGGGTTTTCATCCATAAACTTAGAACACAGTGTCATATGCTCAAACCCGAGCTTCTCTTCTTTGTCAAGCTGTGTCAGGAACTTACCAATCTTAGACTTTAATCCGTCACTGACCGGTATGTCTCGTTCCTGCGGAATAAGTGAGCCATCTTCTTTGGCTACCTTCCACTTGACCTGCTTTTCCTCTTGTTCAAACTGAAGGTCGCTTTCCTCTTGTTCTGTAAACAAACCCTCGAGCAGTTCCCTTGCCTCTTTCATGTGGGCATAGTTCCAACCCTGAATCTGCGGTACAATGTTTCTGAGCAATAGTCGCTCAAATACGTTTAGTTCCATCATCACTCCTTTTTACTTATTTTGCAGCCCAAACCCTAATATAACCAGCTGCACCGTCGGGGGTCTGTACTGCGATTGTATATGTTGGGTCGGTTGCGCCAGAAGCCGTGCAATCACTTCCACCAGATGTGCAAGGGGGTATAGCAGCATTATTAACAAAGGCAAAGGCATATGTTACGCCTGGGTCTGCTGTCTGAAATTGCATATAAGCAGTAGGTATTGCAGCACCCGCCTGAACAGAGTATCTTGCCATATAGAAAGTTCCACCGATTGCAGCAGCCGTTCCAGCACTATCAACCCACAATCCGTAAAGTTGACCAGTAGAAGCCACATCGCTTGCACCTATGATTCTGACATTTAAGGCAGAAGCATATTTTGCAGCAGGCACATCATTGGTAAGGTCAAGGTTGACACGAGCAGCAGCGTGATAGGTCTGGTCAAAATCTGCTGTTACAAAGGTACGGGTTACTACAAATGGAGGCGAAGTATAGTCCCCTGTAGAAGTAATTGTAGCTTTACCAGTTCCTGTGATAGCGATATTGCCATCAGTTGAAGTTGCCACACCTGTCAAGGCTAACGTGTGTGCTCCAGCGTCTAGGGTGAAAGTACCTGTAGTGTCACCCTTCCATGCGAAGTTGACATCATTAGCAGTATCGCCTACCTGAACGTAGTCAGCACCGAGAATGAAAACATTACCTGTGGTAGTATGTCCAGAGGCTTTCTCGTAGAATATAAGCCTGCCTGATTCCCAGAATGAATTAATTGCAAAAGTTCCTACACCTTGTGTTGCCATTTTATTCCCTCCTAAAGGTCTAGATTATTCCAAGTTACTTATTTCTTGGCATTACATACCCGCATTGACATCTGATATCTAACATCCTTCTGCCACACCATTTACAGATGTCGTTATGAACCATCTTGTCTGCGGGTGGATTGGTTATTGATTTAGGTGAGGGGGCGGCTTTTGACACCGCCCGCCTCTTTGTTTTGTTCCGTTTCTGAATTGTCATCATCCCCTCTAGGTCAGTGCGTTAGCGTTGGTCTCTTTAGGATACTTCGGCCAGCAGAGAGCGAATACCGTGAACACAGCCTGTCCCGATGAACTCATGGTGGCTTTCAACCCCACATAAGGTGTCGAAGCAGTGGTCAGGTCAGACGAGTCAATATCCACTATCATGGTCAACAGGTCGTGAGTGCCATTAACTAGAGCTAAACCGGTGGTTGCTAGTGTCGTTACAGCACCCATTGTATCCGTTCCTGCGGCTGCTGTCAGGCGATACCTGGCTGCAATAGCGGTTTCTGATGTGCCCGCTGTAACCGCCGACTGAGTGGCCGTGATGGTCATGGTATCACCAGTGATGTTCCCGATGTATAGAAGGAACTCCACCTTCTCATATTGCTTCATATTGACGTGCTTGAAGTCAACAGATGCCGAAGTATCAGTGGTAGCATAGATTGGTACGATGTGTATATCCTGTGCAAGATTCATTTTACCCATTTTATTTTCTCCTTATTAAAGTTTTGTTTACTAGCGGGGAGCGTTATTAAACAACTCCCCGCTTTAGTTTATTTAGTCTCTGGTTGAGTTGAGTACGACGAAGGGACTCTGGTAAGAGGTTGAACCCTTGTAGGGGGTCAGATAGTTGCTCCAGAGAGGCTGGCCGTCAGTTCTGTAAACAAACCTGAAAGCGGTCTGGTCGGTAGCGAAGTTGACGTGGATGCTTGAAGCACTCTGCATCGAGCCTTTGTCAATCATCACGTACTGTGAAAGGTCAGCGAGGATTATGTCACCAGCAGTTCCTAGAGTGGCGCATTGCTCGCAAGGGATAACTGGTTTACCAAACAGAGTCCCGTAAGGCATACCACTTAGCCCACCAGCGGGCATATAAACAGGAACGCCACCAGTGCCTACGGCGATAGCCATCGTATAGAGTTGAGCCTCAATGTTCTGGTTAATCAGCCACACATAGTTAGATGAGTTCGGGCCGAAGCGGGACATCCACATCTTGATGACATTCTCAGCTACGATAGTTGAAGCACCCTGACCAGTCTCAGCAGTAACAGTGACTAAACAAGGGGCATTTAAGATTCCTAGAGGCTTGGCAGCACCATCACCGTTGATTATTGCGTCAGCCAGCTTGAAGTCGAATTCAGAAGCAAATGCCCTCTGAATCCATGAGCCAAGAGCGGGGGCATCCTCTAGAAGTTCGTCTGTACAGGTCGTATAACCTACGAGTTTCTTCAACTCAAGGCTAACCTGTTTGAAGCTGGTATAGGAAGGAGTCTTAGTTGCGCCCTCACCTAACCAATAGGCAAGAATACCACCAGACCTAGAGCCGTCAGCCCTTGAGTCATCAGCAACTGCAGGTATCTTCATTGAGTTGGCGTTAGCACTAACCGGCATCCGGTAAACCCTGCTTACGATGTCACTATTTACGAATATCTTTTCAAGCAGAGCTGTGGCGAAGTCGGTCTGCACAAGGAAGCCGCCGTCAGCGGGGATACCTTCCGAGTTGCCTACAATGGCTTTAGAGGTAAGGCGGACATCCATGTTCCGACCTCTGGAAAGCTCAGCATCCTTGACAGCCATAAGCTGTTCACCAAGTGAACTAAACGGCTGGTCAGCAGCGTCTTTTATGACCTTTATTCCCGCATCCTCAGCAGGTATTTTGCGGGTAATTTCCTTACTCGCCTTGTATTCCTCTACAGCTTTAGTGGCTGCTTCAGCGGTTATTTCGGCAATCTTTTCGTCTGTAAGTTCCATATTATTTTATCTCCTTTATTACATTCTTGACTGTTTGTTCAATGATAAGTTTTAACTTCTCATCATTCTTTGCAGTATTCCCTACTACGGTTGTAGTATCTTTTACTGCTGCTATTTCAACTGGTATGTCGTCACCAGGCAAACGCTCTAATAGTTCCTTAAGGGATTCTTCCGCTTCATCGCTCAACCCCTCTTTATCAATTATTGTTTTCAGGTAATCTATCTCATCTATGATTTGTTCTTGTGAGATTTCACGGGCGGTTTTACCTTCGTGGTCTTTTACCCATGCTTTAGCTTTAGCCATAGTCCAATCGTGGTCTTTCCTAAAGAGGTAAGTCCTAACCTGTTTCTCTTTACCACAATACAAAGCCGAGATGCCGTCTTTCTTGGATATGTCTATCGTGGCAGTTACTTCACAAGTCCTAACTGGAATTCTTATAAAGTCATCCGTTTCTTCCGGCTTGGTTACTTTATCCTCATAGTCATTATCTTCTTCAATTTCAGTTATCTGCTTTAATTGTTTAGTAGTGATAACACCCTCTTTAACAGCATTCATTAAGGCATTGGGATTGCTAGGAACGGGTACGATTGAGATTTCCAGTAATTCCTGTTTGGTGTAAGTTCTCCTGGGTGCTTTCTCGCCGTCTCCATCTTCCCATTTCTTGGGCATGAACCCTACCGATTCAGTCTTGAGGAATCCAGCACCAACAAGCCTTTCTACAATGTCAGCAAACTCATAAGTTCCTTCAGGTGGGAACTCTACATTGTTGACTAACTTACCATCACGGACACCAATCTTAGTCGCCCTGCCAATCGGTAAGGTAGAGTAATTGTGAGCGAACATTATAACAGGATTCTTTTTGAAGTTCTTTAAGTCCCAACCAGCAACGTCAATAACTTCACCGTCTCTATCTTGGTCAGCAGTAGAGGCGGTAAACTCATATTGCCTTTCGCCTACTTTCTTGACTTCGCAGTTCTCTAAAATCTTATATACAGTGTCCATTGTCACCTCCGGTTATCCTTTGAATAGGTTTATGATATTCTGGCGGTTAGACTCCACGGCAGGAAACAGCCATGGATAGTGCCTGCTGCCATCAGCGTGTCCAAATTCTAACCACTTTCCGTAGTAAACATTAGTCCCTATTGATACCTCACCCTGCCCGACTTCGTGGGTTATTGAACTTCTTAATCTACCAGTCTGTACTTTAGGATGTCCGCTGGATTGAGAGACATTTATCTTCGCTTGCCGTTCTACAACCTGCCCGATTTTCTCAAGCGCCTGTTGTAGATTAGCGGTTAGTTCGCCCTCAATCTCCTTGCGGTAGGATTTAATAGTTACACTACTGGAATCCATACACACCTGCAATTCGGGTGGACTGGTATCATCCCGTGAGAATCTTTGGTAATATACTCGCCTGCTAAAGGCAAACATTCAGCACAAGCATCTGGTGAGGGATAGAACTCTGATTTACTTACACCTTCAACCTCGTATCTATGTAAAGCTCCTTCGTTAGAAGCAGCTATCGTTTCAGTTCTTGAAATCATCTTCGCCCTTATTGTAGCCTTATCAGTAAAGTAACCCTCAATTCTCTTGGATAACTGCGTGATAGACTCACCAGCCTCAAAGCCTAACGCTAACTCATTACGGATAGCCTCCATAGTAGTTGCGTTAATGTTCTTGGCTAGAAGTAAAGAGCGTTCTGCTATCCAGTTTCGGGCGGCTTCATCTGTTAAATCTGGCATTAAAATAAATCTCCAAAAGACTTGACAAATGGTTTATAGTGTGCTATAATTTTTAGTAGAGGTGGAAAATGAATAGTGAAGAACTAGATAAGGCATTAAAGAACTTTGAGAAAAAGCACCCAATTAAAAAGACTATCAAACTCCAGGCATCCTTGCGCAACTTTGTTAGTGATATTGAAAAGCAACTTGATAAACTAGACCATAAATAGATTGTGCAACTGTTGCAATATCTACACCGCATCCTCAAAACCTGACTCATACACAAGTTGAATAGCTGGTTGGAATTTCAAAGCGGTCTTTTCATCATCTAATTGAACTGGTAAGTGTCCAGTCCTCTCTAATTCACCTATGACATAATCCTTCTGGTCATTAAAGACGGACTCAAATACATTATTAAACATTTCCTCTTGACGTTCTGTTGACTTGGCGTAATTCTCCCAGTGTAGACGCTTCTGGTCATCGGATAAGCCCTTAGATTTAGGTTCATTTGAGGTCACAGATTGTGATGTCAACTTACCACTAACAGGTGTAGGTATAAGGTTCAAAGGCACTAATAACATATCGCCATTCGGGAGCGGGTCATATCCCTGCATTGTCCGAGCTTCATTTATTGTTAAGTATCCAGCCCTCATACCTGATTCTGCTGAGGTTATCTTTTCTTCTGCTGTTTGGTGAACCACTTCCTTAAAATCCAGTGTAATATTCTGTGAGTTTCGGAATTTAGGTATTAGTTGTTCTTGGAGTTTGGCTTTCTTCCATGTTAGGCGTGGTTTTATAATGTCACGCCGGTATTGGTAATCACCAGCTTCGGCATTGGAATTACCCGTTGCATGAACTTTGCCATTACATTCTGTAAAGAATATTCCGTTGGGGATTTCAACACACCAAACTTTACCCTGATAGTGTTCTCTGTGGATTGACCTTTGGTTGCGAAAATATGAACGCCCGCTCTCAGATATAATAACTGCCGTTTTACCGGAAATAGATGCTTGGTAGCCTAGCATAATCGCTAATTGCAAAAGTTCGTCTATCATTTTAGGAGACATAGAACGAATTAATATGGTGTTATTCTTATTACAAATATGACCATCGCCTTCAATGTAAGTATCTAAGAAGGATTGCATCACTTGGGGGCTACCCTTTAATACAAATTCAGGAACGTGTTTATTCTTTGCACCAGTGCCGGTATTGGCTAATAGCCAAGTCCATAACGATTTATTCGCAAGTTGATAAACCCGCATTCCATTTCTACTAGAATTTGGTTTATCGTAATGACTCCATTCGCCAAATGGTAATTGCCCAATAATTTGTTCAAAGGAATTAAGTGCCCTAGTCCCTAAAGAACACCCAAAAGCAATACCCTTGCCCGTTCCAGTTGTTAACCATCCCTCACTGCCAATTAAACCGCAGAAAGAGGCTAATTTTATAGCATCTACATTATAACCTTCGGCGGGGGGTTCATATCCCTTTTTGCCAGTTCTAACATATTCAACTTTGGGAATATTAATTGTAGAACTAGATTTGCGCTCGATGGGTTTGCCCGTTGACATTAGCCAATGAGAAATTGCCGTGTCCTCTAATTCGCTGGCTTGCCTAAATTTCCATTCACCAAATTCATTGTTGTTACTACCCGCAATATACAACCGATGGTTGGGTGTAACTTCAGCGTGAATTCTAGTGTTATGGAAAATTATTAAGTCGTCATTATAGTCATAGGAATATATATTGGTCAGCTTTTGGAATTCCTGAACTTTTGTTTCAGGATTAAAAGTCAAGACTTTATCTTCTTTTGTGAGTTCACTAAAATACCTTAATCCATTTTCTGTGAATATTCTGTGGTTTTCACTAAGGCATTTGTTGACATTCTCCGAGATACCCATTACCGACTGAGGCATACCCCAGACACCTAGAATAACATCCCTGTTCTTCTGTTTAAGATTGGGGAAGTCCATATCCTTAATGGTGTTCTGGATTTGGAGATACTTGCCGCCACCTTCAAGTAAAGCTACCTGGTGAGCTTTAGAAACACCTTTGTATTTCTCTGACCACTGCTTCTTTAACTTATCAAACTGCTCATCAGATAGATTATAGTCAAACTGGATTACACCATCAGGCCTGGCTGAGTTATAGAAGAATTGATTAACCCATTTGTCAGCGTTCTGCTCTGCGTCAAGGTTAATCCCTATCGCCTGAGCAGGAGCAAGCCCGTGATACTGATTTAAGGGATTAGGGTATTTGAAATGTATAACTTCTTCTACATCAAAGGGAACAGCATTGGGGCCAGTGCCGTAAACATAGCCCTTAACATAGGGGAAGTTGGCAGCAGGTACTACAGACATCTTCTGGGGATACGGAAGGATAATCTCCGCTGGTTCACCTAGCCCATTGTTATTAAGTATCCAGTAAGACTCACCAACTAATTCATTGTATATCGTATCGAGAGCGATGAACTCATTAGAGGTCTGGAATGGGTTGACCTGCTTTAAGAGAGTAAGAATAGGGTGTTTGTAAATTTGTTTAGGTTTCTCTGGATTACTTGAGTCAAATAATGTCCACTCAACTTCACTACAGCCTAGAGCGATACGAAAAACGACTGCGTGCAACCAGCCAACCGAAGAATATTGCGCCAATGCCCCGTATTGTGAGGTAGTAGGTGGAATTAACCCTCCAATAGATAGGTAGGGACTATTAGGGATTGATTTCTTTCCAAACATCTTTTCTAGTATGTTCAATAAATAACCCCAAAAGGACTTGACAAATGAATAGTTTTATAGTAGAATAATATAAGAAATGGTTAAGGAGGAATTAAATGAAAATCAATACAATAGTAGAAAACACCAAAGAGATTAACTTTTCCCCCGAACAAGTTTCCTGTGTATATATTGGGAAACCTAATTGTTGTATGTGCGGTTGTTCTGGAGATTATTTTTATACCTCTATAAATACTGCCAAGTCTGGCTTAGATAGAGGTTATGAAGTAACCGAAAACGAAGTAAACGATGCTAAGGTCAATACAGTTCTAGGGCTTTTCGAAGAAGGAGGACGCATAGAAAATCTATTTGATTATATCTTCACAAAAATAATAAGCGAAAGGCAATATACTATTTATCTAATCAAATAGATTGTGCAACGTATTACAATATGTAGGGGAGGTTAATTACATACCTCTCCTATTCTATTATACACGGGTAGTGCCTACTTTGTCAACCGTCTCTTATCAAGTAAGCACTTCAGACATAAATGACCGTGCATCCTAGCCTTCCACTTCTCATCTAGCTCACCATTACATACCCTGCACCTCTTAGGTGGTGCAGGGATTCCTTTTATCTTACAGTAGAGTTTTAGATATCCGTTTAGGTTCATAACCACCTTATCTCAGGGGAATATTGGCGAGGTTCATAAAAGGCTAACGCCAGACTGTCAGCCCTGTCAGGACTATGCTCACCATGCGACCTCATTTCCTCTTTTGAGATTAACTGCATACGTTTCTCCTGTGCTGGTTTGTACTTGATTGAGGATAACTGGGCTTTTAAGTCCCTATCTTCTACTATAGAAATCTCATCTCTTCTGAACCTTGCCTGCAGTTGGTAGAACATCTCGGCTCGTTTATTGATGTAGTGCTCCTCATCGTCGGCTTTTGCACCGGCTATTACCGGGGTGACATTGTATCCTTTGGCTACAAGCCCTGAATACATAGGGGAACCGCCCGAAACAGCGTCTACCTTGACATTCTTGTGAGGTATCTGAAATCTCTCTATCAATTCTATGACTTTATCCACCGATAGAAGGGAATCCTCCATCCTGTAAACCCACCTGTCAAAAGAGAGCATTTTGTTACCTTGTCTGATGATTGCTACGTTCTCATCACCAGAACTCCATGCAAAGTCAACTCCCATGTGCAATTCACCCTCTTGAGAGACTTCCTTATCAACTGCTCTGGTAATTTCAGTCCATGAGAACAGGAAGTTACCTGACTCCATGACATCCCAGTTACCGTCTAGCCATGCTTCAGCTAGTTCTTTGGGGTAGATTGCTCTAAGTTCTTCCTCATAGGTCTCTGGTAGATAGGGGTTGTCCTTTGGAAGTGAGGGAATGTAGATAAAATCAGCAGGTTTCCCTTCTATGAACCTCTGCTTAACCCAACCGGGCATAGGATTGGCTGTTAAGATGTATTTGTACTTAATATCCTTCAGGTTAAGGGAGAGACGGCCTAGAAGGTTGTTGAAGTGCATCTCGGAACACTCTTCGACCTGGTCTATGAAGAACCAGCCGATTGTTGTCCCCATTTGGGACACCAGCCCCTTCTGGTCGTCTACCAGTCCTGTATACCATATCCTAGACCCATTCCAGAACTGAATATAGTGGTCTGTGGCATGGTGCTGGGTAATTAGCTTGCGATACTCGCTATCTATATGAATACCTGCGCTAAAATATCTCTCTAACTCTACTAGAACAGTCCTCTTGAAGGCCGGTAGATTTTGCCGAGCCATGATACCAACATTACCAGGATAGTCTATTGATAACTGGATGCCTTCAGCTACACCAGCTTTTGTCTTTCCGCCTCTGATGGTCAGGCGCCACCAAATAAACGGCCTCTTTGTGGGGCTTGATGGAATAGAATCTGCCTGGGATGTGGTCTGTATAGTCCAGACAAATCTATTGACTGTTTACTTGACGACATATGGCAACACCTCCTCTGTGGCATGATTTACACAAGGTGATTCCGTTATCAACATCCATTCGTAATTCGGGATGTGTGGCAAATTGCCTAACATGGTGAGCCTCTAACCTACCCCCACGAACTCCACACTGTTGACAAGTATAATCATCACGCTTGTATATAGCCGAACGCCAGTATCTATATTCTGGCGAGTTTCTAATTTGCATATCTTCGGATGAAACTCCACCAGGCACTAACGGCTTGAACTCAGTGTCTGGGGAAAAGTGTTCACCACGCTTTATTTCCGTATCCGGTGAACTATGCTGCCCTTTATGTGTATCCGATTGTTTTCTTATGTACTCAGGTTCCTTAAAATGCCCATGACCATGAGGCATGGGATAAAGATGTTCACCTTTCTTGAATTGGCTTGGTACTGGAACGCCTTTCTTAAATTCAGTGTCAAGCGAAGGATGGTTGCCCTTCTGGAATCTACCAGAGTTAGGTTTCCACTTGGATTGGTCGCTTCTATCGTAAATTCCTCTTGGCATACTTATATTATATCACAAAGTAAAGTGTTGATATAATTCCCAGACAGTATCATCTTCAATATCTTTTTGCCCCATGTTATGCCATAAGTGAATTAAATCTCTAGCATCCCCTAGTGCGTGATAGATTCTGTCTGCATAAGCCTGTGAAGTCTCGGTTGTAATATTCTTTCTCATAAATCCTCCTTCGGGTGTGGTTTGTATAGTTCACTTAAATCTATACTTGGCTTCATAATCTCCTACATTGTGCAATATCTATTTAACTGTTATCATTTTATCACGAATTTCTCGTAAGGTATTAGCTAGAAATTTAATGTTAACTGGTTCACCATAACCATAACAATCGGGCTTTAATCTATCTTCATACATCTCTGCTAATATGCGTATTCTATTCTGTGCCCAACCTAGAGTAAGATTGGCATTGTATAAATCTTTAATACGTTGCTCGGTGGTATAAATGTCAAATACTTCTGTGCCGCAATTAGGACATTTCATCTTATCATCTCCTGCGATTTATGTTGCAAAATGTCAAAAACCTCTTGCTTAACATCGTCTCTTATAATACTAACACATTCAGATGCAGGTCTACCAAGGTAATGACAAATAGCACCAACTGAATTATTGTTACGTATAAAATAATGCGACTTACCGTTCAATTCAATATGGTAGACACCATTAGTTGTCTCAGTGTCCTTATTATGGAATTCGTAAACAGTCTCTAAAATCTTTAACATCTCCCCTCCTACATTGTGTAATACGTTGCAATATCTATCTTCGCCAATACCTTAAAGCCCTTTCTTTCCTATCTACTGTATCATCAAATAATCCCATCTGTTTCCTGTATTCTATTATATGCTCTATCTCTTTCCTTAGTGATAATGGTAGGTCAGAGTAGTTTATGCCCCTAGATTCATGCTGTACGACTTCTGGTGATACCTTGCGGGTGTATTTACGTTTCTTCATAGTTTCATTACCGATTGCCTTAATCTATTTAACTGAACTCAGAAAAGCTAAATCAACATTGGTAGTATATACCCCGCTAGTCCCTGTATTCCCGATTTTGGCAGTCTTTTTGTTTATCTTGAGTATAGTTCCTTTGCCGTATAGCCCAGTATTCACAATATCTCCAACCTTAAAGCGTTCTATATTCAATTCCCTTAAACCTTGCCAGCGTTTCTCAGCATCACCCTTAACCCTTATATGGCGAAGGCTATCAGCCTTTGCTTGCATTTTATCCGCTATTCTCAGGCTTTCAACAGCTCTACTATCCGATTGGTTCATTCTATCACGAAAGGGTATCCTGCCAGGCTGTGATATGAAAGCCCAATCGTGTCTTATCTCTGGGTAACTGTTAAGTTTAGCTGTTGCCCTTTCTTTTCGTTTGTTTGCCCACCCCTCATATTTATCAGCTTTACGGTCTGCGGATTCTTGCCGATAAGTTCTGATTTCTTCACTATCAGTCGGGGTACAAGCTAAACAGAATATCCCAGTATAGCGTTCATAATTAGCAATAGAACCAACCTCTAGGATAGCACCACACTTGCGACATTCACCCGTATATTTAACTCTAATCTCTTTCATATCTCTATTCTATATCACTCCCTACTGAGTTGCCTTCTTAGCTTCTACCCACTCATCATAAATCTGTTTCATATCTCTCCAATTTCGTGCCTGATTAGTAACTTCTCCCACCCTACCAATCAATCTACCTTAATTCTACTACAAAACTATTTAAATGTCAAGTATTTCTATATTGATTTGTTACTAATTGCTATTAATGCAGGGGAATTTCCTTTTACTTTGGTTTATAGAAATAGGCACATACTCAAGGGTAGACAGGCATAAACTAGCGAGAATAAGCCCCCCTACCCCCTCTACTTCGTACTATATATCTTATGTAAACCACTTTCGTGCCTAGCTTTACATAACGACTTGACAATTGGTATAACTTAGTTATTGTAGGCGTGATAAAAGTTGCGTAATTGCGCAATTGCGTAATTGCGTAACTATTTTTTACCTCAGGTACAGGGATGGAAAGAGTATATCCACGCCTAGGATGTAGGGTACATCTTACAAATATCGTCTACCATCCTGGCATATAACCTGGTTCTTTTCTTGGCATTTCAGGGTGTTCTATTAACAGTTCCATTGCATCCTTACAGTAGTCAAACCTTACTTCCCTGATGTTACCACCTTCTAATTGTAGCCATTTCATTATATAGGTAAGCATAGCGTCTGCACCTGCTTCATAGATATTAAGCTCTTCATCAAATCCAGTATCGCTATATGGGTTAATCCAATCTTCTGGTCTATACATAATAACTCCTTACACTATGGAGGGTCTGTTACTAATAAGTCAACCGTATTATCATCTATTCTCTTGAAGGTCTCAAAGCAGTCCTCGTTATAGATTACTCCCATAATGATTTACACCAGTCTATATAGATTTGACAATTAGAACAACACCCTTCCTGGCAGAGTAGTAGCTTCTTGTACGGACACATTTCTCCCTTATGGTTTCTGTTATCTGTCTGGTTATCTTTATTGTCTACCATCTATCCTCCTGTTATCTTCTCTATTTGGTCTTGTAGATAACGTACAAAGTCACACTTGTCTTTAGCATAATAAACGTCATCATCACCAGAGTAATGTATATTCATCATATCCTGATTAGCCAATTCCCATTCATGCTGTAGTAACTGTTTAATCTGCCTTATCATCTCAGTAGGGGTTATCTTAACCGGCTTCTCTTCACCGGCTGTTAGATACTTGTTTATGATGTGATGAAATGAGATATTCTTACCTTCTGGTAACAAGTTCAAATCGGGATATAGAGAGGCGAACTTTACCGCATAATAGATTGTTCTGGGTTTCTTCCCTAAAGATTCTGCAACCCGTTGCACGATGTCCTTACCATAAATGTTAGCTCGTTCAAAGTTATCATTCTCGACTATAATCCTAGAGCCTAACATATGATAACCTTCTACCAATGCCCACCTGGAAGTAAACCCCGTCTCTGTAATGATGGTCTGGCATTCATCTATTAGATTTGTAAACCACGGGGCTGTTAGTTCATTCATTTATTAACTCCGGATTCTCATAGATGTTGCCAATGACTACCCTGTCGTTTGTTTTACGAAGACAAGTAAAATTGAGAGGTGCCCTACTCTGCACAGCACAAAAACAACCTTTGATAAAATCAACCTCAAAGTTATCATCATAATTATATCCTACACTATCCCAAACACTAGCAGATATTATATCCCCTTCATATATCTCAACCCCGTTCTTATCCTTGAGACCAGTGTATTGCATAATCTGATATTTCTCGCCGTCAATCCCGTTGGCTATATTATCGGGAATATCCATAACCTTATTTCTGTTATCCCAAGCCCTAAATTTAATCTCTCTCATTTATAACCTCCCCCTTTATTACTTCTTCTTTATCTAACAATTCTTTGTTCTATCTGCTTGTCAGGAGTTAGCTTCTTAATTTCTATAAGACACGTAACACATTGACAGGGTCGTAATTCACGGTATTTATTAGGGTCAAGATGTTGCGGAATTACCCTAACATAACCTCTACCAAAACACCATTTACAATTAGGCTTTGGTTTAAGTTCTATCTTTTCTTTAGGGTCTACTTCTTCTTCAATTATCATTTATTACTTCTCCTTCAATAACCTCTTCTATACTATTATAACCCTTATCCTTTGGTTTGTCAAGTAGTTTCTGAGATTTATTTTCAATCTCTACTTTGTATTTAGGTCTAGGGACTGCTGTTATTACTCTAACATCATGGTCTATCTTGCCCTGAATTTGTGTAGTGCCTCTAAAGCCTGGGACTGACCAGTTTGCTATTGAGAGTGCAGCCGTTAAACGTGGCATCTTAACTTCAATCTCACCAGCAGCTACAGAATGGATAAAATCTAATTGTTCTTCACCCATATTGATTTTACCCTCCACACGAGCTTCATCAACCCTACTTTTAAAGATAGAACTACGCCGCATTTCTTCATTAAGGGTTCTTACGGATATCCCACATACCTTAGAGGCATATCTTAAAGTGCCATGATGCCTTAATGCATCAATCACTTCCTCTTTCTTCTGGTGGTCTAACTTCTTCATTCATTCACCTCATGTATACCAAACATATTCTCATGTTTACCTATTGTCGGGATATGACCTATTAACTGCTCTGGAAGTAGTTTACCTCTGGGCCAGTTCCTTACCATGTCCTCTATATATAAATACCCCTCAATATTCTGTTTCAACCTTACCATTTCACGGTTATCTTTTGCCCGCTTGAAATCCGAACATAATAGGTTCATGTTCTTACCCCCTATATATATTATACCATATCCACAGAAAAAATGTTTTGAAAATAAATATTAAAATAAACGCTAAAAGGACTTGACAAATGTTATTTTATAGTTTATAATAGTAGTATAAGAGTTAAGGAGAAGGAAATGAAAGCGATTAGAGCGGAAAATAAAATAAACAAAGCAATAGATGCCCTGATAGATTTACAGCAAGATTACTACGATAAAGTAGACGCCGCCAAAATAGAGTACGAAGTACAAATCACACTTACGCTAAACAGAATGAGCAATGCCATAAGCGCACTACAGAAGTAAGACTCCTCAATTCCCACTCCAAGCCCCCGATTAAGGGGGCTTTTTCTTTGGGAAAATAAATATCCTAAACCACTTGACAAATAGATTTTAGTGTGCTAATATAAATAAAAAGGAGGTAAAAAATGATTTGCCCGATTAAAAACCACGCCCACTTGGTTAACCCCAATGTTAATAGAATCTACACCGATGAATGTAATAAGGAGTGCGCATTATGGGATGAAACTAATCGGCAGTGTTGCCTGAAAACACTAGCACAACTCAAGGTATCCGGTGGAATAAATACACATACTTATTAAGGAGGAGAAATGAAAATATCGGGAATTTGCAAGGCAAAGGATTTAATCAAGGAAATCACTAAGGCTTGGATATTCAATGAACACGGTATCGGGCCGGTCTGGACACTGGATGAAACAAATACAGAAATAATAGGGAGGAATTAGATGGTAAAAGACTCGCCTAAGAAGGCAAAGGCACACATTCAATACAAACTACCAGACGGTACTAAAGTACCTGGGGTTACTACTGTACTCGGAATCCTGAACAAGCCAGCCCTTGTTAAATGGGCTAATAATCTTGGCTTACAGGGTATAGACAGTTCAAAGTACCGAGACAATCTTGCTGAAGTAGGTACTCTTGCTCATCAAATGATAGTGGATTATTTTAACAAGGTAAAAACAGATACATCGGAATACTCTCAATCCCAAATAGACCTTGCTGAGAATTGCTTGCTATCCTTCTGGGAATGGGAGAAGGGGCATAAGATTGAGGTCATAATGGCCGAGTCTCAGTTAGTCTCGCAAGAATACGGATTTGGTGGTACAATAGATTGCTTCTGTAAACTTGACGGGCAGCCTACACTATTAGACTTCAAGACAGGTAAGGCTATCTACCCCGAAATGTTTTGCCAACTTGCTGCCTATGAGCAGTTACTAGCTGAGTCAGGGCAATTAATAGAAGTTACCAGAATATTACGCATTGGTAGGGATAACGATGAGGGGTTTGAAGAACGTACTATCAGTAAACTGGATAAACAATGGCAGGTATTCTTGAATTGCTTGTCTATCTACAATCTTCAGAAGGATATAAGAAAGGAGGTATAATGCCAACATTAAATAAATGGGAAATCATAGGACATCTAGGCTCTGAACCCGAAATGAGGTTTACCCCTAGTGGCGCACCAGTAACATCATTCAATATCGCTACTAATTATGGCTACGGTGAGAGGAAAGAAACCGTCTGGGCAAGAGTAACCTGCTGGAATAAACAGGCTGAGTTTGCCAATCAGTATGGGTATAAGGGAGTACTGGCTAGGGTAGAAGGTGAAGCCAGAATGACAAGTTATGAGAATAAAGATGGGGAGACTAAGTATAATCTGGAATTAACAGCAAGGGATGTTATGTTTCTGGATAAACGCAAACAAGAAGAAATTACAGAAGAAATTGAAGAGGAGGATATACCGTTCTAATGGATAACTTAAAGATTTACAACGCACTAAAACAACCACCTAAAGAAGCTTTACGGACAATACAAGCTGGTAGACTTAAGGGCAAGACAGATATTAACCCTCAGTGGCGATATAAAGCCATGACTGAGCAATTTGGTGTATGCGGTATTGGATGGAAGTATGAAATAGTTAGGGTATGGAATGAACCTGTGGCAGATGGTCAAGTGTTCGCCTTCGCTGAAATTAACCTCTATATCATGACCAAAGATGGCGAAGATGATGTATGGAGTGATGCTATACCGGCTACCGGCGGCTCAATGTTGGTGACAAAGGAATCGGCAGGGCTTCATGCCAGTGATGAGGGTTATAAAATGGCTGTCACTGATGCTCTCGGTACTGCCATGAAGATGTTGGGTGTAGCTGCGGACATTTACGCTGGTCTGTGGGATGGTGCTAAATACAGGGATGCGATAGAAATTGCGTCAGTAAAGACTGTTTCACCAACTGTTGAAACACCATCGCCAAGTGAAACCACTATGGGTGTGGGCGGTATCACTCCACCTCAAACTAAGAAAATCCATGCCACTGCTAAAGAGAAGGGGCTATCACCAAAAGAAGCTTGGGCTTATATGCAGAAAACCTTTAAGAAGTCCTCCACTAAAGAACTAACCAAAGCCGAAGCCTCTACTATGATAGAGTTCCTCGTTGAGATTAAAGCAGGGGAAGGACATCTGGTAAGGGCCGCTAAAGAATTGGGGGCTAAGGAGGAATAGATATGAGAGATATTAAGTTTAGGGCTTGGATACCACAACATAAGAAGATGTTTCAAGTAGTTAATCTAGTTATCCCCAAAGGGCTTAATGAATTGGGTGACCAAGAGCTAGGCGTATCTGAAATATATAGTATTACTAAACCTTACCACTATATACAGCCAATCCTCATGCAATATAGTGGACTGCGAGACTGTAACAACAGGGAGATTTACGAAGGTGATATAGTTGTAATCCCAGGTCAATATCCATATTTTGATTGTGGTACACCTAACTATGTTGCCGAGGTTGAGTGGATATTTGCGGGATTCCAAACTGTTCTACATTGTATAAATAGTGATAAGCGTGGTATATCCGAAGGAATAAATGAACCATTAGAAGAAGGAACTTATTTTGAGGTAACTGGTAACATCTATGAGAATCCTGAACTGTTAGAATAGATATTGCAACCCGTTGCACAATCTTGACAAATACTTAAAGAGGGGTTATAATTAGTTATGGCTCAAAGTAAAACCTTTAATTTCTATCAGGACCTACTCAATGGGGGTTGCCCCTGGTGCGGTGAGTCTTTAGTTATCAAGCAAGGAAAGTTTGGGGAGTTCGTCGCTTGCTCTGAATGGTGTGGTTATACAAAAAGTGTACCGGGTAGAAGTGAATTTCCCCCTCCAAAGAATAAGCGGCTGTGCCCTTACAAAAAATGTGATGGTTCGGGATTGCTTCCCTTCGTTGGCAAAGACGGCAATGTAAGAAATGATACCTTTCTTTTCTGCGACTGTCATTCTCAATACGGAATTGATGTAAAAGACCACTACCACACACCGAGATTAGAGGACTATGACTTCCCTTGTTCAGATACCTTCCGCTCATGGAGTTATGAATATTGCGGGGAAACAGACCCGGGATACATACCTAACATCCCAGAGGTTAGACAATTAAAATATTGGGTAGAACAGGCTAAAGCAGGATACCTACACCTGCAAAACAAACTGAATGAGCATCTTGATAGGGCTAAAAACGGTAAGGGCAAGGATAGAATTTGAAATCCTTGAAATAATTGAAATTTCAAATATCAGCAAGTTGGTTTTGAAATGGTTTGAAAAAGTTTGAAAAACTGTAGGCACGAAGTTTGAAATATTTGAAATATTTGAAATATGGAATTGAGGCTAAATGGTCTGTTATTGGTATAACTGGCGAGCACAGGGGGTAAAAACAGGAGAATTTCAAGCCCTATATATAAATAGATTAATAAAGAATACCCCCACCCCACCCCACCGAATAACGAGATAGAGGATTAAATAATGAATGAAGATTTAACTAATAGTACCTATAAGAAAGTTTCGGCGATAGTAGATACTTGGCTAGAGATACACAGAGGCGAGACGTTTGATTTAGATTTAGTTTGTCGTCAACTACAATTAAACGAGCGTGAGAATAGAAATTTTGTAGCTCAGAAACTATCCTATGAAGTCAACCGTGAGAAACTTGAAAAGCTAAACCGTACTTACAGATATATCAACAAAGACAAAGAATCGTTGGATTGGTATAATAGTAGTGTAGATAAAACTATTAATATTAATTGGCCTAAAGGTCGTGACGGAACTAAGTTTGGCTTTGATGGATGTGTCTGTATCTCGCCAGGGGATATTATCGTAGTAGCTGGAGTGTCGAATATGGGCAAGACTACCTTCGCTCAGAACTTCCTATGGGAAAATATGGACAATTACCCCTGTGTTCTTATGGGTAACGAATATACTCCTGTTAAGTTTAAGAGGCGTATTGCAAGAATGGCATGGAATGACCCTATCATTAATGGTAAGCCAAAGTTTGAACTTATTAGAAGATTAGAGAACTGGGCTGATATTATAGAACCTGATAAGATAACTATTATTGACTGGATTGCTCTACCGGCTAATGAGCTTTACAATATAGGACACGTCATACAAGGGATACAATCTAAAGTAGGTAACGGAGTAGGGCTAATAGTCCTCCAGAAAGACGAAGCCTCAAATCTTGGTAGGGGTAGAGCCTTCTCAGAGGAACTAGCATCCCTCTATTTGACTATTGATAAGAGCAGAATGACCGTTAGAAAAGCTAAGGAATGGTTTGGACATGACCCCAACAGGGAGGTATATGGATTCTATATAACCAATGGCGGTGTAGAGTTCAGGAATATCAGACCACTTGTTAAATGCTTTGATTGCAAGGGTTCAGGACAAACTAAAAGCGGCGAGTGCTTCCACTGTCATGGTACAGGATATATTGAGAAAGTAAAACCCAAAGAAAGAAATGGAGGTAGTATA
>Ga0180732_1000997_pt1 | contig 19351 bp, 17 predicted proteins | sample KR11_01MetaG_FD_148674 | JGI IMG/M metagenome (GOLD analysis project Ga0180732, IMG submission 148674) | Groundwater microbial communities from the Olkiluoto Island deep subsurface site, Finland - KR11_0.1 MetaG | ecosystem: Environmental > Aquatic > Deep subsurface > Groundwater | place...
CGAAATCGGCTTTTTGCAATGCCTACACTTTCCGCGCAAAAAAATAAAGCTTAAAACAGGAACATTGTCATACCAATCAATCTGTTTTTTGCATTTCGGGCAATAAGAGCGATTCATCATTCCTTCATTTTTACGCAAGCGCCAAATCAAACAATTTAAAAAACTGCCGATTGTAAGGCCGAAGAGAAAGATGAAGAAATAGATTAAGTAGAACATAAAAATTAAATAAAACATTCCTTTTTATTTTTTAAAATTCTTATTAATAAAAATGTTATAATTCACCATAACTCTATAAATTCCATACATTAAAGCAACTTTATAACCAATTATACCCTCCTTATATCCTCCGCTTGATAAATTTTTAATAAAAGTTATTACAAATTCAGCCGGCATTAAAATAATCGGAAACCTTACTCTTAATTTTATCTTTATCGGCCAATCATTTCCTTTATAATTAAATTTTTCAATTTTGCTAAAATCTTGCAAATATATCTTGGCGTGGACTTTCGCTTTGTTCAGCCATTTTGTTCTAAAAATTTCCCGGCTGTAATTATTATAACCGGGGCGATGCCACACAGCCAAATCGCATTTTTTAACATTTGATTTAACATCAGGCGCATAGTGCAGTATGCCTAAAAAAGATATTTTATCTTTCCGAAAAAGAACTCTTATATACGGCCATTTTTTAGTTAATCTTTTTTTATCATCCCATAAAGGCATTGAAAAATCATAAGCGTTAGCATTTTGATCTAAAACTAATTTCCTGATGCTTTCAGCCAGCTCATCGGAAAGATATTCGTCCGCGTCTATGCGCAGTATCCATGGAAACCTCGCTTGTTTTAAGCAAAAAATTCTGTGGGAATTAAAATTTTCTCTTTTTCCCCTGATAAAAACTTTCGCGTTATATTTTCTGGAAATCTCTAATGTTCTGTCCTCGCATTCGCCGTCATGGACAACAATAATTTCATCAACAACATTAACAATGCTATTCAAGCACCTTTCTATCTCTTTTTCTTCATTGCGAACAATAATACAAGCTGATATTTTGTTGTTCATATTTTTTTAGCGGTAATTATTATATGGGATCCCAGAGTATAAAAAATATCGCCTAAAAACATAGCGATTTTTTTAATAAAAATTGGAATATTTTTTGTCATTGGGCAAAGAAAATTAGGCGATGTTATCTTGATAATCCGCCAATTGTTCTCTTTTATTTGCAGCTTGAGCGCGCTTACCGTGTAATTTCTTATATGACCGGATAGTCCGGGCCCCAATCTATATTCTGAATGCCGAGGGTATTTTCCCGCCAATAATCTGATTCTGTTTTTCAAACTGGCTAAATTCGGCGTTGAAAGAAATAAGTAGCCATTATCTTTTGCAACCCTTGTTATCTCTTGCAAAAAATAATCCGTATCATACAAATGTTCAATAATTTCAGCTGCTATGACTATATCAAAATAATTATCGGAAAAATCAATTCTTTGTTCAACATCGCATTGAATCGCTTTAATTCCAAATTCAAGAGCTTTGGCGGCCGCTCTCCGCGAAATATCAATGCCGTAAACATCAAATCCTTGATCTTTTAAAAATCTCGCGAATGAACCATGAGAGCAGCCAACATCTAAAATCTTTATCTTTGCGTTATCGGCAATATTTAATCCTTTTATCTGTATAAAAATTTTATAAAGATAAACTTTGTCTTTTAAAAAACTGCCGGCAGAAAATAATGATTGGCAGCCGCCATATTGCCGGTTATTAAAATCATGCCTTTTATTATAATTTATCATAAAAAATTATTTTAAATTTTTAATAAACTCTTTGGCCTGCTCATCCTCCGGCGCCAGTTCCAGCGCTTTTTCCGCGTATATTAAAGCATTATCTTTATCTCCCTGCTCTTGATACAGCAACGCGATGGCAAACGGCCACGCGTAATCTTGGGGATTAAGCATATAACCTCTTTTGTTATACCAAATTGCTTGGCTTAAATCTCCTCGTAAATAATAAGTATCGGCTATTTTTCTAAACATTGTAATATCCGGCATATTGTTTTCATAAGCCAGCCAATAATAATATTTTGCTTCTTCATATAGCCCCTGTTTTGAATATATCTCGCCTAAATCTTTATAAATTAAATATTTTTCATGTTCAGCAAACCATTTATGCATCTTGCTCATGGATTCGCTTATTTCAGGCACCATTGTTAACGCCTTTTTATAATTGCTGATTGCTATTTCATAATCCCCTTTTTTAAAATACATTTTTGCCGGCTCGCGGTAATTTTTCGGCATCTGCGGGCTTAAGCCGATAACTTGGCTAAAATTATCTTTCGCTAAATCATAATAACTCTGCTTTTCTTCGCTTGCCAGCGCGGCATAAATCTTTGCTCTGGCAAAAATGTCCGCGTAGCTGTTCCCGCTTAAATTTTCCACTATATTTTCCAACACTCTTTCTCCGGTTATTGTTAAAGCCAGCGCGTTAAAACCGCTTATTTGATCAGCGAGCATTATTCCAAAATTTCTATCATAATAATCCTGTTTTATTTTTGTTTTTTTTATATAATCATAAAGCGTGAATGCTTTAAAATATTCTTGATTAATATAAGATAGCCGCAATTCCATGAAATAATGGTCCGCGATTAATTTTTTAAATTCTTTGCTTATTTGAAAAAATATTCCCGCGCCTATTGTTATAATCAAAACAAATTTTAATAATTTGATTAATAAACAATATTTATTTTTCTGATCGCGTAAGCGCTCTTCATCTTTTTTTTCTGAAACTATTGCCTCTTGCTCGCTGTTTATTGCGATAATAATCGCGAAGTAAAGCCAAAAATAAACATTTGTCGCCGTAACGGCAAAGCCGAACATTAAAGATATTAAATAGCCGATAACCGCGAATAAAATAAGCCATGATAAAAATTTTGATTTGCTGTTTTTTATATTATCTATAATTAATTTGAAAAATAAATAAAGCAAAGCCAGATAAAAAATCAATCCGACGAAACCGGAAGTTAAAATAACATCTAAAAATAAATTATGCGCCCTGTTCGGATATACATTAACTTTGCCGTTAATCGCCCAATCTTTTTTATAATACCGGACAAACACTTCTCCTTGGCTGTCCGGCCCATAGCCAAGCATCGGGGCTTTTTTAATGGCATCCGCGCTTGCTTTCCAAAAATTTATTCTGGCCGCGTTACTGCCGCTCGCCGGATCAATCATTGATGTAACCCTGACGGCAAAAAAAGAATTATTATTTATAAGCAACGCGCCAATTCCGAAAATAACAAACAAGCTAAAATAAATAATTATCTTTTTATGGTTTTTAAATAAGAATTGGCTGAAATCAACTGCTTTTTTCGCGATTAAAAAATAAATAAGAATAGCGGCCGCCAAGCCGAATACCAGGCCTACCCAGCCGGCTCTGCTATAAGTAAAAAGCAAGCACAACAGCTGAAATAGCGCGATTATAAGCCAAAAAAATTTAATTAAAAATTTCTTGCTTGCAAAAAATAAATATCCTGCCATCGGTATAACTAAAAGCAAATAAGAAGCTAAAAAATTCGGCTGGCCGAGAGTTGACGATACTCTTCCTGTTAATATTGCCGGCTCCATCCATTCCATAAAGTCAAAACCGGCTATTTGTATTATCCCGTATAAAGAAACAAAAAAAGAAGATAGAACAGCAGTTATAACAATTCTATCAATCTGATGTTTATTTTTAAGAACTGCCAATAATAAAACAAAAAATAACAAATAATAAATATGGCTTTCCAGACCTTGGTGCCTTTCGTAAAGGCCGTAATAACTTAAAGAAATGTTTTTTGAAAAAATTGCCGCTGTTGCCAAAGATAATAAAAAGAAAAAAGGTATTATTAAATACCTTTTCCCAAAAATTAAATTTTTAAGGCGAGCCGCGGCTTCCTTTATGTTAAAATTTAAAATCAATTTAAATAAAACAAAAAACAGCATGGATAAAGTTAAAATTTTAAACAAAACCATTTTATTTAATTCAAAAGCGTCATTGGTTTTAAAAAACACGGCAAAGCAAAGCGGCATAAAAAAAACAATGGCCAAATAGCTGAGCTCAATCAATAAATCTAAAATTTTATGCAATCTTATTCGTGGCATATATCTATATAATTCCCCTCTCGGGAGGGGTGGGGGTGGGTCTATACAATTCCCCTCTCCCCGCAAAAAGCGGGGCGAGCAAGAAAGGACATTGCTGTTTCATATTCATTATATCTTAAAACAGTAAAAAATAAAAACTCCCCGCCCCGATGAACATCGGAGCGGGGAAAAATAAAATCCTTAATTAGGATCCCTTTAAGAATTTTAAGGATTAGCTACTCCTGCCGGAGTGGCATAGTGCAAAATATTGCCGCTAATGCCGCCTGTTGTGGCGCCTAAACAGTATTGTAATGCATATGAACTGCCAAGTGGAGTTCCAGTTTGCGCATATGTGTAAACATCGCCTCCGCATCCTGCGAGAGTAGTATCACCAGGTTGTGGATTACCAGGCACAAGAGCCATGTATGTTACGCCGCTGGTTGGTCCCGTAATAGCTGTTGCTACAGTTGCCGGATAGCCGCCTTCATCATTGTAATACAATTCCAAAGCTGTCTGAATCTGCTTAACATCCGATACGCGCCTGGCGTCTCTGGCTTTCTGTCTGGCATTGTTCAGCGCTACCACAGCTAAAGTTGACAATAAGCCGATAATAGCGATAACGACCAATAATTCAACTAAAGTAAAACCTTTTTTGTTATCTTTCATGTTTCACCCCCTTTCCAATATTTCACGAAATAATACATCCGCTTGCCGACAAGCATGGGGAATTTTATATCGCGAAGAATAATTTTTAGTTAATTAGTTGCTTAGTTACTTGGTTAATTAGCTGAATAAAATATACAGTGTCATTATCAGCACCGAGTGCTGCGACAGCACTCGGTGCTGATAATGACTGCTTTAAAACCTAATTAACTGATCACTAAGTAACTAAGCAACTAAAATAATACTTATCCACAATTATACCATAAATTCAAAAGATAATCTATTGATCGCATTAATTATAGCTATTTATTTATTGGTTGCGCAATCGCCTATTGCCTTTTTTAAATTACAGGCGTTAAATCTAATGTGCTATATTTAAAATTGCGTTTAACTCTAAAACTGCCCTGCCATATTATACATAGGCAAAATTATCGCGGCCACCATCATGCCGACCGCCGCGCCTATCACAATCATAATAAGCGGCTCCATCAATGTCATTAGATTAGACACAATATTGTCTATTTCCCTGGCGTAAAAGTCAGTAAGCCGCTCCAAAATAATATCAAGCTTGCCGGTCCTTTCTCCGACGCTTATCATCTGAGAAACCATTATAGGCACTGCTTTGTTTTTCATAAAAATACTGGAAATGGAATTACCGTCTTCAACCTCTTTGATAGTTTGATGAATTAAATCATAATAAACTCTGTTATCCACGACATCCGCGGCTATTTTCAAGCTGCTTATAATCGTTACTCCGCCGATAATCAAGGTGTGCATTGAACGAGTAAAGCGAACTATATAGATTCTTTGGAATAATTTTCCAAATATCGGGAGCTTTAATTTAAAAAAATCAAGTTGCTTTCTGCCAAACGGTCTGCTGACATAAAACCTAACGCCTTCCGCTAAACCGGCTAAAATTAAAATAATCATCCACCAATAATTAGACATCAATCCGGATGTTCCTATTAAAACTTTGGTCGCGAAAGGCAGCTCAGCTCCGCTCTCGGTTAAAATATCGGTTAATTTCGGCACCACATAAACCATCATGATAACTCCAACCGCGCTTAAGCCAAAAAAAACAAAAATCGGATAAATCATTGCTCCTCTGATTTTACTCATCATGTCATAATCCTTTTCCATCTCATCGGCTAAATAATTCAAAACTTCGTCCAATTTGCCTGAAGTTTCGCCTGATTTGACAACGCTTATGTAAAAATTGGAAAACACTTTTGGCCGCTTGGCAAAAGCATCGGATAATTTTGATCCGCTGTCAACATCTTCGGCGATTTCTGAAATAACCAATTTTAGCTTGCTATTTGCTGTTTGGTTGACTAAAATTCTCAGCGACTGCACCATGGCCACATTAGCAGACATCATTACTGAAAATTGGCGCGAAAAGATGGCTATATCCTTAGCTTTAATCCTATTTATAAAAGGAATATGTATTTTGCCCACGACAGTAATTTCTTTAATAAAAATAATTGAATATTCTTTTTCTTGCAATGCTTCGGCCGCCTTATCCTGATTTACCGCCTCCGCCAAGCCGCCTACTACTTCACCGTTTCTATTTAATGCTTTATATTTAAAATTTGGCATATATTAAATTTAGAAGGGAAAGAAGGCGAAGAAGGCTTAAAAGGGAAGAAAACCGTCGCCAAGGCGTGGCAGGCAAAATAATTTTCCCCTCTACCCCTTTAACCCTTCTTTGCCATCTAGGCCATCTACCCCTTCTTAGAATATATTTGTAGATTTGAATTAATTCGTAGATTTGAGTGCTATTGCTTTACATCTCCTGATTTTACCAATTCTTCTATGGCTTTATCCATGCTTATCATTCCCTCTCCCCTGAAAGTTTGCATAACATTCGCGAACTGGTAAATTTTATTCTCCCTGATTAATGATTTAATCGCGGGATTAGCCAGCAAAACTTCCGCGGCTAGCGCCATCCCGCCGCCGCGACGAGGCAATAATTTATGGACAACAATACCGGACAGCGCGTCTGCCAAGAAATATCTAGCCGCCTGGCTTGACAGTTTATTCTCCAAGGAAGCTAAAATCTTTTCTGCCGCTCTGACGGAGCTATCCGCGTTGACTTCTAAAACCACCAAGCAATTGCCGGAAGACAGCTCCAAAACAAGCGAAATAACATCTGAAAATTCCCTCCTGATTTCTCCTATATAAACCAAGTCAACATCCTCTTCCATGCAATAATTCACTCCTTGTTTTACTGATTTAACATCCCTGCCCACCTGTCTTTGTTCAATTATGCTTTTTTTATTAACAAATAAGGACTCAATAGGATCCTCAATGGTAATAATATGCCTGGCATTGGTATTATTGATTTCTTCAATAAAAGAAACTGCTGTGGTGGTTTTCCCGGAGCTATAAGGCCCTGCTATTACCAAAAGCCCGTAATTCAAATTAACAAAATTATACAAAGCTTTCGGCAGATTCAACTCTGCCATGCTTTTTATGGCATTTGGAATATAGTGGAATGACAGCGCCGGCAAATCCTTCTGATAAAAAATATTGATGCGAAAACGGAAATTGCCGTTAAAAACTTTAACTGAAATAATCTCTTTTTTTTCTTGCAGTTTTGCTTGCTCTTCTTTGCTTAAAAAGGATTCAATGGATTTGTTTAATATTTCGCTGGTGGCGATTGACTCGCCGGACATGGGAAAAAGCTGATCGTTAATCCGCATCATTGGCAAACTGCCTACTGACAAATGAAGGCTTGAAGCGTTTTTTTTGGCCGCTTCAGCCAATATTCTGTTTAAATAAATTGAAGGAATCTCCATATTGGTTGATTAGTTGCTTAGGGATTAGTTAATTAGTTTGCATTATTTAATAAATTAATAAATAGCGAAGCGATAATAAATTAATAAACTTAATCTATTAATTTCTTGCTTCCGAATTTCTACTTACCCAAAACTTTCTTTATCTTACCCACCACCTCTGACGGCATAAAATGGGCTTTGATTAAATAATCCTCCGCTCCCATGCTTAGACCTTGCTCAATTTCACTTTTCTGGCTTAAATTAGTCAGCAAAATTACCGGGATTTTTTTTGTGCTTTCATTGTCTTTAAGCTCTTTTAAGACGTCAAAACCATCTTTTTTCGGAAGAAAAATATCCAGCAAAATAATATCCGGCAATTCTTTAAAGGCCGATTTTAATCCTTTTTCCCCATCCTCGGCCGCGATAACTTCAAAATTTTCTAAACTGAATTTAGTGGCATACATGCTGAGAAGAAAAGAATCATCTTCAATGATTAATATTTTTACTTTTTTATTTCGCGTATTCATATTATTAAATATATAGCTTATGGCTATATGGTTATATTGTTGTATTATTTTTATAGTTATAGCAATATATAGAACTTATGCCTTTGTGCTTGATTGCCACATGATAGAATACAAGAATATTAAAATATAAAAATAAAATATTTTTCTAATATTAAAAATATTTTCATATTCTTGTATTTTCATATTTTCATTATTCGTTTTAAATCAAAACAATCGTTGTTTTTATTCAAACGCGTAATTACCGATAATAAAAATTTACATTCCGACAACCCTTAAAACTTCTTCAAAAGTGGTAAGCCCTTGCAGGACTTTTATTATTCCGTCATGCAAAAGAATCAAAAACTTTTGAGTTTTTTTAATGTCTTTAACGCTTAATGATTTCTTGCCGTCAATAATCATTTCCTGCACTTGATCGTTAATATCCAATACTTCCGCTATTGCAATTCTGCCTACATATCCGGTGTTAATGCAGCGCGGACACCCTTTGCCCTTATAGAAAACAAGTTTTTCAATATTAAAATCCGGTATTATTTCTTTTATTGAATCAACCGGTATTTGATTAATCTCTTTCTTGATTTTATTTAAAAAGTCCTTCGGCAGTCTGTCTTCAGCTTTGCAGTGAGGACAAATTTTCCTGGCCAGCCGCTGGGCGACAACAGTATTCATCGTAGAGCCGAGCAGGAACGGCTCTACCTCCATATCAACCAATCTGGCAATCGCGCCCAAAGCGTCAATCGTATGCAAGGTTGACAAAACAAAATGGCCGGTCAAGCCGGAATGAATTGCCAATTCCGCGGTTTCGCTGTCTCTTATTTCACCGACCATTATTACATCCGGGTCCTGGCGCAAAAGCGACCTTAAACCAGAAGAAAAAGTATACCCTACATCCGGCTTTACTTGAGACTGGTTGACGCCTTTTATTTGGTATTCAATTGGATCTTCCAGCGTGGATATATTAATGCCTTCTTTGTTAATTTCGCTGATAATTGAAAAAAGCGTTGTAGATTTACCTGAACCGGTAGGGCCTGTTACCAAAAATAATCCTTCGGTTTTTTTAATATTATTTTTTATTACCTTCCGTCCGTAGCCCTGAAAGCCAAGCTCGTCTAAAGTAGGCGGTTTTTTATTTACTTCCAAAATTCTCATAACCACCTTCTCCATTGCCAAAAGCGGTAAAACTGATACGCGAAAATCAACATCTTTGCCGTCTATCACCAATCTTATGCGCCCATCCTGCGGAACCCGAGTTTCATCCAGCTTTAAATTCGCCATCACTTTGATTCTCGCTATAATTGAATTATGTATATTTATTGGCAAAACAAGAGATGTGCATAATATTCCGTCAATTCTATAGCGCACTCTTGTTTCATTTTTTAACGGCTCTATATGGATATCGCTTGCTCTTCCTTCTACCGCGTGGCGTATAATCACTGAAACTATTTTGACGACAGGGGCGCTTTTAGTAAACTCGGCAGACTCAGTTGGTTCTTCTTTTTTAGCGCTTTCCGATTTTTCATACTCTTTTTCCTGCGCCCTTGTTTCCAGCGCTGAAGAAATCTCCTTATTAAAAGTCTTATACTGCTTAATGGCTTCGCTAAAGCTGCTATCCGAAATAATATAATATTCAACTTGCAATTTTTCTTCCTTTGCCAAGAAATCAACGGCTTCAACCGCTTTGAAATTATCCGAATCAACTATGCCGATTTTAATTTTGCCGGCGCTCTTTTCAAAGCAGATAACTTTATAATTCCTTGCTACTTCAAGCGGAATAACAATCAGCGCGGACTCATCTATTTTTTTTTCCAGCAAATTTTTATATGCCGCGCCGTAAGCCCTTGACTTTACTTTAACATACTCTTCCGGATCAACTAATTTTTCTTCAAAAATAATATCTTCAATTGATTTTGTTTTATCGTCTGAAAGCGCTTTTATTTTTAATAAATCATCATCGCTGATTAAATTTTCTTGAATCAGTAAGTTTAACAATTCAACTTGTTTGTTTGTGTTTTCCATAATTTAAAATAATAAAGATTAGACTGTAGAAAAATCAGCGTGTGCCAGCGTCCAGCCACCGCGAGATCAGTATTAGCTCCGTCCCCCGCCTCGGCGGGATCATCTAACGCCGAAATAAAGCTGATTTTTTCATAAAAACAACATAAAATATATTTTTCTACACTCTCAAAGATGATGATTCTTTTGTCTTACTATTATTCTGGCTCTTCTTCATTTTTCTTATTATAAGATTCAAAGGGATTGCTATTCGTTGAAATGCTTTCTTCTGCGCGATAATCTTTGTTTATTTTTAATGTTTTAAATTTTGGATTATTGAAAATATCAGTATTTAAAACCGATTTGTTTGATTTTAAATAATCTGTATTAAAATATGCCGCATTAAAATCAATTTTTGCCGCAAGCCATGTGTCAAAATATTTTAAAAATAAAAAACCTCCAATAGTCAAAACAAAAAAAATGGCAATTAAGCTCATCAACAGCTGATTTTTTTTTATTATTTTTAAATACTCCATATTACAAATAAATTAGGCCTCGCGCATTTTTTATTCATTCCATTAATATTATAGACGACATGGTAATAATACTAATTTAATACGAATAATTCTAATAACGCGAATAATATTAAATGTCCTTAACGATTATTTATCATCTTCCGTTTCCATATAGTATGTATTCATTTCAAAAGAAGCGAATTTTTCTAATGGTGAAAAACTTAAATTTACAATATCTAAAATCGGTATATTGTTTTCAATATCTTGAAGCAATCCTTTCAAATTCGCGTAATCAACGCCAACAACTCCTATTTTCAATCCTACTTTAACCACATCTGATTGCGCTTCTTCCCGCGCGCCGCCAGATTCTTTCTTCGCGGCTGATTCTCTTGCTTGCAGTCCTTCTTTTTCTTTTCCGGAATCAATTTCTACTGATTGAAGAAACAACCCTCTTTTCTTAATTAATAATTCCATTACAGAAAACAAATCTTCATAATTGCGCCGATCAGGCACAATAGCGTTAATTTTTTCTATATTAGGCAGGATGATCTCTTTATAAGACTTATTTAATTTATTTAATTGTTCTAAATTCTCCTGAAGCGCTATATATTTTGTTTGATTTTGCAATTTTGACTGCCCAATATCCTCAACAATCATAATATACTTCGGTTTTATAATTAAAAACGAACTAAGAAGCAAAATAATCAGCAGCAATCCTATTCTCAACAAATGAAAATAATTAACCAGAAAAAAATTTATTTTCTGCCTCCACCGATCTCTTTTATACTCTTTTATTTTTACTTCCTGCATATATTATCTGAAATTAGAAATTTGAAATTTGAAATTTGGAAATAAATAAAGCTTTTAAAAATAATCGCCAAATTACTAATTTCAAATTACAAATTACAAAAACTTTTATTCCGTGAACCCCGTTAGAAAAATGCCGCTTTATTCGTTAATATAATTATTTTCTTTATAAGAAGCAAGCATTTATCGGGAGTTAAGGATTTTTTTCTAACGGGGTGAAAATATCCGGCTTAACTGATAATTCCAGTTTAAAGCCAACTCCTGACCCTTCTTCTCCATCCTCGGCAGATGATTGTCCGCTGCTGGCGCTTACCATAATAACATTATTATCTGCCCGCATAATTTTTATCTGCTGGGCGATAGTCCAAAAGTCCTTAGCATGAGCCGTTAAAATATAATCGCCGTTTATACCGCCGCTAAAGCTGTCGTAAAAAACATCGGACAATGTATAATTTTCTAAAAATTCAAAAAAATTGGTCCAATAAATATGATTATCCAGAATCTGGCCGGCAATATTTAATTTTTTATTAAAAAATAAAATATCTTTCACTTCCGCTTCCAATTCTTCTATTTGCTGATTTGTTTTATTGATTTTATTAATAATATCCTGATTTTTTAAATTTATCTGCTGTCCCCAAAAAAATAAAAATCCATAAATAGCTCCTATAATAAAACACGGGAAAAGGCATGTGATCAACAAGTTTGTTGCTCCCTTGCGCCAGTCAAAAAACGAAACAATTTCGTCTTTTATTAAATTCGTTTCCAAGATATCGGGGTTTTCCCATTCTTGATTTTCTTCTCGCGGCTTAGCTTGCTTTTTAGCGCTCTGTTTTGTTTTTTTGGCTTTTGCCGGCTTATTAAGATTGTTTTTTTTCTCTTTTTTAATAATCGGCTGCTCTTTTATTAAGTTTACCGCGTTTTTCCGCAAGCTATTTGAGCCGCCTGCGTTTTTCTTGTCTGACTCGAAAGCTTTATCTTTTTTAAAAAAAGAAAACCACCCGGAAAGCATACTGCCCCCCGGCTCGCTTTTAACGCCGTCCGCGATAGCCGGTTCCGACCACTCTATCTTTTTGCCGCTCTTCTTTTTATCGTCTTTACGGCCTTTGCCTTTGCCTTGATTGGATAAAAAATTAACTTCCTCCATAAAATTTTATATAATGCGAATCCGCAAATTATATGCGAATACTGCGAATTCGAATAACGCGAATTGATATAATGCTGTATTTTAATTTGAATAATTAATTTGCATAATTCGTAATTTGCGGTATTTGCATAAATTTGCGGATTCGCATTATTCTACTCTATCTCCCTCATTGCCAAGCCGATGGCGATTGACATGCGCGGCCCTATTTCGTCTAACAGCGGCTTTAATTCAAGCGGGCAGGAAATTCTGGCCCAAGGATTGCCCACTATCACATTAACATCCAGAGTTTTAGATAAATAATTTGACAAATTTAACAGCAAAGCCGCTCCTCCTGATAAAATTATTTTTTCAATTGATCTGTTGTTTTTTTCTTTAAATAAATTAGAAGTATATTTTATTTCATTAATAATCGGCGATATGGTGCTGATAATCGTCTGCGGGATTACATCTTCCTGGGAATTAATAGAGCTTATGCCTAAATCATACTTAAACTGTTCGGCCCGTTCCAGGCCGATATTCAAATTATTGCCGATGGATTTGGTTATGGTCATGCCTCCGATGTCAATGCTTCTGGTTAATATGGGTATGCTTTTGTCAATAATGGATATATCAGTTGTATTGGCTCCTATTTCCACAATCATTACTGTTGATTTATCGTTGCCCATTAAAGATCTTATCAAAGAAAAAGTTTCCGTTTCTAAGCTTAATAAATTAATTTTGGCATGCTTAAAAATTTCTATGTACTTTTTAACCAAAAGCTTTGGGGCGCCGGTTAAAAGGACTTTTATGTTTTGCTTGCTTGATTTGCCGGCGGAATTTTCTTCTTTATTTTCTTTTATTTCTCTCCAGTCCAAAATTATGTCCTCCAGCGGCAAAGGTATAACTTTTTTCGCCTCCCATTGAACGGCTGAAGCTATTTCTTTTTTGTTTACTCCTGATAAATTAATAATTGAAGAAAAAACTGAAAAAGTCGGCAAAGCGGCAACCGCGCTCCTGCTGACAGTGCCTGCTTTTTGGCAAATTTTATTAATTACATCCGCTAGCTTGGCAGGGTCTGACTGGGAAGAAATCTGCAACTCCTCGCTAAAGCCATAAGTCAACAGCTTTACTTTGCCTGATTCTTTTTTTAATTCAACAAGCTTAACGCTTGATGTGCCGACATCAATTCCCAGATAACTGTTGTTGGAAAAAAATAAACCCATAAATATTTAGTTACTTAGTGATTAGTTAATTAGTTAATTAGGAATTCTCGCTTCACTTTTTTATTCACCGCATTTGCTTAATCCTAATTACTAAGCAACTAAACCCTAATATGCTCTTTTGCATTATTATCATTTATATTATATAATAATATTAACAATACGGCAAAAGTTATCTTTTATAATATATTAATTATAACATAAAAACATACAATAAACAAAACATTCTTGCGTAACGCATAACTCATAGCGCGTAACGCAAAATATTTAATGCTTAGATTATAACATTGTCTGCTTATGCGCGTTATGCGCCTGCCCCGTTTTGCGGAGTATTTGCGGGGTTATGCGTTCCATGTTATGCGACACTTATGAACTTTTTTATCAAATACAAAAAAATTATTTTAGCGGTAAGCTTTGTTTTAATTGTTTCTTTGCTTGGATATGCTATATACGTTGTGTTTTTCAAGGCGGGAATTCCTGAAGCGCCGAAAACAACAATTACCAAAGAAGGGGAAACAACCGCTCCGGCCGGACTGCCAATATCGCCGGAAGGTACCGGGCAAATAATCACTCCAACTTCCACCACCGGCCTGCCGGCGGAACAAATAACTGCTCCAACTGCCGGCGCGACAGCCAAGGGAGGGCTTACTCAAACGACGGAACTTAATCAAGAATCAAGCTTTCATGCCACTTTATCCGGCGACGGCTCAGGATTGCAATATTACGACAAAGAAGACGGAAAATTCTACCGCATTAATGAAAACGGAGAAATTACCGCCCTGTCTGATAAAATCTTTCATCTTGTAGAAAGCGCTGTTTGGTCTCCTGACAAAAATAAAGCGATACTGGAATACCCTGACGGAGCGAATATTTTATACGATTTTGAAAACAACAAACAAACCACTCTTCCTTCTCATTGGGAAGATTTTAATTTTTCTCCCAGCGGCCGGCAAATAGTAATGAAAAGTATTGGGCTTGATCCCGACAACAGATGGCTGGCAATTTCCAACGCTGACGGCTCAAAAGCGCGGCGCGTTGAAGCTTTGGGCGATAAAAACGATACCGTATATCCTTCCTGGTCTCCAAATAATCAATCAGTGGCTATGTACACCGAGGGTGTTGATTTTGACCGCCAAGAAGTATTTTTCGTGGGATTAAACAATGAAAATTTTAAATCCATGGTAATTGAAGGCCGCGGCTTCCGCTCGCAATGGTCGCCTGAAGGCGACAAACTTCTTTATAGCGTCTATTCAAGCGCCAACGACTTAAAGCCCATGCTGTGGATAGCCAGCGCCCAGGGAGAAAGCATCGGCTCGGGCAGAAAAAGCTTTGGCATTGAAACATGGGCTGATAAATGCGTTTTTGCCGATAGCGATAACGCCTACTGCGCCGTGCCGGAAAAACTGGAAGAAGGCGCCGGTCTTTTTCCTGAAATGGCAAAAAACACTAAAGACAATTTATATAAAATTGACACCAAAACCGGCTTAAAAAAATTAATAGCTGTTCCGGACGGAAGCTACAACATGTCCAATATAATAATTTCCGACAATGGAAAATATTTATATTTTACGGACGCGACCAGTGGACGGTTGTATAAGATTGATTTGAAGTAAGCAGACAACAGACGATAGACGGCAGACGGCAGGATATTGAACAATTCAGCCAAGAAAAAATGGAAAGTAAGAAGCCGTAAGATAAAAATTTCTAAATTATAAATTATAATATCTAATAAAATCAAAATATTTAATGACTAAATTACTAAAAAATTAAATATTAGGCATTTTAGCATTAAGCATTTATTAGAAATTATAATTTATAATTTAGAAATTTAACACACTATGCCCAAAACAACCAGCCAAAACTTCCCCACAAAACTATTCATTGCCGCCTCGCTGGCAACTTTTATTTTGTTTGCTTTTTTTTGGTTTTTAGTAAGAACTAATTTTGTTACAAACAATTCCGACCGGCAAGCCGTCTCCGGCGACAAATACTACCTTAATGAAAATTATGAAGAGAAAGATCCTTTTATAACCAAAGTGCCGGATCTGAAAGACATGCTGGCAGGACCGATTATCAGCCAAGCTGATCCGGCGCTTGGTTCGGACAACGCGCCAATCACAATCGTGGAATTTTCTGATTATGAATGTGAATTCTGCCAAAAGCAAGAGCAGGCGCTAAAGCAAATTATTGATAAATACGAAGGAAAAATAAAATTGATCTGGAAAGACTATCCGGAAAAAGATGAAAATTCAATTTCTTTTCAAGCCGCCGTGTCCGCCAGATGCGCCCGGGAACAAAATCAATTCTGGCCTTACCATGATCTGCTTTATGAAAACAGCCAAAATCTAAGCCAAGAAAAATTCTTGGAACTGGCGAGTGATCTTAATTTAGATATAAATCAATTCAACGAATGCTTGGCCGGAGAAAACGCAAAAAATTTAGTCCGAGACAATATGGAAGAAGCCAACGCCCTTGACATCAGCGGCATACCTTTTATTTTTGTTAATGACCAGGAGGTTATGGGGGAAATTAGTTTAGAGGAATTAGAGAGAATGGTAAATATAGAATTAAACGACTCGTAGCTCGTAAATAATTAGAATATTATTTAGTTAACGAGTTAACGGATTAACCCCGTTAGATAATTTATCTATACGGGGTGAACGAGTTATTATTAAAAATTTAATTAACTCGCTAATTAAACAACTAAATAATTTTTGTTACGCGTTACGCGTTATGTGTTATGCGATTTTATGTCTAAAATACAGTCAATTTACGCCTGCTCAAAATGCGGCGCCCAATCTCTGAAATGGAGCGGGCGCTGTTTGGAATGCGGCTCTTGGGGCACTCTCCAAATGCAGACAGTGGACAGAAATGAATTGAATGAAAAAAACATGAATATATCCCCGGCCGAAACAATTGATTTGAAAAATATTAAAAACCAAGATTTGAACAGGATAAAAACCAATATATCCGAGATTGACCGCGTCTTGGGAGGCGGCATCGTGCCGGGATCGTTAATACTTCTGGGCGGCGAGCCGGGAATAGGCAAATCAACGATAGTGGCGCAAATACTGTCCGGGATAAATCAAGCTGAGCAGGCATTTTATGTTAGCGGCGAAGAATCAGCCAGCCAGATAAAAAACCGCTTGGAAAGATTAAAATGCGGCTTTGACAAGCTTAAATTTATCAGCGAAACTAACATAGAAAAGGTTTTAGCGGCAATCAGCAAAGAAAAGCCGCCCGTAGTTATAATTGATTCAATACAAACTGTTTATACTTCTTGCGCGGACAGCGAGGCCGGCAGCATCAGCCAAATCAGGGCCTGCGCGGTAAAACTCTTGGAAATCGCCAAACAAAATGATATCGCGGTGATTTTGATAGGGCATATTACGAAAGACGGCAACATAGCCGGGCCGAAATCGCTTGAGCATATTGTTGATACGGTAATGTATTTGGAAACGGAAACCACCCATGACTACCGCATCCTGCGAGCGGTAAAAAACCGCTTCGGATCAATAAATGAAATCGGAATATTTGAAATGACTTCTTTCGGCTTTAAAGAAATCGCGAATCCGTCAACGGTTTTTATTGATTCAGCCGCGCAAAAAATATCCGGCTCGGTCATCAGCTGCGTTATGGAGGGCACCCGCCCTTTCTTGGTGGAAATACAATCCTTGGCAACCAAAACCGTATTCGGCTACCCCCAGCGCAAAGCTTCCGGCTTTGACTTGAATCGCCTGCAAATTCTAACCGCTGTTTTAACCAAAAAAACCAAAGTCAATTTAACCAATCAAGATGTTATTATCAATATTGTCGGGGGGATGAAAATAAATGATCCGGCTCTGGATCTGGCGGTCTGCCTTGCAATCGCCTCTTCTCTCCTGAACCAGGTTATTGACAGAAAAACAGTTGTCTTGGGAGAAGTGGGATTAGGCGGCGAGGCGCGCAATATTTCCAAACTGGAGCAAAGATTAACAGAAGCGGAAAAGCTGGGATTCACCACGGCTATCATCCCGGACTGCGATGTTAAAGTAAAAAAAATAAATTTAACTAAAATAAAAAACTTAGAAGAACTTATAAAATACATAACATGATTCTTCCTCAATCTTTCTACAACCGCCCAACTTTGCAAGTAGCCCAAGACCTCTTGGGCTGTTTTTTGATTAGAAAACACAATCTCCCTCTCCTTGCGAAGGAGAGGGCTGGGGTGAGGTATAAAATCGTAGAAACCGAGGCCTACAACGGACCTTATGATTTAGCCAGCCATGCCAGCCGCGGCCGCACGCCTAGAAATGAAGCTATGTTCGGCCAGCCCGGGACAATTTATGTCTACTTTACATACGGCATGCATTACATGCTGAACATTGTGACAGAAAAAGAAAACTACCCCGCCGCCGTCCTAATTCGCGCCGTTGAACCAATGAATTGCAATAAAAATAATAATTCGTTATGCGTTATGCGTTATGCGTTATGCGTAAACGGTCCGGCGAAACTGACAAAGGCGTTAAAAATAGACAAATCATTTAATGGACTGCCAATTTACACAAAAAAACACGGCCTCTGGATTAAAAGCCGCGAAGAAGACTTAAAGCCAAGCCAAATCATAAAAACAACTCGTGTCGGCGTTGACTACGCAGGAAAATACAAAGATAAAAAATGGCGATTCTATGTTAAAGACAATAAATTTATTTCCAAAAAATAAAAAGGGGCTAACTTCAAGTTCATCGCATTTGATGAATTGTTGTTAGCCCCGGCGCAAGGAGGAGAATGATGAAAAAATTTCTTTTTCATCTTTATGTAAACCAGTGAGACAACCGGCCGTGTAGGCGCGGCCAATTATACTACACTGGAAATACATCTTATTAATGAACAAACAAAATCCCTACACTTTTTTCAAGGACTAAGTTCCTGACTTTGCTTGGCCATCAATTTTGACAGTTTAATCTGTTTTCCGAATATTTCCTCAGAGATGTCCAACACCTCTGCTAATTTGTGCTCGGCATCTTCTACTGGTTGGAATAGAAGCATATTCGCTTGATCCACAAGGTATTTTTGAAAATCTCTACTAAGAGAAAAAACAGTTGGACGAGACAATCCTGCGGCTTCAAGCTTTTTAAAAACTATTGCTGTAGCACATTCATAATGCATCACTCCCTTGCTTGTTTTAACCTGTGGAGCAGATGGCGCGATAATCTTGGAACAGTACGGATCAGCGCATACTACTTTTGAAGGTTTTGTTTGAAGTTTTTTTTTGCCGTTACAAGTTTTTTTTCTTCTTACTTTCCCGTAAACTGTCTTAACCGAATTAGAAGCCATAATTTTCTCCTTTCAAATTTAAAAACTTCAATTTATTCACCTTGCCAAATTAATTTTAGAATCTGCCCTCCTTTCTTTTTTTCATTATTTTATTTTAAAAAAACAGCTAACTTTTCTTTAACAAAACATTAGCATACAAACGCTATTCTGTCAAATTTTTTACCTTTGTCGGCTCCATAGTGGCAGCAGCCCTGTGGAGCCATTTTGCAAAAAATCAACGGCTTGCATTCTGGCTCCACAGCCCAGCTATCGCTGGGACTATGGAGCCAACTCGGTTTCTTTTTTTATTCTAAATGCGCGCTGTT
>Ga0180732_1000998_pt1 | contig 19341 bp, 26 predicted proteins | sample KR11_01MetaG_FD_148674 | JGI IMG/M metagenome (GOLD analysis project Ga0180732, IMG submission 148674) | Groundwater microbial communities from the Olkiluoto Island deep subsurface site, Finland - KR11_0.1 MetaG | ecosystem: Environmental > Aquatic > Deep subsurface > Groundwater | place...
TCAAAGCAGCTTTATCTTTAAGAGACAATCCTTCAGTGCCTATTATAATCTGCGGTACTCGTTGGCATATACATGATTTATATGGTCTCATTGAAAGTGCATGGGATGGGGTTGATACGATTTTAGTACCTGCTATAGTTGATAATGAATCAACATTTCCTGAAAGGTATCCTATGAATGAACTTGAGAATATTAAACAAAAGCAGGGGGAATATTTATTTAGTTGTCTCTATATGCTTAATCCACTTCCAGAGGAGTTACAGGTGTTTAAACCAGACGATATACAGTTTTATCATTGGGGTAAATACAATCCAGAAACCAAGATAAAGGATATTATTGCAGATGACCATATAATCCCTATAAGAAAATGCTGGATGGGTGTTGATCCTGCCGTTACTGAACATTCAGGAGATTATTCTGCAATAGTTATTGTTACAACCGATGATGAGAATAATATCTATGTGGTAGATTCATGGAGGCAGAAATGTTCACCGATGGATTTAATGGATATTATAATTGCTAAATGTTCAGAATGGCCTGTTATAAAAGTGAATATAGAAAGTTTTGTTTTTCAGGAGATGTTGATTCAATATCTCAATGAGAAGCAAAGGCGTGAAAAACTACACCTTCCTTCGATTGAAGGGATTAAAAGCACTAAACAATCTTGGATGGTAAGAATAAGGAGTATGCAGCCTTTTGTCGCTTCTCAATGTGTGTATTTACATAAATTGCATAATGATTTATTTATAGAATTAACTTCTTTCCCACAGGGTAGAACAAGGGATTTGCTTGATGCTTTATATTATTCTATGAGAAATCTTCAACCTGCATCAAGAAAAAAAGAGATTAAACCTTATGTGCTAACATACGAAAGTATTATTAATAAAAGTAGAAAGCGGTTTAAGACATTAGGTACTGTAGATTATAAATTTCCTGAGTTACAAACAGAACTTGATATAATGAGGTCATTATGAATAAAGACAAAGAACTCAATTTATGGAAGGCAAGGATAAGTGCGGGTAAGAAGGAATTTAAGAAATTCCACGATGTCTATAAACAGAATTTAAAGTTTTATATAGGTGACCAGCTTGATGCTATTCCTAAAAGTTTATCAAACATTATAGCAATTAATCTTATTTTTGTTCATATCCAGAGGCAGTTACCAGCATTATTAATGGCGACACCATATTTCAATGTTTCTCCTAAAAAAGAAAATATCCGAACTGATCCAATTGTTGTAGAGAAAACACTTAATTATGCCTATAAGGAATGGAAATATAAATATCCATTAAGATTAGCTGCTGTAGATGCGTTTTTGGGTCTTGGGATTATAAAGACAATTTATAATGCTAAAATTGTAGATCATCCGCTTAAGGGACAACCTGTAACTATGAATAATATGCCCATATTGAATAACAACGGTAATGTCATGACTTATCCTGATGAATATGTTGAATCAGAGAGTTTTAAGATTAAAAGGGTGAATCCATTGAACTTTATAATTGATCCTGAATGTGAGAATGATTACGAGAGTGCCAAATGGGTTGCACAGAAACTTATCTTAAGTTATGAAGACATTAAGAAAGATAAGAAGTATAAAAATACTGAAGATTTAGTTGGTACAGACGATACGGAATATATGCCTGATATACCGATTGATAGTGAAAATACGACTGAATTTAAAAAATGTACATTATGGGAGATATATGATATTGAAGAAAATGAGATAAAAGTTTTTGTTGAAACCTATGATAAATGGTTAAGACATGAACCTTTACCAGATGGTATAGAAAGACATCCATATTGTATATTGAAATTTTATGAATTACCGAATAAGGTAGTACCACTTACAGAAATAGGAAGTTTGAGAGGTGTTCAGACTGAATATAATATAGCAAGGAGTCAGATACTTTCTGCTGCTAAAAAGTCTTTCAGAAAATATTTAACAGAAGATGGAGTATTTGAAGATGAAGAACTTGAAAAACTCTTAGAACCTTATGATGGTCTTGTTGTTAAAGCTAATCCTGATAAGATGACAAAATTCATAGCACTTCCAGATACACCCATAAACCCTACTGTTCTTGAAAATTTTAGGCAGATTCAACAGGATTTCTGGAATTTAGCTGGTAGTGCTGAATATGAAAGAGGTATGGTTGAGAGAAGAAAAACAGCTACAGAATTTTCAGGCATTAAAGAATATAAGTCTATTGTTAGATATGATAAAGCATCTATGGTTCAGGATTTTGTATCTGATATTATGAAAAAGATTATCCAGTTAATACAGGCTAATTTAAGTAAGGAATTATCATTTAAGGTCGCAGGCGCCGAAGGCGAAAAATGGATTAACATAAAAGATAAGGCAGAAATAGCCGGTGAATTTGATATAGACGTGTTTATAGATGCAGAACAACCGAAAACACCTGATACGGAAAAGTCTAAATTGGTAAGTCTTATGCAGGTGCTAACTCCTCTTATGCAATGGCCTCCACTTCAACAAATATTAACAGTTGACCCGAACACTAAAATGGATGTTACGGAGTTTATAAGAGAGATAGTCAGGACGTTTGGATTAAGAGATAAAAATATTATGAAGACATAATGAAGAAATATTGGACACATACTTATCGAGGAATTACTGTAAACCAATATGGTACAAGATTTAGATTATATCTATATTTTGATAAAGGATTGCCATATGATGATGATAAATGGCACTTTAATTTTTCAGTAACATTTGGAATACATAATAGGAAGAAGTGTTTTTGATGATTTATGAGTATAAATGTAAACCTTGTAAGTTATTGACAGAAGTAGTAAAATCTGTTAAGGAAATAGATAAAGATGAATATTGCTTTAAATGTGGTAAAAAGATGAAAAGACTTATCTCTATGCCATTTAGAAATATTGATGGGTCATTCTGGGCAGAACATCTTGATGACCAACCTGTCTGGATTAAAAATAGAAGACATTACAAAGAAGAACTTAAAAAAAGAGGGTTAACAGATAGTGCTTTATAAGGAGGTATAATTTGTTAGGATTACTTGAACATCCACCGCCAAAAGAATGTACAATGTTTTATCCTTGTCCAAAAAAAGAATGTGAATTCTATCGAGAATGGGGATTTTTATATCAGAGAGCATGTAATATTTTTTGGAGTAAACGTACAGCAACATGGATTATTTTTGGAATAGATAATTGTACGTTTTGTCAGCATTATAAAGGTGTTGATTTATTTAAGAATAAGACAGATAGTGCTTTATAAGGAGGTAAAAAGATGAGTCCGCTTCGTAAAGGTTCATCAAAGAAAGTAATTTCTGAAAATATTAAAACTGAAATGAGTCACGGAAAGTCACAGAAGCAAAGTGTGGCGATAGCCTTAAGTACGGCTCGTAAAGGTGGGGCTAAATTACCTTTTAAGAAAAAGAAATAAGTAATAACCTTTAAACCAAAAGTAACGGTGGCGGAAGCCATGTCAGTGAAAAAACAGGGCTAACACAGTTAGCCTGATAGTGAAAGAGGAGATGAAATTATGAGGGATTAATGGCTAACGAAGAAATAGCAGACATCCTAAAGGAAGAAGAAGACTTCTCTACTGAAATAGAAGAAGTAACTAAGCCTTCTGAAGATACAACTGCTCCCAAGACAGAAGAACAACTGAAAGAAGCAGAGGTATCTTCTGATAGTTTTACAGATGCTTCAAAACTTCCGCCTGAACTTCAGACCATCTATAAACAGATGCAAGCTGATTACACCCGCAAAACTCAGGCGATAGCGAACACTCGTCATAAATCAGAACTTTATGATGAAATAATCCATGACCCTGCCTCATGGCTCAAACAAATGGGGATTATTAAGGATACTCCTCAAAGTCAACCTTCATTACCAGTTGCAAGTCCAAGCAATCTTTTTGAAGGATTAGACCTTGAAGACCCTGCGGTAAATGCCATTTCAAGAGTCTATAAAGCCTTTGATGATAGATTATCAAAGCAGGAACAAACATATCAGGAAACAGTAACCAAAAACCAACAGGAGCAATTTTTTGGAACATTGAAAACCAATTTCGAGGAGTTTCAGAAATCAAAACCTGACATAACCAATGATAAGGAATTGATTAGAACAATGGATATGATAGGCATGAAAACACCCGAACTGTATAGTGATCTTGCTAAATTACATAGGGTGGCAGAAGCCTATCTTGGCAGAACTCCTTCGACTGAGGAAATCCAAAAAACAATTCAAAAAGTTGAAGGCAAAGTAGCGTCTGCTAAAAAAGCTCCTGAAGCTAAGGTTACTGGTACTGGTAAAATTGCTTTGGCAAAATCTATAGCTGAGGCATTCGAGCAGGCGTTAGGACAAATGAAAGAATAGGAGGTGAAAACAAATGGCAGTAGCTTCTTTAACTTATAATTTTGATTCTTTACTTTCAACAACCTTGATGAATTATAGGCCGACTTTGGTAGATAACATTTTAAATGCCTGTCCTGTAATTTACTGGTTAAGAAGTAAAGGAAAAACAAGAGAAGAAGATGGTGGTGAAAGGCTTGTGATCCCGCTTAGTTATGGTAAAAATACTACTATTAAAACTCTTACTTCAGGATATTCTCCAGTTGACACGACCCCCCAGGATAATATTACTTCATGTTATTACACATGGTGTCAGATTGCAGGTTCAATCACAATTTCTCATAAGGAATTAAGGCAGAATTCAGGCAAACATAAGATTATTAATCTTCTGGATGCCAAGACGAAAGATGCTGAGATGTCCTTTATTGAGATATTGAATAAGAAAGCATGGGCTGTAAGTGCAGCAACTGGCGAACCTCAGTCTATTCCTGATGGTGTATCAATTGATGGTAGTGGTACTATAGGTGGGATAAACTCATCTACTTATGCATGGTGGGCTAATCAATATACAGCCTCAACATCAGATTCGACATGGGCTAAGATTATGGCAGGTATGGCGTCTACATATAACAAATGCTCTAAAGGTGGAGATGGCGGCGGAAGGTCTTTTCCTGATGCTATATTCTGTACCAGAAGGGCATATGAAGTATATGAGACAGCATGTAGAGATAAAGTAAGGTTGTATGATGACAAGGTAGCTGATTTAGGATTTGGTGGTCTTAGATTTAAAGGTGCAACGATGTACTGGGATGAGTATACACCGGTTTCAAGTTCATCTGCTTATACAGCACGGACTGATCCTGATGCTGCAGAAGGCGACGATGCTGGAACGATGTTCTTCCTCAATTCCAAGCATACTGAAATGGTTATTGATAAAGGTTCTAATATGAAAATTGAACCTTTTATCACACCTGAGAACCAACTTGCTAAGGTTGCTATAATCCATATCATGTATAATATCTGTTTCTCTAATAGAAGGAAACAGGGTGCTTACTATGATATAAATACAACGGCAAGTAGTTAAAATCCAACAAAACAGCGCAAGCTGTAACAAAAAGGAGGTGTAAATAAGATGATTTTTCAGAAACTTAACAGAGATGATGCTGAAAAGATATTTATCATAGTCCAGAATGATGAAGCCTCGAATGCATTTCTTAAGGGTGCGCCAGTAAACCTGAAAATGGATGGTACACTTGATGGTGTTGCTGCTGAAAGGTCTAATACTGGTGCGGCTGCAAAAAATCACCTAACGGCTGGCCTTGCAGATGATACTACTGCTGCTGGTGCTTATGGTTTGGTTCAAGTTTATGGACTTAGAACCGATGCCGTAATTAATCAGGGAGGGACAGCCTCTAATGCTAATGGAGCCATTGGTGATGTATTAGGACTCTTTACAGCATCTAATGCGTTGTCAGGTTTAGCTGCCGGTACATTAACAATGTACTATGCAGCTTTTGCATTGGCACAAACTGTCGCATCAAGCACAGCGATTGCTACTACAACTGGCAAAGTATTTATAAGATGTATGTAAAAAGAATAAGGGGAGGCATATAAGCCTCCCCACTCTTATAGGAGGAAAAATGAATGTTTTAGTATCAATTAATTGTTTGAATTATATAGAAGCAACTGCTTATGGAAGTGTTATCCAGGCTGTCTATCGCATGGGGCGACAATATCCTGATGATAATTTTTATCTATTTACACCAAGAAGAATGGCAATAGCTACTGCAAGAAATGAAGCTATAAAGCTTTCCCTCGAGATAGGATGTGATTATATTTTATTTATAGATGATGATATGGTTGTAAATCCAGATGTTTTTAAAAGACTTTTAGAGAAAGATAAAGATATGGTAATGGCATTATCTTATATAAGAGGGTATCCTTTTCAACCAATGGTATTCAAGTGGCTTGAAGCAAAAGAAATGCAATCCACAATGGCTAATGTAAAAATTAAAGGTAAGGGATTAGTTTTTATGAGTAGAGATGAACTATTATCCAATATAGATGAGAATGGTCTTGTACGAGTTGCCTCTGTAGGAACACCTTGTACGCTGATTAAAACATGGTTTTTAAAAAATATGGAATATCCTTATTTCTGGACAGGATTATATAATACAGAAGATGTATATTTTTGTGTGAAAGCACAAAAAACCAATCCAGATTTAGGGATATATGTTGATACAAAAACCTTAGCGGGACATAATCTTGATCCTGAAATATTAGATGATACAACCATTGAAAAACTCAAATTATATTATGAAAGTTTGAATCCAGAATTAACCAGAACCATTGCACAGAAAATGGAAAAGTATTCAGAAGAAATAGATGAAAAAATAAGGGAATTATGCAATTAAATATTGGTTGTGGCGAATCAAAATTGCAAGGATATACAAATTTAGATATTATTAATATTCCAGGTATAGTTGAACCTGATGTGATATATGATGGTGAAAATTTTCCATTTGGAGATAATTCTGCCGAAAGAATAATAGCATTGCATGTTATAGAGCATATTTCTAACAGAAAACATAGAGATTTTTTTGATGAAATATGGAGAGTTCTTATCACCGATGGTGAATTATTTATAACTTACCCAAATTGGGAAGTGTGCGCAAAATATTTTATAGATAACCATAAAGGCAAAAGAGATTATTGGTTACAATGTTTATATGGCAGGCAACTATGGAAAGGAGATATTCATATAGCTGCTATTATTGTTGCTAATCTCGAAAATGAGTTATATAATTGCGGGTTTAAAGATATTAAAACAAGCCTTCAAGATTATAACGCTTCAACATTTTGTAGAAAAGGAGAAAGTCTCCCATATTATGAAGCTATGTATTAATACTAATTTTTATAGATGCACAAATTGCAGATCTGTTTTTACAAAATTAACGATAGAGAAGGAGGGTTGTTGTTATAGGTGTGGAGGAAGGCAGGTTGTACCTGCTGTCCCATCTTTATGGGAATATCTAAAAATTAAAGTTATGAGGAGGTAGAAATGATAACTGGTATCATTAAACCAAACGAAATAGTAAGGTATTATGTAAGAGAAAAATCAAATAGTGATGTGTTGGTTGAATTGCCAATGATAAAAGCTAAAATTGGTGATGTGTGGTATTTTATACCTGGGTTTTCTTCGGATGTTCAATTTGTTGCAACAGATTATATCACCGTCCCAGTTGCTAATTTAGGTATTAAAACATCACTGGTTACATTTGATACCATTCAGGATTATATTAACTGGTTCACTAATTCTAAATCTAAATCATCTGAGGTTAATATGGTGTCTTAAATGGCAACATTACAACAGATAAGAGATAATGTCTTAACAAGACTTACGCTTGAGGTTGGAGTTAATACTTACTGGACAAATGCTGATATAGATACTCTTATAAACGACTACTATAAAGAACTTGCTACATTGTATCCAGTATTCAGGAAAGTCAAGCAGACGAATTCAGTTGATGGGCAATATCAGTATGAATTACCTTCTGATCTTTTAAGTCTGGTACGAGTTGAATGGGATGCGACAGGCACATCAAGCAAGAAGATATTACTTCCCATTTACATGCAGGATCTAGACTTATATGATGCATATTGGAAAACGACAGAAGGTGAACCTGACTGGTATTTTCTGGATGAAGTAAACTGGACATTAGGATTATATCCAGTACCATCGGCTAATAACAAAGTTATCAGAGTAAATTATTCATATCTTCCTGATACTTTAACTTCAGTTCAATCTCCTGCGCAACCATTGACAGATGGTTTACTTTTGCAGACAGGTACATTAGGTTATGCTCTTTCTAAATCAGGTGGAGGTCAGAATAAAGAAAGAGCAGGGTTTTATTCTTATAAAGCAGATAAAATGCTTAAACGTCTGTTAAGACCTATTCTTGGTAGAAAACTTCCTATTATGAAATCACTTGATTCAGGAAATGTAGAGACATTTAGTAAACAGACTTCATATACATTACCAGATGGAACTTCGATTTCAGGGATACAATGGTAAATGGCTACATGGACAGAACCTAATCCTAACACAGACCAAGAGGTTAAACCTCAGGGGTTTGGACATAGTGAACCTGATGGGTTTGGACATACACCTTTTGGTCATTTGTGGGAAGGTTTGACTTCGGAGGATAGTGATATTCCGAGTCAACCTAAATAATTATGCAAGTAGAACTATACGATAAGATTAATAAAAAAGCATGGGCAAGGATAGATGATTTAACATCATCTGGCATTGTATCTATTAGTTCATCTATTGCAAGACAGCAGGCAGAAGTTATAGATTGCAATAATGTCATACCGTTTAATGGTGATATAAGAAAGATAGGGGGGTTCTCCTCTATCACTGCAACGATTGATCCTGTAACAGTAGCAGCAAGTAATTTTAAAATCATAAAACTGATTCCTTATATAAGTCACAATGGGACTGATATTTATACTGCTCTTGTGATAATGACTAATAATCGTATATTTAAGATGATAAATAGTGTGGTTTCTGATCTTGCTGGTACGGTAATGTTATGGTCTGGTATGACAGAAGGCGATAGTTACTTAAACCATGCCGTTGATGCTGATATATTTTTTGAACCTTCTACGGTTAAAACTTACATTGTTTATAATGCATATACTCCAGGCAGGCATTCTAATAAAATATATTATGACGGAACTACATGGAATCAGAGTGCTTTAATAAGTTCTACCACAGATGCAAAATATGTAAGAGTGTTTGGCAGTCATATAATATGTGCAAATATAAGTGAGGCTTCTTATACTTACCCACATAAAATTATGTGGTCTGATTTTAATAGTACAGCTTTTACAGGTGGGACATCTGGCAGTGCAATTCTTAGAAAATCACAGGATACAATGACAGGGATTGAGATACTTGATGCCGTGAGACTCTTAATTTTCAAAGAGAATAGTATATCAATCTGCAATTACAGACCAACAGGACTTGCACCCTTTACATTTGATGAGAACGCAATTAATGATGTAGGTTGTATTTCTGCTGGTTCAATAGCAAAGCATAATAATCAGGTGATATTTCTATCTATAGATAATGTCTATAAGATTGATAGTTCTGGTATATATCCAATCGGTTATCAGGTTATTGATGATATACTTGATAATCTTAGTCTTGCCACAGTTCACAACATCAATTCTATGATAGTTGATAATCTTTACCTTCTAAATATAGGTGGTAAAAATTACATATATGACATGATAAGAAATACATGGTGGAAGGGTGGAATTACTATTAATGCCTGCGGTTATGATGTATTAATACCAGCAGGCATATCAGCAAACGATGTTACGTTGAGTTCCGTTAAAAGTTATAAATATGATGGTATTATAGTCGCATCTGGAAATAATGTATACAGATATGACCTTGATACTCATAATTTAGGTACATCTGTTATCGAAAGTCATATAGATTTTGGAGATTATAATTTAGGATTCCCTGAATTTTACAAAAGTGTTTATGCTATAGGTCTTGAATATAAAGGTTCTGGATTATCAGTTGACTATAGCACAGATTTAGGAGTTACATGGAATAATTTAGGAAGTATTCCCGATACAAATTCATGGGATAAATATGCTATACAACATATCTCATTTAGTTGTGAGTTTGTAAGACTTAGATTCAAGACCTCCAGTGCTAATAGTTGGTTTAATATTAAATCCTTTACGGTTTATTTTCAACAAGGCGAGGCAATAGTATGATGCCAGGGTATAAAGAATTTTTACCATTACGGTTAGGAGATAACAAACAGGATATAGATAGAATGTATCGTCTTGTATTACATCTCTATGATGTATTGGACAGATATGCTATTTTTAGCGTGCCAGTTCAGGGCGAGAGTAAGAGTTATACGGGAACTAATCCTGATGAAATTTTTTGGATCGGAGAATAAATGGCAGACACTGGAAAACCTTATAACCTTATAATTCCAACTGAATATAACAATGACTGGTATAGTGCTTTCGTAAGTTTAATTCAGTCTATTGCTACTGTGGTAGGCATATCAGAAGCTCAGATGTCTAATTGTCACGATTATAAATTCCTGATTCAGGATATAAACGAAAGACTTAAATCACATATAGATTCTCAGGATACCGTTTTAGACTTAAAAACAGCATTAACAAAACTTGACTTAGGCTATGGACTTAATCAGTTAAATGTCATGTGGGATGCGTTACAGGCATTTAATTGGAATAAGAGATATTTAAGTGATTTTGATAATGTCAAAGGTGCAGACATACCTGCTATTTTCAGTAGTCTTAATGTTAACCATTCTGCTTTTCATGCTTATAAGTCTGTCGCTATAGGTCAACAAACCATTTCTAATAATACAATGACTCAAGTAACTTTTAATCTTACAGATTTTGATGCTGATGGTTGTTTCTCAAGTAATGCATTTACTTCAAAAACTAAGGGATTTTACGTTTTTGGTGCGAATATTGAATGGGTTGCTACTGTTGACCTAGCAGAATATGCAATACATATAGGTACTCCAGAAGGCACTGCTTATAGAAGTAATTATTTAAGAGCAAGTGGTACTGGTTTTCAGAGTTGTGCTGTGAATGGTATTCTTAATCTGGGAGTAGGTAGTAGCATAGCTATTAATGTTTTACAACTATCTGGTGTTGATCAACTAATCGAGACTAGTCTTAATAATACACATTTCTATGGTTATAGAATAGCATGATTGAATTTAAACCATATACAAACTGGGATGAAATACAACCTATTTTTGAATGGGGTTGTAAGAAGGCTAAAATGGAATCTTACGAAATAGATGCTGGCAGTAAAGCTATACAAAACAGAGAAATAGTTACTTTTGTTTTTTATGATGAAATACCCAAGGGTTTTTTAAGTTTCAGAATTATAGATTATTGTAGTTTATCTATTATGTTCATAGATTTTCTCTATATCTACCCAGGGTATAAAAAGGTTATATTGAAAGTATGGGAAGTAATTAAAGGTTTTGCAAAACTAAAAGGTTGTCAACAAATAAGATGTATGACTAAAAGGGCAGGAATTATTAAATATTATGAAAAGTTAGGATTAAAACCTGTCGCAACAGAGCTTTCAATGGAGGTAATATAAATGTCTAAGACCATTCCCGGGCTTTCTGGTAGTAAATATTCGATGGGTATGAGTGAATATCCGTTTGGAGGGGGGCCGCCAACAGTTACAACTACTTCTAACTGGATGCCTGAACAGGCAGCACTAAGTCAAGAATTTGCTAATTATTTACGCTGGGGCACAGGTGGTGGACAATGGACACAGCCAACAACAGGATATACAGGTGAGATGACAGCAGGCTGGCAACCTGAACAGGAACGAGCATTATCTCAATATCAAGAGGCATATACCCCTCTATCAGCAATAGCAGCAGGCCCAAGCAGTCCTGAATATCAAAAACAAATGGATATTATGGCTGCTCCTTTAAGGCGGACATTAACCGAACAAACCCTACCTGCTATGAGAGAGCAATATGGTGCTCAGGGGTTGGGTTTATCAACCCCTTTGACACAACAGGAAATGCAAGCAAGGGTTGGAACTGAAGAAAACATAGCATCAGCAATGCAACAAAGACAAATGGGAGCATTACAACAAATGCCACAGGTGACACAGGCTTATGCAGCACAGGCTGGAGCTAAACAAACAGCAGAGCAGACAGCTTTAACAAATAAATATAACGAATGGTTAAGAACAAGACCTGAATATTCACCATGGTTACAGACTCTTATGACATATCTTGGCCAACAACCTAAAGAAACTATAGTAACAACAAGATAAAGGAGGTATATTATGGCATGGTTAGGAGCAGTAGCAGGAGCAGCATCAAGCGCTTATAGTGCTAAACAACAAGGTAAGGGCAGTACACCTGCTCAGGGGACACCAGCAATGGGAGCAAATACATTACCACAACCTCCCTATATGCAACAACCTGGGGCTGCTGGCACTATGGGAAATCAAGGCTATCTTGAATATCTTATGAAAATGTTACAACAAGGTAGGTAAAAATGGGAGTAACAGTAGTAAATAGAAGAAATCCTTTGGAGACTATATTACCGCTTGTTAATACTATAGGTGGCTTGATGAGTACTTTTATGCAATATAAACAGAATCAGGCACAGAATACGGCATTACTTGAACAGAAGAAGAAAGAAGATGCCGATAAACAAGCTCAGGAAGATAAGAAAAATGCAGTAAGCTCATTTACTAAAGGATATGATGTTATAAAAGAAATAGGTGGTAGTCTAGGGCCTTTAGCTGATGTAGCTAAACAGGCAGGAATCCCATTACCTAAAACAGAAGAAACATCTGGTTATCCTCTTTCACAGGTGACAGGTATAGGAGGAGAACAGAAATTGCAAAGACAAGGAACTGCACCATTGACAACTATGGACTATCCTACACTGCCAACACCACAGGAGAAAGCGACACAGAATATTGAAAAAGTACGTCAAGAAGAAACCACTAAATTACAACTTCAACAGCAATATCCAAAGGCAGAGATACAAAGAGTTCAAGATACAGAATCTCCTACAGGGTGGAGTTATGCCGATGTGAATAGTAAAAAAATCCTTATGCCAAATGCTCCTGCGCCTCCTGAATCTAAAGATCAATTTGATATGGTTACCTTATATGGTAAAAAGGGAGATACAAAAATAGTATCAGTTCCAAAAGGTAAAGATTTTACAGTTCCTACAGGTTATACTACCCTAAAGCCCGATAGAATCTTACCAAGTGATTTTGATAAGAAATGGACAAAGTCTACTGCTATTGCTACTGAAAAACTCAAAAGAACACCTACTTCAGAAGAAATAGCAGCAACCTATAAATCAACCTTTGGTTCAGAAGGTATTTTGCAAATGCTCTTTCGTGGAGGTGTTGGCGGTGGGAAAGGGATTACATATGATAGCGAAGGTAGAATAATTACCCAATGAAAAGAATCAATGTTCCTGATTATAATACTTATGCAGATTTCCCTGACGATATGCCTGATGCTAAGGTTCAAGAGATATTACAGAGGGATTTTCCACCTAAAACAGATATAATGGGAAAAGTAGAAAACTTTTTTAATAATATTGTAGAAGGTTTTAAAACACCCATTAAGACAACTCTTGATGTTTATGGAAAAGAAAGACAGGCAGCATTACAGACAGTAAAAGAATCTGTTACTAAACCCTCGTGGACTTCTCCATTCAGAGCAGGATTAGGGGCTTTGCAATATTTATATTCTCCTATTGAAGCAGCGACAGAAGGGTTTGTTGGTAAACCCTTAACGGATATTTCTCAACAGGCAGGTGCTTCTCCTGAAGTAGCAAGAGGGATTGGTAATTTTGGTAAATATGCAACTCAGATGTTACCTCTAGGTCAACTTGCTAAGTCAAAGATTATTGCAGATATACCAGCATTACAGGCAGAAGAACAAATGCGTAAATTAGGCGTAACTCCTAAGATGACACAAGCAGCATTAAAAGAAGCAGCAAGTGAGCCATTACCTAAATCTGGGATACCTCTTAAATCAGACATAATAGAACTTGCTCCAAAATATGTTAGACCATCTACAATAATACCTAAAGAGAAAACTATACCAGAAACAATCTTAAAAGAAGGTGAGATGTTCTTGGAACCTCGATTGAAAGATGAAGTTATTAATGAAATAACTAAAGCGTCTGTTAAATCACTTGCAGGTAATATAGATGAATCTCAGAGAATATTTCAGAATATTAGTAGGAAGATAGCCTTTGAGGAAATAGACTCAACTCAAATACCAGAGATACTTAAAAAGTTTAATTTATCTCCAGTAGAATTTGCTAAAGAATTTGCAAATACAGCTTCTTATTTTGGTCGGGGATTAAGTAGGTTTGGTTATGTTGCAAAGCAATTAAAATTTATATTTAAAGATAATCCGGAAGCAATGACAGCTTTTGATGATGTTGTAAAATCCATACCAGAATTATCAGGTTTTGAAAATGTGATTGATACAGGCATAAGAGGATTACAAAAAATTGAGAATATAAGACGAGGCGTACTTGTTACACAGATGGCAACTGCTATGAGAAATGCATGGTCTCAGGCAGCAAGAATTTCCATCGGTACTATAGATGATGTCTTACAAGGTGCAATAAAGGGAACTATTGGAGGAGAAGGCAAGACTTTTAAACAAATGGGAGATGGTTTAAATGCTACTTTTGCTTTTATAAATAGACTTAAACCAGAAGGCAGGCAAAGACTACAACAAATACTTGATTCAGATCATGCTATCCTTGAAACTTCCCGGTTATTAAGTCAACCGGTACATGAGGTTGCTTTAGGAAGTAAGGTAACAAAAGTTCTTAATTATCTGAATACTACCCAAGAAATATTTTTTAGAAAAATAGCCTTTGAATCTAAATTAAGAAGTTTACTTTCAAAACGAGGATTTAATTTTGAAACGATAGACCCGAAACATATACCAGTCGAAGATTATAAAAAAGCAATAGACTATGGACTTGAAATGACATTTTCAGCATCTCCCAAAGGTACTGCAATGAATCAGTTTTTAAAATCATGGAGAAGTTCACCTTTATCAACCGTAAATCCATTTCCTCGATTTGGTTTATACAATGCTCCTAAATTTTTATATGAACATTCACCATTGGGTTATCTCCATGCTTTTAGTCCTAATAGCATTAAGCAACTTGCAAGCGGTAATCCAGACAAATTTGCACAGGCAGCATCAAGAGCTACTATAGGGTCTTTAATGTTAATGTCTGCATGGCAATTAAGAAATTCAAAATATGCTGGTGAAAAACACTATGAGATAAAATTAGGTGATAAATATATTGATGCAAGACCGTTCGCTCCTTATAGTATATATCTTTTAATAGCGGAGGCTTTTTCACATCCTGAAAGAATAAAACCATCTGATATAGGAATGGCAGCTATCGGATTAAATAGAATTGCTGGTACAGGACTTGTTCTAACTGACTGGATGAGGTCTAAAGATGTGGAAACAAGTAAAAAAAATATTCAAAATTTCATAGGCCAGTATGCAGGTTCTTTTGCTGTACCTGCCAGAACTCCTAAAGATATTGTAGCAGGAATAGATGAAAATGAAGCAATCATAAGAGATACAAGGGATAATCCTGTAATAGCACCCTTTATAAATAACCTACCTTTTATTTCACAGATTTTACCTGAAAAAGTATCTCCTTTAAAAACAGGAAAAATGAAGACAGAAACTCCGGTACTTAGACAATTAACAGGCATAAGTTTAAGAACCAAGACTATAATTGAAAAAGAATCAGATAGATTACAAATGGATTTTAATCAGATTATGCCTTCAACTGGTGTACCAGCAGCAGATAGGATAATAGCAAAAAATATGGCTCCGAATGTTGAAAAGTTCTTACCTGTTATTATGAATCGGAAGGAATATAAAGATGCCTCTTTGCCTGCACAGAAAATAATATTTAATGAATCATTGAAGGAAATTAGGCAGATGGCAAATAAACAATTAATGTTACAAAATCCTTCTCTTGGTATCCAGATTTATTTTGAAGGTATGAGTAAGGATATGCTGGAACTTTTATTGATTATACTGTATCCGGGCAGCCAGGATTTATTAAAACAAAGAGGGATAATCAAATAACATGGCAGACATAATCAGTCCCTACAATTGGAATATACCAGTAGAATATAAAGATAATTGGTATAGTGACTTTAAGTCTCTGATACAATCAGTTGCTGATACTGTTAATGGACCATGGGTAGATACTCGTGCGTATACTACATTTGCTCTTGCTCTAACTGCTGCTGCTAATAAAACCCTTATAATCAGCGATACTCAAACCTTAGTAGCAGCTACAACCATTCCTTCTACAGTCTCAGTTATGTTCCTTCAAAGTGGGAAGATAGTATTAGGCAACTTCAACCTTGCCTTCAATGGTCATATTGTTGGTAATCCTCTGCATCAGATATTTGATTATACAGGCTCAGGTGTAGTTACTTTTGGTATTGGTAGTATAAATGAAATTTATTCAGTTTGGTTTGGTGATACAGGGGATGGTACAACTGATGATTCCTTAGCAATTAATCAGGCAATTTCTTCTATTCCTGCAGCTAGTGTTTATACAGCTTTAGGAGAAGGGACAAATATTATCGTATTGCCAGGCGTTCATTTAATAGGGTCAGGCATTATAAATAATGGGAGGAAAATATCCCTTTTAGGCTCCAGTGTGGATAATACAACTCTTAAGAAAAACTTCAACGGAGACCTAATCAAATTTGATCTTGCCTTCCGGATACAAAGCATTGAAAACATGACTTTTGATGGAAATTCCAAAACTGGGACTTTAATTTATTTGAATGCGTGTACTAGATGGACATTAAGAAATATGAGACTCCAGAATAATGGTGGAGTCGCTACTACTGATACAGATGCTGCCTTATACGCTGCTTCAGCTACTATTGGACATATAGAAAATGTGCAACTGGTTGATAATGTCCGTAATGGATATTTCAATGTAATAAATGGATTGACCGCCATTAAACTTGGTGTATATGGTGGATCAGTATATGATGATATGGAATTTATAGGAGCTACTGATACCGAAATATATGGTTTGACAATTGAGCAACAAAATGACAAAAACGGTGGGTTTACTTTTGAAAACTGTAACAATGTGAAAATAGAAGGTGCTTATATTGAACACGATCATAGTGTGAATGTTTTTACAATAGGAGACAGTGGCCTACCTGTAAGAGGATTTAGTCTAAAGGGTGTAAATTTGACTAGATGCGGCACCGTTGCTTCTTCAAAAGCTACAATTCTAGCTCAAGAATCATCAATGAATCTTGCTTTTGAAAATATACACATTACTTTAACTGCAGCTACCGGGGCACATACAGGAGGATGGATAGAATTAGCGGAAGTTAGGAATGTAAGTATTAAAAATCTTTCGGCACAGGGACTGAATGCAGTTATAACGGCAGCGGATATGATTAAATATTCGGGGGCGGGGAAGGCAGTAAATTTATTACTAGAAAATATCTTTGAATATGAAAATACTGGAAGTGTTGAAAGTATGTCTGTGCATGCTGATGTAGTTACCATTAAAAATACTAATGTTCCATTAACGGTAGCTGCTGGTAGTACTCAAGTAATTTGTGAGAATTGCACAGGAGGAATAACAGATAATGCGGGAACAACTACGATTAAGTCAGGGCATGAAAAGACTCAAATTAAATCAGCTAACTATACAATGACTGCCGTTGACTCTGGTTTAACCACTTATATTAATACGGATGCAGTAGTAATAACCTTACCTGCAACGGTAGTAGGATATGTTTATACTTTTGTTAATGTAGGGGCAGCAGGGGCAATAGGATTTAATATTTCTCCTGCTGCGCTTGATAAAATTGTAGGTGGTGGACTTAATGGCTCTGATGATGAGGATATTATTAACACAAAAGCTACTGCAAAAACAGGGGATAGAATAAAAATCATAGGTGATGGAGTGAATGGTTGGTTTGTTCAAGAAATGTACGGAACATGGGCAGAGGCAACACCATAAAGAGAAAAGATAAATGGACTTTGATAATCTAAGTTATGGAGCTGGAGGTGGGCTTATAAGCGGGCTTTTAACTGCTATTGCAATCGCTCTTGGCTTTAAATCTCGCCTGGATAGACAAGATAAGGATATTGAGAGTTTGAAGAAGAATGTTGTATATAAAGATACTTTCGAGGCTACATTAAAGCCTATAGATAATCGGCTCACACGGATGGAAGAAAAACTTGATACACTTTTGATAAGACACAGACCGGAGAAAAATGATATTAGGTAGTCATATATCAGAAGAACATAAAAGAAGAATATCAAAAGCACTTAAAGGAAGGAAATGTGAACCTTTTTCAGAAGAACATAAACAAAAGATAAGTAAAGCACGTAAAGGTAAACATCATTCAGAAGAACATAGAAAGAAAATATCAGAAGCTGGAATAGGTAAACGGTTAGGACAGAATAATCCAAGTTGGAAGGGGGGGAAAACTAAAATAATTTGTAAGGTTTGTGGCAAAGAAAAAGATGTAAAACAATCAGAAATTAAAAAAGGGTATGGTAAGTTCTGTTCTCTTAAGTGTTCAGCTATTCATAGAAATATTCATCAAAAAAAACATGATACAGACATAGAAAGGCTAATAGAGAATGAATTAATCAGAAGAAATATTCCTTATACTAAACAGGTTGCATTATTAGGCGTAACTCTCGTTGATTTTCTCTTACCACACGATACTGTGATTTATTGTGATGGCGATTATTGGCACTCATTAGAAAAAGTTAAAACAAGAGATATAACTCAAGACTTTATACTTACTTTTTACGGTTACAGGGTTTTTAGATTCGCAGAGAAAGAAATAAAAAAATCTACTAAAAAGTGTATAGATATAATATTCCCAATTAAAACCCAGCGCAGAGATGGCAAAAATGTCAAAAAATAATAAGAAACATCACACAGTAGAGGAATTAGAGCATTTTAAAATCTGGGCTCATTTTATGCCGAAGCAATCTTGTAAGGAATTACTTGGCATGATGTGTGATCCACAGATAAGCCTTGAATTTTGTTGGGAATGCTTTGATGAAAGAAAAAAACCATAATGACCAGAGGATTAAAATTTTTTGTTACTATTAGGTGGAATGATCATGACCAGAAGTGGTTTATGAGTAGCACTATATCGGGACGTTTTCTCTATGAATTCTTTGACTGCGAGAATATGCATAGACTTTTTAAAGGTATTGATACAAATAGGCCAACAAATTACGAATTGACAATTCAAAGAAAAGAAGGAAGTGATTATGAGTAGACTTATATCAGACCTTAATTCAGAAGCTAAAACTAAATTCCTTGCCTTCTCAGGACTT
>Ga0180732_1000999_pt1 | contig 19337 bp, 19 predicted proteins | sample KR11_01MetaG_FD_148674 | JGI IMG/M metagenome (GOLD analysis project Ga0180732, IMG submission 148674) | Groundwater microbial communities from the Olkiluoto Island deep subsurface site, Finland - KR11_0.1 MetaG | ecosystem: Environmental > Aquatic > Deep subsurface > Groundwater | place...
TGACAAATTTATTATTTATAATTTTTAGATTGAAAATTGATTGAAAATTGAAAATTGATCATTGAAAATTCTATCTCCTATCCCCCCTCTCCACCACCCCTTTCAACCTCGCCTCAATGAATCTATCAATATCTCCGTTCAAAACTTTTTCCGTGTCGGTGGATTCTATTCCTGTGCGGTGGTCTTTGACTAATTTATATGGATGCAGGACATACGATCTGATTTGGTTTCCCCATTCCGCCGAGGTGTATTCGCCGCGGAGTTTTTTCTTTTCCGCTTCTTCTTTTTCCTGCTGTAATTTATATAATTTAGACCTTAAAACCTGCATCGCCGTCTCCTTGTTTTGCGCTTGGCTTCTTTCATTTTGGCATTCCACGACTATTTTTGTCGGCAAATGAGTTATTCTGACGGCTGAATCCGTCTTATTTACTTTCTGCCCTCCCGCTCCGCTTGATCTGAATGTGTCTATTTTCAAATCATCATCTTTTATAAAAACATCCTCATTAGATTCAATTTCCGGCAAAACTTCTACGAGAGCAAATGATGTTTGACGCAAATTATCTGAATTAAACGGTGAAAGTCTGACTAGGCGATGAACTCCCGCTTCGTTTTTTAGATGCCCATACGCAAACGATCCTGAGATTATAAATGTCGCGCTTTTAATTCCCGCCTCTTCTCCTCTGGAAGTATGGATAATTTCAGTTTTATATTTATGCTCTTCCGCATATCGCAGATACATTCGCAACAGCATTTCCGACCAGTCTTGCGCGTCAACTCCTCCCGCTCCAGAATGTATGGCTACAATAGCGCTAGCGCTGTCATATTTCCCGCTCATCAAAGCTTCAAATTCGTGCTCCAAAAAAGTTTTTTCCAGATTGGATAGCCTCTCTTTTGCTTCATCCAAAATTTCTTTATCCTTTTTTTCGTCAATTATTTGAAGGAGCTCTTCAAGGTCGTTTATTCTTTTGGCGATATCATCCCAGAAACCGACAACTTCTCTGTGACTGTCTAATTTTTTCATAACCTCTTTCGCTTTTCTTGTATCAATCCAAAACCCCTTTTCATTTACATCAGCCTCCAGCCCGACAATCTCCGCCTTTTTCCTGTTTAAGTCAAAGACAGTCCCTCACAAGAAGGGCCCTTTTTTTTAAGTTTTTAATTTTTTCAACCGTCTCTTTCATAGCGAATATTTTTTATCTTAATTGCCTGCCGACAAAATCATTATAGCAGATAAATTTGGAGTTGTCATTTTATCATATTGTTAAATTGCTGTATTGTTAAATTGTTATTCTGTAAATGTTATTAGTTATTAGTTATAAGTTATAAGTTATTCTGAGCCGCCCGTCGGAGTTGAACCGACAACCTACGATTTACGATACCGTTGCTCTGCCAATTGAGCTAGGGCGGCAAAAACAAAATGCGTCGGAAAAAAATTCCTCGCGCATTTTATAATATCTTAAAAACTTAATTATTTTTTACACAACAAATTATAAATTATAAATTTTCAACCTCAAAGAATTGACAAGACAAGTTGCAGTAAAGAATATGAAAGAAGCGCGATGGCAAGGCCGATTACGGCTCCGGTTATGATTTTTTTTGATTTGGTTATTTTCTCCTCATTTCCCATAGAAGTCATATACATCACTCCCGCGATGATAATCAAGAGTAGCGCGATCGAACCGATAAGACCCAAAATGTATCCAATCAGCGTCTCGCCGGCTTGAAATATATCCTCAATCGTCCCCCGCAAAGGATTACAAAAAAACCAGACCTTATTATCGCAGGCGGAACCCCCGCCACCAGCACAAGCGGGATCGGCCGCGCAATCACTATCAGCGCAATCAACATCTCCGTCCCCATCTTCATCCGCTCCGCCAGTGCAGATTTCAACGCCAGGACCGGGTCCGCCAACACAAGCTGCTTGGCAAGCAGCTTGTGTTGTAAATCCTTGTCCCGGATTACACAACGGAGTAAAACCGCACCAAACATCGGCCCCCGTAAGCGCCGTGCCTCCGCAAGCGCAAGGCGTTACATTTGCCGCGCCACAGGCCGTGGAACTACAAACGCCCGGACCAGGACCGACGCCAACAACCGTCGTACTCTCATAACAAGTACTATTAATGTCGCATGTTGTTCCATCCATAATTGTCACTTTCCAAGTTCCTGCGGTTGCATTAATTCCAGTCGGTGTATTGCCATAAAGACCATTGGTATTCGTAAATTCCCATACTTTGGTGTTAGAAGGATTATAAAGCGCCGCACATCCATTATGAAAGCCATAAGTGCCAATAGGATTTCCGATCATAAGATCAACCTCAAATTCTTCTCCTACATTATAAGAACCACTCTTCGAAAATTCAGCTTCAAAACCGCCAGGACAAGCCAAGGCTGCATTTATCGTAACGCTTGTTGACCCGGCTGTAAGCGGAACCTTGGTAGCGGAAACCGATGCCGTTCCCACTGCGCTGGCGGTTACATTAACCGTACATTTTCCGCTTGCAATGGTCGTACAATTCGCATTAATTCCAGGACCGGTAATTGTAACTAAAACACCGGAAGTAGCAACTGCCGCAACCGTAGTAGTAAACTCAATATCGGTTGCAGTGCTTACGATTATAGTGCTTGGATTCGCAGTAATATTTATAGCATCTGAAACACACTCGCAACTTGAGTCGCAAGTTCCGCCAGTGCAAGCTTCGCCAACTTTTTTATCAGCGCACGCGGCACTAGCGCCACAATTAAGAACTATGCCTTTTTGGCACACACGGTCATAATCGCAATCTGCATCTTTTCCGCAATATGCCATGCAATGCGATCCCGTATCTGATGCATCACAAGAGATACAGAAGTCAAAAAAAGCATTATTAGCTTTCTCGTCGCAATCGAAATCCGCGCCGCAAGCCGAGTCGCATTCGTCATCGCCATCTACAGTTGAAATTCCCGAAGTATCTCCATAAATTCTTTGTTCCATTTTGTCAAAACAGAAGATGCATTTACCTTCACTGGCGTCCCAATTGCCGTTTGCTATTGAATAAGGAACTCTGCAGCTTGGCCAAATAACATCTACCTCCGATTGCATTATGTCGCAGCGCGCGCCATTAAGGGTAAATACTCCTTTTGCTCCTGCAGGACATGTTGTCTGCCGGCACCACTTCGATGTCGTCGCAAATCCTTCGTCGCAACCTGGTCCGCCACTGATATTACTTTGTCTCATGGGCTGATTTATTGTACAAACCTCCCAATTTCCCAATACGGTATGATCAATTTTGCATGTTGTGGAATCCTGCTGCCAGCAGTCTACCCCGCATCCACCTGTGGCTTCCGCTTTTGGATTTTGAAGAAATATAAAGTTTAATGTTATAGTTATTATAAAAAGTAAAAAGACAAAACTCAATTTTTTATTTTTTTTATTAGGGTACTGCATGTTGTTAAGTTAATTTTTATATTATTATTCTACCATTTTTTTTTAAAAAACACAATTAATTTTATTTGTATATTATTTTAATAAGTCTATTAGTTTTTATTACTATTTTATTTTAGCACTTTTCTGAAAAATTACCAAATTTTGTTTAGTAAAGAAGAAAATAAAAAAGGAGCCAAAAGGCATCCTTATTAGAGATCGAGAAATTTAATACTCCATCTCTTTATTTCTTTGTCTGTTGATATCGGCAGGACATCATTTTTGTCCATACGAATCGCTTTAGGGAGATTGCGATCCATTGTCAGCACTGTTCCGTCAGCAGCTAACAATTTGAGTCTATATTTTTGCACCCAGTATTGTGAACCGAAATCAACGATCCTTAGTTCATATCTGTTGTTTTTTTCAATGACCGTTGCAGCAACCACCACTGGATAATAATGTGCTCTGATCTCAGCTCCTGTTCCGATAGGATTGCTTATTTCAAGCAATTCCTGCGAAGTGGCTTTGTGAGAACTTACAATATAATCAGTGTAGTTCTCTACTGCAACAAAAGCAACAAATACAATTATTGCTACTAAGATCATTCCAAAAAATTTTGCCACATCTGATTTAATGAAGCTTTCTCTTGGATTTGTTGCAGCCATTATTATTTTTCTTCTAGAAAATGTTCCTGTTTCATTTACCGTCATAGATTAACCTCCATATACTACTAACACTATAACTGAAAATATAAACCTGTCAAGCGCCTGATCTTCGCCAGTATTTTTTTGATAGTCCTAAATAACCAAACTCTTCTAAAACAAAACCAACAAACCATCTCTTGTGATAATCTCCGGCTTCATCTTCCGCCACTCCGTATTTTTTTCATAGGCATCCGCCAATTTCTTTTTTATTTTTCCATCTCTTCCTTTATCCTGTCTTTCAAAAAATTAAAAATCTCAAGATAATTCGGCAAGCGGGAATAAACATCGTCCGCCGTTGACTCATCATATGTATGGACAGTTAAATTCCTGTCCGCCAGCGCCTCTATCCATCGAGGATCATCTTTCACTAATCCAAACTTAAAAGCTTCTTTCAAGCATTCCTTCGGTGAACGGCAAACTATTTCCTGATCGCGCAAGAATTTTTGCGCGCATTTCCATGCCAGCTCAATCGTGAACTCAAATCTTTTTATCGCCGAATCGCGGTTCTTAATTGATTTTTCTTCTTTTAAAATCTCATCAAATCTTTGAACCGACTTTTTGAACGAATCAAATAATTCTTTCATAAATTAAAAATTAGAATTAAATTATTTTAAAACCTTGGCGTATTTCAAAACATTCTTTTTATATTCCTCGTCTTTTGTCATCAAATCAACTATATCTATTGACCGCAAAGTGGGAATTTTTTCAACTTTATTAAAAATTTCAACCATTATGCCAAACGGGACTTTTCTTCTTCCCAATATTCCAATGTCTATATCGGAAACATCGAGCGCGGTTCCTTTCGCCCAAGAGCCGAACAGTAGAATTTTATAATCTTCTGAAACTGATTCTTGAATAATTTTCGCTATTTCTCCTAAAATTAAATTTTGCTTCATAATAATTTTAATAAACCAATTATCCGAATCATGCCATTTATCCGCGCAAATTTCATATTCCCGCGTTATAATTTCCAGCCGTAAAATTTTTCCGGAATATCCTCATGGCCGGAGATTAAACCAATTTTTCCAAAAACAAGATCTCTTCTTTTTCCGCCAAAGAATTCCGTTTCAAGATTTCAATCATCTTTTCCTTGAATTGCCTATCCTGCTCTTTTTTCCTTTCAATTCTCGCCCCGATTTCCGCGGTCAGATCATTAGTCGTTTTTTCTTCTTTTTTGTTTTCCATAAATTTTTTGCTAACATACAAAAAACTACTTTGTCATCCCGGCGACTTCCAGTTTTTCTTCCGCTATTTTAATCCGTATTTCGTGATTTTCCAATTTTCTATCCTGTCTTTTGTGAACCGCGACATCCATCGTTTGTTCCGATTTCAAATCTTCAATTATTTTCAAAATTTTATCCTGCCCAGTCAAAACTTTATCAAATTTATCTTTGATTTCTTCTTTTATTTCTTCAAACTTCCAATCAATCTTCGCGAATCTGCCACCTATCTTTTCAAAACTGTCGTCCATCTTCGCGAATTTATCGTCCATCTTCGCGAATTTATCGTCAATATTCGCGAATTTATCATCCATCTTCGCGAATTTATCGTCCATCTTCGCGAATTTATCGTCAAGCGCGGGAAATAAAACTTTTTGGTTGTATTTTACCAAGTCATCCAGGGTTAATGGTTTTTGATTAATTTTTTTTGGCTTGATTTTTTTCGCCATATTTTTATTTTAAAAATTTAATTGCTAATGTCAATTATATCAGATAAAATTCTACTTATCAAGCATATTATTATTATTATCTTGCAATTTGCCGCAACTATATAGGGGCTGCTGATTTTCTTCAAATATTCCCCTCTCTGGAGGGGTTAATTTATTCCCCTCTTGGGAGGGGTGGCTGTATCAACAGACGGGGTGGGTAAATTCCGCCAATTTAACACACCCCTGCCTACCGGCAGGCAGGCCTAGCCCCTCTCATAGAGGGGAATTACAAGAAAATCAGCAGAGCCTATATATATATATCAAGATTATCCCTATAACTCTTCCGGCTTCATTTTTTGCCACTCCGTGTTTTTTTCATAGGCATTCGCTGTTTTTAGAATTATTTTTTCGCCAAAAGCTTTTCCGATGATTTGCATTCCGATCGGCATATTTTTATCTCCGTCCTTGGGCTTGGCAAAACCGCAAGGAACGGAGATCGCGGGAAGCCCGGCGAGGCTAGCGGCGGTTGAAAATATGTCTTCCATATACATTTCCAGGGGATTATCGCTGTGCTCGCCTATTTTGAAAGCGACAGATGGCGTAGCAGGAGTTATGATTATGTCAACATTTTTAAAAACATCATCAAAATCTTTTTTAATCAAAGCCCTCACTTTTTGCGCCTGCAGATAATACGCGTCATAATACCCGCTGCTCAAAGCGTATGTCCCCAGCATTATTCTTCGCTTCGCCTCGCTTCCAAATCCTTTTCCTTTAGATTTGAAATACACATCAGCTAAATTTTTAATTTCTACATCGTTATCATTAACCACAGAATAGCCGAATCTAATTCCGTCAAATCTGGCGAGATTGGAGCTTACTTCCGAAGGAGTGATTATGTAATAAGTCGGAACGGCATATTTTGTGTGAGAAAGGCTGATGGGAATTATCTCCGCGCCTAATTCTTCCAGTTTTTTAATAGCGCCTTGAACAGCGTTTTTAATTTCACTATTTAACTCATCAATAAAATATTCTTTCGGCACGCCGATTTTTAAGCCTTTTATATTTTCATCTTTTAAATAATCTTTATAATCATCAACTTTTTTATCAGACGAAGTCGCGTCTTTTTTATCTTTGCCCGCGATATTCTCAAGTATAATCGCGGCATCAAGAATATTTTTTGCCATTATGCTCGGGCAATCAGTAGAAGAAGTCATAGATATTAAACCATATCGCGAGATTCTACCATAAGTCGGTTTTAATCCGACCAGATTGCAAAAAGCCGCGGGCTGTCTGATTGACCCTCCCGTATCTGTTCCAATGGAATATAGGCATTGATCAGAAGAAACAGAAGAAGCGCTTCCTCCTGACGAACCGCCGGGAACTCTTTCCAAGTCCCATGGATTATGGCTTGTAAAAAAATCAGAATTCTCGGTTGAAGCTCCGTGCGCGAAAGCGTCGCAATTCACTTTTCCCAGCATTACCATTCCTGCTTTTTTAAGCTTAGAAATCAAAGTCGCGTCATAAGGCGGAACATAATTTTTTAATATATTCGAAGCGGCGGTCGTCAAAACTCCTTTTGTCAAAATTATATCTTTTATTGAGCAAGGAATGCCTAGAAGTAAATTATTCTCTGCCTCGCCTGATTTTATTTTTTTATCTGCTTCTTTTGCCTGCTCTATCGCTATGTCTTTTGTAATTGTTATAAAAGACTTGATTTTATCATCAGTTTTTTTAATCCTCTCCAAGCAAGCCTCCGTTAATTCCAAGGAAGAAAATTCTTTTTTCCGCAAACCCTCGCTTGCTTCGGTTATGCTTAGTTCGTTTAGATTCATATTTGATATAAGTTTTATTTTTAAATTAAACCTATCGGCGCATACGCAAAGCGTAAATCGGAATCCTTACGAAAGTAAGGAAGTTTTTGGCCGGATTAAGCGATGCTTCTTCCTGACTTTCGTCAGGACTCCGTAATATTGAAATTCCTATACGACAAACTACAAATTACTATTTCACCTGCCTCACTTTTATATACCCGTCTTTCTTTTGCGGAAAATTTTTAATTATCATTTCCCTTACATCCTCATCGCAATTTTCCATAATATCATCTCTCAAAATGTTAACAAGCCCCGTCACTTGCGAGACGGGCTCAATATTTTTTGTGTCCACTTCACCAAGCTGTTTTATATATCCCAAAACATCCGACAGCTCTCCGGAAAATTTCTTTTTCTCCTCTTCCGTCAATTCAATCCTCGCCAGCTCCGCAATATGCTCGACTTCTTCGTATGTTATTTTGTTATCACTTGGCATTTTTTTATGTTTATTTAGCGATTTAAAGATATTTTATTTGCAACAAATATATTATAGCATTTTTAACGAGAGACACAAACAGAGAATCATATTAACATATTAACATCCCGCCCCGCCACAGTCTCTCCACAGAGGACTGTGGCGAGAAAACGCAATGTATTTTCTTTTCGCCGCAGTCCCGAGGCGGAGACTGCGGCGGGGCGGAACAATTTAGCAATACAACAATGTAACAATTTAATAATTTAACAATTTATTCCATCATCTTCAAAAACTCCTCTTCACTTAAAATCTTGACTCCCAATTTTTTCGCTTTTTCAAATTTGCTTCCAGGGTTTGATCCGACAATAAGATAATTTGTATTTTTAGAAATTAATGAATGAACATCTCCGCCTAGATTTCTGATTTTATTTTTCGCTCCGTCTCGGCTCATAGATTGAAGCGATCCCGTGATAATGAAAGATAGCCCATTTAATTTTCTGGACAATTTCGCTTCTTTTTTAATTTTTATTCCGGCAAAAAATAAATCGTCAATTAATTTTAGATTGTTGGCGTCGTGAAAATAATCAAAAATGCTTTCGGCGACTTTTGGGCCAACGCCGTCGCTTGCTTCCAATTCCTCTTTGGAAATATTTCTAAATTTATCAAGAGATCCGAGTTTTCTGCTTAAGTCCAAAGCCATTTCCTCTCCAATATGCCTGATTCCTAAAGCATAAATAAATCTGCCCAGTGTTATGTTTTTGCTCTTTTCAATCGCTTCAATCAGATTGTCGGCCGATTTTTCCGCAAACCTTTCCAGAAGCTCCAGGTCCCCTTTCTTTAATTTAAAGATGTCCGCAAAGCCGGAGACAAGCCCTTCATCCGCCAATAGCTTGATTTTATTCGGACCAAACCCTTCTATGTCAAAAGCTTTTTTGCTCACAAAATGAGCCAGCTTCCTGAGCTCAATGGCAAAACAATTTTTATTCGGACAATAATGCGCCACTTCTCCTTCAGGCCTAAAAACTTCCGTTCCGCAATAAGGGCATTTCTTGGGCATTATAAATTTTTTTTCCTTGCCAGTCCTAAGCCCTTTTACGACATTTACCACTTCGGGAATTATGTCTCCCGCTTTTTGAATGATTACCGTATCGCCGATTCTTGAATCAAGCCGATTTATTTCGTCTATGTTATGCAAAGTCGCCCGCGAAACAACCGAACCCGCGACTTTTACCGGCTTCAAATGCGCCACGGGAGTCAGCGCCCCTGTTCTTCCAATCTGGATTTTTATATCTTCTATAATGGTCGTTGTCTGTTCAGCTGGAAATTTATAGGCAATCGCCCAGCGCGGAGCTTTGCCGGTATAGCCCGTTTTCTCTTGAAAATCCCGCCTGTTTAATTTCACCACAATCCCGTCAATCCAATAGTCTTCTTTGTTTTTATGCTCGTGCCAATAATCCCAATACGCGAAAATTTCCTCCGCGCTTCGGCAATGCTTATAAAATTTATTGACTTTAAATCCTAAATCTTTAAGAAGCTCCAATTCTTCCGTTTGAGTTTTTGGCAGTTCTGGAAATTCCGACGATTTGACTTCTATCCACGACAAGTCATATATAAAACAATCCAATTTCCTCTCTTTCACAATTTGCGAATCAAGTTGCCTTATGGCTCCGGCGGCCGCATTCCTCGGATTGGCAAAAAGCGGCTCTCCTTTTTTCTGCCGCTGCCTGTTCAGTTTTTCAAAAACAGTTTTAGGCATAAACACTTCGCCCTCAACTATTATGCTGAGATTTTTATCAAGCTTCAAAGGAATGCTTTCAATAGTTTTCAAATTCTGCGTCACATCCTCGCCGACTTTCCCATCTCCCCTCGTTGCTCCCGTTTTCAAAATTCCATTTTCATAAGCAAGTACGACATGCAACCCGTCAATTTTAAGCTCGCAATTATAATCCAAACTTAATTTATCATCTTCGCTTTTTCCCGTCAAAATTTTCTTAATTCTCTTTTCAAAATCAATAATCTCCTCTTTTTCAAAAGCGTCATTGAAAGACCATTGCGGAACTTTATGCTTTATCTTTTCGAATTTATCAAGCGGCCTGCCTCCGACTCTCTGCGTAGGAGAATCAGCCGTTATAAATTCGGGATTGGACTGCTCCAGCTCATGAAGTTCATGCTTCAGCGAATCCAGCGCCGCATCGGAAATCTCCTGCCGATCCAAAACATGATAAAGATAGCGATGATGATTTATCTCTTTTTTCAACTTCTCTATGCGATTTTTAATTTCTAATTTATTCATTTTTACTTTTTTTACTTTTATTTTTTCCCTTTTTAACACAGTATAATTTTTCTCACGGCCGTGAGAAAGTGTATATTTTTTACTAGAAGTTTGTTTTTTTGAAAAAATTGAAAAATAGAAATTAAAAATTTAATCTCACATCCCCGATATATCTCTCAATCTTTTTATCTTCTCAATCAAAACTTTCGAAACAAAATCAATTTCTTCTTTTGTCGTATCTTTTCCTAAAGTGAATCTGACGCTGGCGTGGGCGATTTCCGGGGGTATGCCCATGGCGGAAAGAACATGGGATGGCTCAAGAGAGGCGGACGAGCAGGCGGAGCCGGTGGAAACTGCAATGCCTTCTTGGTCAAGCAACATTAAGATACTTTCACCTTCCACTCCTTGAAAACTAAAATTAGCGTTGTGAGGCAGTCTGAATTCCCGCGAACCGTTGAGTTTTGTATTGGGAATATTTTTCAAAACTTCGTCTATTAAATAATCGCGGAGTTTTTTTATTTCTTCCATCTTTTTTCTATGCGTTAATATAAGCGACACTGCCTTGCCAAAACCCACAACTCCCGGAACATTGTGCGTGCCGGCGCGCAAATTATATTCCTGCTCCCCGCCCTGCTGGATTGACTTAATTTTTGTCCCGCGTCTTATATACAAAATTCCAACTCCCTTCGGCCCATAAATTTTATGCCCCGAAAGAGAAAGCAAATCCACGCCAAGCCTATCAACATTGCAATCACAATAATTCGCCGCCTGCACCGCGTCCGTGTGAAAATATATTTTTGGCAATTTATTTTTCTCTCTTTCAATATTTATTTCTCTGATAATTTTTCCTATCTCCGCAATCGGCTCAATCGTCCCCACTTCATTGTTCGCATACATTATAGAAACTAAAATCGTATTTTCTTTTATCGCTTTCTTCAAATCTCCCGGATTCACAAGTCCGTCCTTATCAACTTTTAAATAAGTTACTTCCACTCCTTCTTTCTCCGCCACCTTGCTTGTATTTAATACGCAATGATGTTCAATTGACGAAGTGATAATATGCGGAATAAAAATAGAATTTTGAATTTTGAATTTTGAATTTTGAATTTCTTTTACAATTCCCTTTATCGCCATATTATTGCTCTCCGTCGCCCCGCTTGTAAATATTATCTCGCTTGCATTGCAACCCAAAAAATCCGCCACCTGCTGCCGCGCTTTATCAACGCCCTCCAGCGCTTCCTGCCCAAAAGTATGTATGCTCGAAGGATTGCCGAATTTTTCCGAAAAATAAGGCGTCATTTCCGCCAAAACTTCCTCGTCCATCGGCGTAGTCGCCGCGTAGTCTAAATATATTTTTTTCATAAGAATAATTAGTTATATACAAATTAAATATCTACCAAACAACATGGCCCAGAAGTAAGCACGATTAAAATATGTATTATGGCGAAAAATAAAAAACATAATAATGATTGGAGTAGTATTTTTTTAAATCTTTTTTTGTTCTGTTCTTCTTTTTTTATGCTACATAGAATATATCTGAATGAACTAAAAATAAAAATTGCAAATAATATAAAAGATAGCCATTTTGAGATTTGTTCAATATATTCATATGCAATACCTATGGTATCAGCAGGGACTTCCGTGGGCAATTCCCTTTTGCCCCATTCGCTAGTTGTTTGTGCATAAATAATATTGATGTTTAAAACAAACATTAAAACAGTATAAAATAATATTTTTGATTTGTTAATGATTTTTTTCATATTTTTCATATTTTTCATATTATTTAATTAATCACTATTTCTTTTCTTTCAATCTTCTCCTTTAACAATAAAATCGCCAACGAAGATCCCATTGCTACAATTTTATTTTCCAATGCTAATTTTATGGCTTTGTCAAAATCAACAAGCTCCACTTTTATATCTTCAAATCCCCTTTTTCCATTATCAAGATTTTGTTCGGACTTAGCTGGATTGTTGGTAAAGAATATATGGATTTGTCTGTTTAATTGGCCATAGGTTTCATAAAACGAGCCGAGTTTGACAAGCGAGCCGCACTTAAATCCGCTTTCTTCTTCAAATTCTCTTTTTGCCGCCCCTTCAATGCTTTCGTTATTATGAAGCGCGCCAGATGGGAATTCAATGACTTCATCGCCAACCAAATATCTATACTGCTTGATCATAATCAGTTTTTTATCTCTTGTCATTCCAACAACCATTACCGAATCTTTGCTATCCCAATAGATCCATTCCTTAATTTCATTTGTTGGCAACTTAACCGTATCTTTCTTAACCTTAAAATGTTTTTCGTTAAGTATCAATTCAGATTTTTTACATTCCCATTTTTTCATATAATATAAATATAATTTTCAAGCTCCCCAAACCCCCAAACTCACCCCCATCACAATCACTCCCGCGATCATAATGCCGAGAGAAATCAGGGGCAGGGCTTTTTTGAATGGTATTCCGAAAACGAACGCCGCGATGGCGCCGCTCCAGCCGCCGGTTATGGGAAGCGGGATGGCTACAAATGTTATGAGCGCCAGCGCTCCCCATTTTTCAAATTTACCGTTATATTTTCTTCTCGTTCTTTCAAAAAGCCAAGTGAAAAAAGTTTTGAAATACTTTGATTTAGACATCAGATATTTCGAAATTGGATCAACATATTTCAAAATAAAAATCACGGGAATTATGTTTCCAATGACGGCTATTATATACGCCCAAAACGGATTTAAATGATAAACTCCGATCGCCATCGGAATTGCGCCTCTTAATTCCGAAACCGGAAGCATAGAAATTATAAAAGTCGCCAGTTCGGGAGGAAGATTGTTGAATAGATGCATTTTGATAATTTATGGTAATTGGTTGTAATTTATTGTAATTGATGATAATTGATGGTAATTACTTTAAAAATTGTCATCCTGAATTTATTTCAGGATCTTTTATCCGCCACATCCATACTTGTGAAATAAACAATGGCAAAACCTATCACAGAATAGATTCTGAAACAAGTTCAGAATGACAGTTTTTATGGAAATTTATCTTAGCAATCTGCAATTAATTTCCATAAATTGCGCGAAGCGAATTACTATCAATTTCTTAATATCTCTACCGCTCTCTCGGGAAGAATCGAACAAACCTCTATCCCTGTGCTAAGTTCCAGCCCGGCCCAAGTGTTTGTTTTAGGAAATATTTCGAAGTGCCAATGATAATGATCGTAAGTTCTGCCGTCGCAAGGAGCCGTATGGAGAAACATATTATAAGGAGAATTATTCAGGTTTTTCTTCAGTTTGGACAGGCAATATTTCAGAGCTTCCGCCAATTTCATTTTCTGCTCGTCCGTAATTCTTTCAAAATATGACAAATGCTTTTTGGGATAAATTCTTATTTCAAACGAAACTCTGGAAACGAAAGGGCATAGGGCGACAAAGTCTTCATTCTCAAACAGAATTCTTTTGCCACTTTCTTTTTCCCATCCAAGCATCACGCAATGCACGCATTCCCTGTGAGAATTGAAATAATTCTCGCTGCCGTTTATGCTCCTGAAAACATCCGGATCAATAATCGGCATAGCGACTATCTGGCCGTGGGGATGCCAGATTGAAGCTCCGGCATTATGCCCGTAATTTTTGAATATGGAAATATATTTTATGTGTTTTTTATTCATCAAAGAAATATATCTTTCTTGATAGGCGTCCAGAATTTCCGCGACTTGAATAACTTCCAGATCGGCTATGTCTTTCTCGTGATCTTCAGTCACCAGAACTTCGTGATACCCCACTCCGTCAATCACTTCAAACGGACCATGCTCTCTTTTGTTTATATCTTCGCATTCGGACGAAAGAGCCGGAAATTTATTGGGAAAAACCTTCAAGCTCCAATCGCCGTCTTTTTTCATATACACCAGAGAATCTTCTTCTTGTCCGATTATATTTTTTTTGCAAAACGGGCAATTTTCTTTTTCTTCTTTAGTTTCATTTTTTATTTCTTTTTCTCCAGAAAAATTAGGGCGCTGGCCTCTTTTCGTTGAAAACAAAACCCATGTCCCGCTCACAAGATCTTTTCTAAGCTGAGAAAATATATTTTCTCTCTTGTTTTTAGTTGTCATATTTTTTTCTTATTAAATTTATTTTTATTTTAAAAAGTTCTTTCAATGTAAAGATATAATCCCGCGCTCGCACTTTCGTTTCTTCCCTGTTTTTCCAAATCACGGGGACGGCTTTTATTTTATAGCCCATTTTTTTCGCGATAGCAAGAATTTCAATATCAAAACCCCAGCGATCAATTGTCAATTTTGAAAAAATATCTCTGGCGGATTTTTCTGAAAAAATTTTAAATCCGCACTGCGTGTCGCTGATTCCGGAAACTGCGATAAACTGAATTAATATATTGCCAAAATCGCCCAATAATTTTTTATACAGCGATTGGCTTTTTTTTATCTCGCTTTCTTTGAGCGCTCTGTCGCCCATCGCAATATCATATCCATTTTCCAGATATGGCATAAAGTTTGAAATTTGATCTATTGTCGTTGAATTGTCGGCATCCATAAATAATCTAAACTTTCCTTTTGCGGCCAGCATTCCTTTTTTGACGGAATATCCTTTCCCGCGATTTTTATCGTTCTTCAAAATAGACAAATTTCTTATAATTGATTGCAAATTATTCAATATATCAAAAGTCCTGTCTTCTGAACCGTCATCAATAACAATTATTTCATAATTATAGCCCTGCTTTGATAAAAAACCATCAACTTCAACAAGCGTGTTTTTTATCAGCTTTTCTTCATTATAAGCCGGCATAATTACTGACAGATATATTTCATTGCTCATAACTTTATTTTAGCATAAGAAAGACCAATAATCAAAGTTTTTATTCTTGAATAAATACCTCACAAGGATAATATTCATAATCATAGTTTTTTGAAATCGCATAAAAAGATTTATTTATTAAACAGTAAGACAGGCTATTCTCTTTGAAGTTAATTTTATCTTTAGTATTAATAACCTTTACTGGTATTGGATAACTATAAAATACTAATGAGCCTTCTAGATTATCATTATACCGGAAATAATCTAGATAATATAACTTATCAGCATTATTTACAAGCGATAGGTGTCCTATTTCCTTAGCCAACGGCGCTCTATCTGGACGAAAAGGAATTATAAAACTGGAAATAAATATAGAGGCTAAAGCAAGTTTAACTGCAAAAAGTTTATTTTTAGAAAAATAATTATAATAAATGTAAGATATAAACAAAACCACTAAACCATAAATAACATGGACGGGTAGATTTAAAAAATTATGTAATATATAAGATAATAATAATTTAGATTCACCAAAATTTGACACTCTTGACATAACATCAAAACTGATATTCATTAGTAATACAAAAACAATAATGAGCATCACAACGGACTTTCTTTTATACAAATTATAAAGTCCGTAGGCAATTAATATTGAAAAAGGAATATATAACTGTAAAATATAATGATGAAGTTTTGTCGCTGAAGAGGAAAAAATTATAAAAATAAGCATTATCCAAAATAGAAGCATCTTTAGTTCTTTAAATTTTATTTTATTTATAATATCTTTTAATACAATTGGAATTATTAAAAAAAATGCAAACCACCAAGAAGCACTTCTTAATATAATAACTTTTAAATAATGAAAAGTATCTGAAAATTGTATTGAATTTAAAATATTTCTATTATATCTTTCAATAATATGATAACTAAAATAATTATTGACAAACTCCCATTTATATTTTAAAACCATAATTAAGTGCCATGGTAGCATTATCATAAAAAATATTATAATAGATATATATAAATATTTATCCCTAAAAATATCATAACGTTTGTTTATATGGATGTAATATAAAAAAATCGGTAAATTTAATAATGAAATAACGTTTTTTGATAAAAAAGCAAGTGCTAAAAAAATGCTTGAAATTATTAGATATTTCCTATTATCAAAAGATTTGATAAAAAATATAAAAGAAAACAAAGAATTTGTAAGTAAAAATATATCCGTCATATTGTTTCTTGATAACAAAACATAATGAGGAATTGATAATAAAATTAACGATGACAACAAACCGATTTTTGAATTAAACAGATATTTTGCAAGATAATATGTTCCTAAAACACCCGTAATGCCAAATACTACTGGAAAAAACCAAACAGCAAATTCGTTAATTCCAAATATTTTATAAGATATTATTGTAAACCAGATGATTAAAGGCGGTTTTTCAAACCAAAGATTTCCTCTGTAGTAAAGATCGATCCAATTATTTGACAATAAACTTTCTTTGGCTATTTGACTATATATTCCCTCATCCCAACCAACTAACGAACCATTTAGTTTAAAAAATAAAACAGTGGCGCTTAAAATTAAAATATAAAACGGGTAATATTTATCATTATTTATTTTATTATATAATTTTTCGATTATTACTATTTTCATTTATTTATGTCATTCAGATAATATTGTTTACTTCCTTTGTTATAACTTGCTTAATTCATATATAATTATATCTTGATCATCATAAATTGTACTACCAAACAAATCTAATTGAAAAAATTGCGAAAGATAATCATACTCAACGGGTTTAAGCATTTTTTTATGAATAACGGCATATTTTACATTTGCTTTGTTATATAAAAAGTTTTCTAATTCTGACAGATTGGCTCCTTGCGGCTTTCCATAATTTAATGGCTCAATTAAAAATAACATACCTGGCATATTTGTATATTGTTTCAAAAAATCAGGAGAAGTATAGGATAAATATCCATTAACCATCTTATGCTTATGCATAGTTTGATAATATAAAAATATCGTTTCTTTTTTTCCCAACAAATCCGTTCTGTTTGTAAAAAATAATGGAAATTCAATAATTGATTCGTTCGCTTTTTCTAAATCTGATTTTTTTTGTAAAAATGCATATGCCTCGGGCAATTCTAATTTTTTTGTATAAACTGGCAGCAAAAACAGCTCTCCTATATATATTATGATTAATATGGATGTAATTATACGGCGAGTTTTATCAGATTTTATGTTTGATAATAACCATGCAATCAATATTGAAACCGCCAATATTGCGATTATCAGCATTCTAACCGGCACTCGCGCCATATTTAAAAAGGGCAAGTTATGGATGTAATTAAAAGGCAATGTAATTCCCGTGTCTTGATTGGCGAAATAATGCAATTCCGGACCAAGGCTCAATATGAAAAAAATAAAGAAAACAACAAGCCAGAATAAATAAATATTTTCTCTTTTCCAAACCGTTCTTAAGACAATAAATGGAAAAAGAATAATAACAACCATGCTCAAATAAGTTGCCCATTCTGGCGCGCTAAAACTAACTTTAGCTAGATGGGGATTGTATTTTGCTATAATATCATTCGTTATTGTTCCTTGCGGGGGAATTATATACGAAAGAATGTCTGGACTATAAAATTCTGCCGCTTCTCGAGTTGTTTTTGAAAGATTGTTGTTTAGGCCTGATGTTATCAAAGAAAATAGCGGGAATAATCCAATTACAATAATAACAATAAAAAATAAAAATGGTTTTATAAATAAGCGCATCGCTTGCTTGGTTTTGATTATAATCAATACTTTCCAGATTAACCATAAAATAATAAGCAGAGCGGTAAAAACTGCGTACTGAAGATCGGAATAGACTAAAAAAATATAACTAAATGAAGCAAATAGCGCATATTTTGTTTTTTTCGTATTATAAAGTTTTTCTAAAAAATAAATAATAAACGGTATCGGCCATGTTGTAGTGAGATTAAAATGACCGTAAGAATGGGAAATCACATAAGTATTAAATGCATATATAGTTGCAGCCAAGAAAGAAGCTAATCTGCTTTTTATATATAATTTTGAAAGCATATACGTTCCCAACCCCGCAAGTACAAAAGAAACTAGCACATAAATATTCAAAGCCACAATAGAACCCCATAATAATTGAATTGGCAACATAGCTAGAGCTGGTGCTAAAAGAAGAGTATGCAAGCGCAAATCCATAACATAAGGATAAAACATATAATCACTGACAAATGGATTTTGATGCAATTCCCAGATGCTTTCTTTTATCCACCAAAAATTCCAAAGAAATGCCACTCCGTCTCCTCCGTCTCCAATGATTGCCGATGAGAAATTGGGCAGAAGTTCAATAAAAATTGTAAGAGTTAATATAGTTAACCCAATAATTACTAAAAAATATTCTATTATTACTTTTTTATTCTTTAATTTTATCATTTATTAATACTATCCAAATAATCCTGCAAAATAATCCGCGCCGCTTCCTGGTCTATGATGCTTTTTATTTCTTCTCTTTTGACGCCCGCGCTTAATAAATTTTCCTCGGCCATTTTGGAAGTGAAAACCTCGTTCGCTTCTATGATCGACAGGTTTATTTTTTGCCTTAACTCCTTAATAAATAATCTGGTTTTCCCCGTCTGCTCGCTTTCCATTTTTAATCCTACGGGCAGACCGATTATTATTTTCTCAATATTTTCTTTTATAATTATATTTTTTATTATCTCAATAGATTTTTCTAAAGTCCTATTTTCAATCGTCAAAAAACGGCTTGCCAATTTTTCTTCCCTATCAGAAATTGCCAAACCTATCCTCCTGTCGCCATAATCAATGCCCAATATGCGCATAAAGTTTTTGATTTATTTATTTTCTAATTCAAAAATTTGTCACCCTAAACAATGTCATCCTGAGCATAGTCGAAGGATTATTCATGATGTTTCTTGTTTATCGCTAAAATGTAGATTTCTAAAACAAGTCATGGTTTCTTAGACTAAACCTGCTTTTCTCTTTTTTCAGTAGTAACTCTTCCTCCCTGCCATTGCCCGCGATATAAATTTGTCTCTCCTTCAACTTGAAAAAACATCGCGTGCGCTACGCGCGCTCCCATTTCTATCTCAACTTCGCAAGGACCAAAATTGGCAATAGCAAAAGTTAGCTCCCCGCAATAACCCGGCGAACAAGTAGCAGTAAAAATCATCATACCTGA
>Ga0180732_1001001_pt1 | contig 19318 bp, 28 predicted proteins | sample KR11_01MetaG_FD_148674 | JGI IMG/M metagenome (GOLD analysis project Ga0180732, IMG submission 148674) | Groundwater microbial communities from the Olkiluoto Island deep subsurface site, Finland - KR11_0.1 MetaG | ecosystem: Environmental > Aquatic > Deep subsurface > Groundwater | place...
AAAAACATATTTTCCTCTACCAATTGATATTGATTTTTCGTGTTCTATTTCTCCTTTGGTAGTTTCCTTATATCCAAGTTTTTCTAAAAATGGAGACAATAATTTAAAAATCACATCTGTCTCAGAATTATTATCTTTTTTCATATTAAGATTGGGGTGTTTTTCTTTAAAAAACCTATAGCAACACTTTGTAGTAACAAAACTCTGTTTCTTTTTCACTTAAAACACCTCTCCGAAATACCCAATTCGTACATCTCTTGTATTACAACAACGATGTTATGACACAATATTTTCAACAGAACTTCATTAATTTGAGCTGTTTTAGTCTTTGATCTAACTGAATCACCAAACTTACTCTTAATCATATGAAAAGTTGTCTCAACATTAGAACGCTTGTGATAATGGCTCATAAACTCATCGTGATTGTACATAAACATATGATACATTTTAGACCAAAGTTTAGATCCAGAACCTCTTGACTTCCCAGATGTATTTTTTTTAAATGGAATAAAAGGAGTTCCACCAAGCTCTTCGACAAGTTGCAAGTTCTTTCTTGAACTATAAGCTTTGTCTGCTGAAACTTCATTTATCTCAAAATTCTCTGCTGTCTTTTCTACAAGTTCTTTCAAAAACGGACTATCATTTGCGAACTCTTTAGACAACTTAACTGCTGTTACAATATTTGTTTTAGTTCCACATATGATATGTGCCTTAATCCATGATTTGTATTTTCTATCTTTACCATGTTTGAAGCTATAATATCTTGCAAATCGTGTTGTTCCAAATCCAGAACTATCTACTGCGAAGTTTGTATCTATTTTATGTAGTGGTATTGAACTTTCTTTTATCATTTCCATTAGAACTGGTGTTAATTCTCTCTTTTGAAAGAAATGACTTACTGATGCAAAGCATGGAACTTTATCTATGTATTTTTGTTTTTTAGCTTCTTTCATATCTGTTGTAAATCTTCTAAGTGAGTACAAAGAATAGATTTTGAAAGCTGAACAAAATACCATATCTCTTACTGAAAGTTTAGGTCTTCCAAACTGATATTCTGGCTCTTCTATATCTCTGCATAACTCGTGCAATAATTTCATGAACAGGTGTTTTTCATTGGCTTGGGCTGTGTTATATGCTTTCCAGTTTTGTGGATAAGTCTTGATCTCGCATGTTGTTTTACCATCTACTTGTTTTGTTATGATAAATTCAACTGCCCACAAGTGTTTGCATTTTATTTTATTTGTAGTATGATCTGGACACGAGCATTTGTGATGATTGTAATTATAGTTTACTCTGTATTTTCCGCGTCCAGACTGGCTTGGAACAAGCCACCCATTATCTGTTTTTTCTATTCTGCATGTCTGAGCTATTGTCAGACCTCTTTCTTTTCTCAAATTTGTTGGAGCCTTAGCATCCATATTTATCGCCTCTTTTGTATGTGATTTTAATGTTAGTAGTATATACTACCATAATACTATATACTACCCACAAGTATTTAAAACTATCAGTAGTATAGATTTATATATTACTAATACTATATGTAAGATATGGTAAGACAAACAACTTCTCTTAAAATAGACCCAGATCTGTGGAAAGAAGTTAAGATTAATTGTATTAAAAAAGATTTGGATATTTCAGAATATATTGAAGGATTGGTTAAAAAGGATTTGAAGAAATAATAATTTTACTTATGAGTACCTTCTTTTAGCTGTTTTATGAACTCTCCTCTTTGGAGTCCATATTTAGATACAAACCCAACCAGATCTATTAAAGAAACTATCATATAAACGAATATTGATATTAGTGTTATCATTGCAAATGAATTATAGTATATAAATCTAATAAATAATGAAAAAACCATAATTAAAAGTAAGATAATCATATTATATTGAAAAAGTGTAATTATATTATCAAATTCTTCTATTTTTTTCCACGCATAAATAAAGTCTTTATCTGTAAATGAGGTTACAATAGCTAATCCGGCAAGAACTATTGCAAAAAGTGATCCAGATATTTCTATAAATGACATTAATATTTGATTGGCACTTTCTTGTATAATCGTTCCATTAGATGTAATATAGATTAAAAAAAATGTTATTATGAAAGCCAGCGTATCAAAACTTAATATGAGTTTTTTAATTCCTAATTTTTTTAGTCTTTTTATAAAACTTGCTTCATATGTCATATGTTTCACCTAACTTTTTCAATGCTGTTTTTATTATCCCAATGAACATTTTAATATTTTTCTCATCGTTTTCCTTTTCTATTTTTATTTTAGATTTAAGTGGTATATTTCCTGTTTCTATAGAACTTTCTACATCTTCTTTAATACCTTTCAATTCGGCTTTTCCATACCCCTCATCTGCAAGATGAATACCACTTTTTATAAGTTCGACATTCTTAAGATCAATACCACGTTCGTCACCATATGCTGTTAGTAGCATTCTTTTTATATGACCATCTCTTAAAAACTTATCCATCTTGTCAGAACTTGATGTACTATCTGGATTAGTTCTCTGAACATTTATTGTTATTTTATTAAGTTTTGTAAAGGTTTTAATTGTATTTATCATTTCTCTTCTATCAGTAATCGGGGTAATTGTTATTTCTTCTCGATCAGAATGATATATGTTGAATACATTACTAATTATATTCAATATTCTTTTATCGCTCATATTGGGCTTGCTTTGGTATGCAATGACACTGTGTTCTAAATCTATTAAAAAGTATGTAATATCTGTATCTTGTGTTAATCCTAATATATAATCCTTTTTAGTATCATCTCTTATTAAATCCGTTTTTTCAGTTTCTCTGGCTAACTTTCCATAAATATAATTTTGATCTGATTTTATGCCAGCAAATTTCCATATAATATCCTCTAAAAACCTATTTCCATGAGATTCTATTAATAATTTATTAATGTCTGTATCCCAATTAATAACATCTAAAAGAACACTTTTTCGATGTTCTGGCACATTCATTTTTTCAACAAAGTGTTTTAATTTTGGAGTAAAATAAATTCTACCAAATAGAACGGTACTTTCCATATTTATATTATTAACAGCATTCTTATAAACTTGTTTATTATTCATATTTTCACCAAATTCTTGTGTAAAAAGTCATTCAGTTGTGTATAAAGTCAGCATTTTTCTTTACTTAATACACAAAGCCGGAATATCCTAAACCTTTAAATAGTTCTATTTGCATTAATGGGGAAAGGTAATTATATGGACTTCTGTGATAAATGCGGCTCAGTTGTGGTTCCACAGCAACGTGGAAATAAATTAGTTTTAGTTTGTGCTAAATGTGGAAAGCAAAAAAATGTTAAAAAAGCTAATGATTTTAAAATAACTGTTTCAACTAAGAGAAAAACAGATAAGATTATAGTTGTTTCTAAAAATGAGAAATTAGATACTTTACCAAAGACAAAGGTACAGTGTCCTAAATGTGAAAATCCTGAAGCATTTTGGTGGATGGAACAAACTCGTGCTAGTGATGAACCACCTACAAGATTTTATAGATGTTGTAAGTGTAAACAGACATGGCGAGAATATAGTTAAATTATTCAAATGTTTTTCTAAGTTCATAGCTTTTTCCTTTTAAAATATGAATTGCATTATTATCAGCTTCTATAATATAAATATCCTTTCTGTCATGATAATCAAATGGTTTCGTGAAGTCTTTTATGACAGTAGCGCCAGATTTTTTAATATGTTGAATAATACGATCGTTATGATTCGTTTTTTGGTTTAAATGCATTATATATTTCATTAACAACTTATAGGGTGAAAAAGCTTAAATAAGGATGGTAAATAAAGTCAGATTATGAAGAAAATAGTTATTTTTTTAGTTCTTATTTTACTTATCTCAGGCTGTGTTCAGGACGAAACAGTTTATGTAACTCATGTAATAGATGGAGATACGTTTGAAACAGCTGATGGAGAGGTAATAAGACTACTTGGAATAAACACACCTGAAAAAGGAGAGTTTTACTATGAAGAAGCTACTGAATATCTTAGAGAGTTAATAGAAAATAGATATGTTAAACTAACTGGTGATAAGACTGATAGAGATTGGTATGAACGAGAGTTAAGATATGTTTATCTTGGAGACGTGTTTGTTAATGTTTTGATGTTAGAAGGGGGTTATGCTCGTTTGTATCTGCTGAAGGACAAGAAGTATCAAAACGTTATGAAGTACGCAGAACTTGATGCTCAAGCTTCACATCTGGGTGTATGGAGATATACTAATTGATGTATATTTTACAGCATATGAATGCTTTTAAATCAAAATTTCTAAGTCTGTATAGATTGTTTTCTAACAATCGGGATAAAAACTATTTTCGGGGTAACAGCTCAAGAGTTATGTGTTACTCCTTCATGATTTCTTTTTATATTTTGTAAACTTATTATAATTATGGCTTCTAATCATAAAGGACATAGAAAAGAAAGAGAATATTTAGATATGGTTGTAGAACAAGGAATGGTTGCTCATCGAGTTGCTGGTTCTGGTCGAGGAGAAGATGCTATTTGTGATATTATTGCTGTTTCTTCAACAGGTGAAGCTCATTTTATTGAAGTTAAATCAAGAAAGAAAGTATTTTATACAAAACAACATTTAGATCAATTAAATGATATGATAGAAGCTGCTAAGAAGTGTAATGCAAAACCAGTTCTTGCAGTTAAGATAAATTATAAGCCTTGGGTAATTCTAGATCTACGTGATGGTATTCCAAATAAGGTTTAAATCCTTTTCGGTCTATATTATATTTATGGAAAAAGATAATAACCCAGAGTTTGATGATAAATTTATTAAGGAAAAACTTCTTCATCCTAGCGAAGAAGGAGACGAACTCGATAGTTATCAAACATATAGGGATAAAGATGGTAAAAAGGGGGTAAAAATTATAAAGGCAGAAGATACTTTAAAAAAAATTGAATATGTTATAAGAGCAATCAAAAAACTTGAAAAAGAAGGTAAACCATTACATATTCCAAATATTTTTTATAAAGTTAGACCTAAAGGAATGAAATATTCTGATGTAACGCGTTTGTATAGCACACTTGAATTTGATTTTGAAGTTGAGTGGGCAGAAACTGGCGATAAGACATGGAGCAAGGTTTTAAAATCAAATGCATATGAACCACTGTTGGAGATATTGGAAACATATGATGATAATAAGAATTATGATCAATTTTGTCATGCTTTGAAAATGTATATAGGAAATGCACATGCTAGAATTGAAAGAAACTTGGGGATTTCAAAATATGAAAGTGACTCATTGCAAGATTTTGATTCATTTAAAAATTTATAAAATCATTTAAATCCTTTTATTTTCCATTATAATTATGATATATCCCGATAAGATTAATGAAGTTTGCAATCAGGATCTTCTTAATTATATTCAAAATATAAAAAAATATTCTGGTAGACCCCATGATGAAAGAATTACACGTGGGTTTTCGAGAGGTGGTTGTGAATTTAGTAGAATGAGATATATTTTTAACGATCTTCCAAATGGTGCTGAACCAAATGAACTTGGAATATGTAATGATTGCAAATTTATTACAAAAGAACAATTAAAAGATGATCTTAATGAAGTAAGAGATTGGATGAAAGAATCTGTCAATGAGGGGTATGTCAATATTGAAGGTATACCGTATACCTCTTGTGATTACTGGTTAGAATGGTGGTATATGCGAGATGGGCAATCTATAGTCCCATTAAAAAATGCTATTGACTATCCATATAATTTTAATATTAAATTTAATGGAAGTATTCAGAAGAAAAATATTTTGGAATTACGATTGGATATTGGAATAGATTTTATACTGTCAGATGATACCTTTTCATCAAGTATTCAATTTCAATCTAAGAAACCCGGGGAAGTTGATATTAAATTGTATAACATTGCGCAGTATCCTGAGGTGACAATATTTTCAGAGTTATTTGATAGTGGTTCCACGAAAATAAATCAAATTATGTCTAATGATAAAATAATGAAAGATATGACACAACGATTGGATAAGCGAATTGAGAAGAAAAATGATCAATTTGAAACAATTATGAGAAATAATGAATGGATTAGTAACAGTGTTATAAATGGTTTTTACAATCTTGCAAAATGTGATAGACTTTAATTCTTTCCTTTTTGAACGGTATAAAGCTTTTTTATTCGGTTAAGACTATCTGCATCTTCAGGACCTTTATCTATTCTAATTCTAACAACTCTTGGAAATCGTAAAGCAAAGCCAGAATTATATTTTGGAGACATCTGAATTTCTTCATAAGCAGTTTCTATAACAAGTTTAGGTTTAATTTTAATTTCAGTCCCTGTATCTTTTTCAATAAAAGGTTTTAAAAGTTTAGTTAACTCTTCCATTGTAATATCATCATCATTTGTTTTCTTTTCTTTAAGACCAGATCCTAGCATTCCACATTCTAAGAACTTACCATCATCTTTACAAGCTAAAATATATGATCCAATCCATCCAGCTCTTTTACCAGCTCCCCAAACTCCTCCAACAACTACTAAGTCTAATGTTTCCATCGTTGGTTTAACTTTCCACCAGAAACCGACATGTCTTTCAGGTTGATAAGTAGCATTTAAATTTTTAACCATCACGCCTTCTTGTCCAGCATTAAGAGCTTCTTTGTAAAATTTTTCAGCTTTTTTAAGATCTTTAGTAATTAACATTTTACTTAATTCAAACTTTTTAGGAACCTCGTTTATAATTTTTTCAAGAGCAGCTCTTCTTTCTCTTAACGTTTTATCAAATAGTAACTTTCCATCAAGATACATTAAATCAAATAGTTTAACTTGAACTGGAACTTCCTTAATAGTTTTTTGAATATCATGCTTTCTTTTAATTCGTTGAGATAGTTTTTGAAAAGGCATAGGTTTTTTGGTTTTAGAATCCATTGCTAAAATTTCACCTTCGATTATACACTCTTTACATTTAATGTTTTTACAAAGCTCAATCACGTCTGGAAACGCTTTAGTTACATTCTCTTGTCTCCTTGTGTAAATCATAATCTTATTTCCTTTTTTATGAATCTGAGAATTATGTAATGTTACCATAGGAGTACAATATGTTTTATCTTTATCAACTTCAATGTTATATACAACTGTTCTTGGATCTGGTTTTTTTAATTTTTCTATTCTATTTATTCTGACATAAACTTTATTTTTGGTTATATTCATATGTTTTTCAGATTTGGCTATTATCATCTTGTAGTACGTCTTATTGTCTATTCTTACCTTTTTGACCCCTATTTTAATTTTAAATTTTAATGCCATAAGGTGTGCAAAAGTTGCAAGAAACCTTTCTTTTGTTGTAATTGATGTTCTACCAATTTTATCTACATGTCCATCAGATTCTATCCATCCTTTTAAAAATTCTTTAAATTGTGTTTTAGTAATGTTCCAGAACCAGAATGGTAGTGACTTACCTCTCCACCCTCTTTTTCTTGAAAAAATTCTGAAATTTTTAGATAACCATTTTAAGAATTCTCTATCTGTCCAGTATAAAGAAATACAATTACTGTGAATATACTCAGAAATGTTTGTTATTTTAAATTCTTTTTTAATAAGATTTTTATAAAAATCGCATAATTTTCGTTCAGTTTTACTATTAAATAATATACCTATTCTATGTGTCTTATTATATGTGTTGCTAAACCCGTCTCCTATCCAGTAACCAATAAATCTAAAGAAATTTTCATTTAATTTAAATTCTTTTTCATAGTTATCAATGGTTTTTAGCTTGATCATTTTTGGTACTTTTTTATCTATTTTCATTTTGGGTATTGGGAAAACAAGTTTATCACTTTTAATAACATCTTTAACTGGCATCCACATTTCTTTGGTTCCTCTTTTTATCAGTATTTTATGGTCTTCAGTGATATTGAATTCCTCACCAAAAAAACTTTGTAATTTGTAAACACCTTCCCCCCTATCTATGGTTCTTTTATTTTTTGCTAATACTTTATTAAAATTTCCAGAGTGTGTTAAAACATGATCTCCAATTTTTACATCTTTTACTGAAATCATTCCTTTATCTTTAACATATATTGGCGTGAATCCTGTAATACAACGCATTCCATCGAATTTAACTTCTATAGCTGGTTCTTTTGCATCTATCAAAGCTTGTTCAAGAGATGGAGATTTAATTGCTAAAAGAGGTATTAATGGAATTCCAAACTCAGCCTTAACTTTACTAAGACCGCCCCTTTTAGCTATCTCAGCTACTTTACCATAATCAGGTTCAAGAAACCATGCATTTTCAACATCTTTTGGATCAACATTAAATGCTAAACCTATTGCATCTCTTATTTTTCCTTCAGCTACACCAATTCTTAATTCTTCTAAAACTATTTTAACTATATATTTAGCTTCAACTGGTTCAGCTTGAGACAATAGTTCAGATATTAGATTTTGTTTTCTTTTTTGTGAATCTTTACCTTCTTCTTTTGCTATTCTTTGCAGATTTTCAAAAACCTTATCAATAGTTAAGACCTTTTTAATCAGCGTTTTCTGTTTCTTATTTTTTATTAATTCTTCAGCTACTTTACCAAGATCACCTGTTTTATTAAATCTTTTAATTATTTCATTAGTTCCAATTCCAGTTGATTTAGAAATAGCTTTAATCATAAGTTGAGAAGCAACACCTGTTTTTTCTTCAGACCATCTTGGAAATATCTTACCAGATATTAGTAATACAACTTTAGATAGGTCGTCTGAACTAGTCTCTTTTAGAAGTTCAGCTATTATGTCTCTCTTTCCAAGTTTTTTATTATCTGATTCTAGATTTTCATAGACTTCTACAAGTTTAGAATATTTCATAAATAGACATTAGATTGAGAGAATAAAAAGCTTAAGTTTTAAATAGCTAAAAAGCAAAATTAAGTTATGCCATTTGATGCAATAGCTAAATTAGGTAGGTCTAGAAAAGGTATTATACGAAAAGATGTTCTAAAGGACGTTCCTGGAATTCAAACAAGACAAGAAGTTAAAGATATTGTATTAGATGTTATCAAAGACAGAAGAACGGTAAGAGAATTTCAAAAAACAGCAATTCCAGATAATGTTTTAATTAAGATACTAGATGCAGGAAGATATGCTCCTTCAGCTGGCAATCAACAGCCTTGGGAATTTATAGTTATTAAAAATTCTGAAACAAAAAAGATGCTTTGTACAGCATGTTTTAATCAAGAGTTTATAGCTGATCCACCAGTAGTAGTTGTAGTTGGAATGAATGTTCACGTTTCATCTTCAAAGTACCATGAAAGAGGAGAGAAGTTATATGGAATACAAGCAGTATCAGCTGCGATTCAAAATATGTTACTTGCAGCAGAAGCATTAGGTATAGGATCTTGTTGGGTTGGATCTTTCTCAGAACAAGCAGTAGCAACTATAACACAGTGTCCAAATTATGTAAGACCAGCAGCTATTGTTTTATTTGGTTATCCAGCTGAAGACCCACCAGCACCTCATAGACAACCTCTAATAGATATAATGCATTATGAGAAGTTTGGAGAAACATACCTGACTAAAGAGCTTTATGGTTCTAAAGAATTATTCTAAAACTGAAGGCGAGCCTTCAAACTCGTTTTTAATTATTCTGTGAGATAAGGGTTAAGAAGTACACCATTAGCAAGTATATCATATCTTATGCAGGGATTATCACAATTTTCAATCCATTCGCCTTTATCCCCGCACCAGTGCGAATCAGGATTTTCAGGAAGTATTGTAAACCCATCTTTTCCTGCGTCTTCTTTTGACTGATAATGAGGACATTTTGTTTTGAATACCATAATAGATATTCGGTAGAAAAGGATTTAAACCTTCTCAACAACATAAATCAACTACTTTATACACCGATAATAATTTTTTTCAGTGTCTTTTTTTCTGATAATGATTCTATAATATGTGAAATTACAGAAATAGTCCATGAAACAATAGCCAGATAAATAAAAATATCTGTTCTAAACATCAAAAATAGAACTAAAAATATAATGATAAAATAAAAACCAATATGTTCCAATAAACCGAATACTTGTATTTTATTCATCTCATTTCACCTATTAAATATATTGTAGAATTAACTTAAAAATCAGACACGTCCCAAAATCTAAAAAATTCAGATACTTCTCCCGTACCAAGTATTTCTAGTGGAAATTCTAATCTGTGTATACGAGATAAGTTATTACATAATCTGTATTTTATACTCATTTCATTATCTCCAAGTTCTTTTTGATAATAACCTTTACCAGTTATAATAAAATTAGTATATCCATGTTCATTTTTTTTACCCCATGATCCATCTCTAACAGAATCAAATTCTTCTGTTTTTGGTATAATAATCCCGGGGTCTAAAGCGCCTATTTCTAATATCACACCATTTTTAGAATTATTTTTTAAATAAGCATTTGCCAATTTGGGAGATAATTTATAACGAATATCTTGATAGAGAGGAGACATATCTGTTTTTAAAACCTGTGTTCCATATGTAATTTGAGAAGGAAGCGTTTTATCTAATTTGATATGAGCTAATATGTAACCATTTTGTTCTGGTATATCAAATATAGCACAATCTATAAATAAACCCTCAAGTTCTTGATGAGTAAACATCCTAATATCTTCTTTCCCTGCTTCAAGAAAATGCAATTCAGATTTTATAGATGTAGCAACATCACTTAAACATTTTTTATATTCTTCAATTTCTACAAATCGGTTTTCAGAATTTGGATTAATATCAACAACATAAGCAAGTGTCAAAGCATAAGTTTCAACTAAAAATTTTAATTTTTCTTCAAAAGGCATTGGTTCCGCCTTTTGAAATATGTTTTTCATATCTTTAATAGCACAAAAAAGGATTTAAATGCAACTTAAATTAATCTATTTTCTTGAATCGTACTCTTGGATAAAATTATCAATAGGAGCCGTATTCAAACAGCCTCCAATAAATTGTTCACTTTTTCCACGGCTTTGACTATATTCATTCATAATTATAATATGTAAAAATGATATTTAAATGTTTCTTCCAAGTTCTTATTCTTTAACATATACAGAAATGGTGTTGCTAGCTAAATGTTCATAAGTTACATCATAAAATGATTCAAGTTTATATTTTTTATGATTTGTATCTAGTATCTTAAATGTTTTCTTTTTCATCGAAATGTCTTTAATCAAAATAGCATGCAGAACATCTGTAAAATCTGAAAGTTTAAAATCCATGCCTGTTTGTAAATGTTCATTAAATGTTTCAAATGTAAGAGGTCCGTAAAAATGGCCAGGATGTTCACAAAATCTAGCACCTGTTTTTTCAAGATATCCCCAGGCATCTAATGAGCTATCAAATTCCCAACTTTCTTTATCTTCTATTTGAGTTACAACTTTTTCTTTTTGCTGTTTTATATCAACAGTAACATTCTTTTGCTTTCTACGATTCAGGGTCGTTCCAACCACGTGTCCTACTTTCATAGCTTCTGAAATATATTTAAAAAATTTATTTCTTGATGAGGGATAATGCGGATTATATATTTGATTATATCTAGATGGACTTAATACATCGTCAACTTTTGCATAATTTTCCATTTTATATAATTTTACATTACCGTCTGTTGCCCGCCTTACAGCTGTTTTCAGGTCTTCAAATTCAACAAAAATCCCCATGGTATCAACTTCTTTTGTTTTTTTAAGCAAATGTTTTGGCAGTGTTTTATAGATCGGTGTTGAAATATACATCTTATCAATATATTCTAATAATTCCTCTGTTTCTACATGATTACCAGTAAGCATTTCTATAGCAACACATGCAGTATCTATAGTACATGACCAATCATATTTTTGCTGTCTAGCTGGCATTTGTTTCATAAGAAAAATTGATTAATAAAGGATTTAAGTCTTTAAATTATCGCAGTTCCAAAATCCTAAATTTCCTTTATATTTGATTGGCTTCTTGAATCTTTGTGAGTCATTTAAAACAAAACCATACATTGGGAACTTAGCCCATTTCTTAACATCAAATTTTACTTGCCACTTATTCTTATCTTTCATCAGTTCTTTCATATTTGTATATTTTTTAACATCTATCAACGTGACCTTTCCTATTATAGCTCCTCTTATCAACTTAGTTTGATTCATGTTTCTAATTTTGCACTCGTCTTTATCTATTCTAACTCCAGAACTATGAACAAGAAACTTTCCTCTGAAATTTGTATTCCACTTCCTTAATTCGATTATTTTAACTCCGTTAATAATTAAATCTGCATAGGGTTGACTTATTGTAAGAGCTTTCATTTATTTCACCATTATTTATTAAATCTTTTTAATCATAAAACCACATTTCTTTAAAAGTAAATTTAGATTAAATTGAATTTTATAAGGATAATAATATAGATATCGTCTTTCCATTGCTTGATCATATAACCCCCACAATGTTATTCCTTTGAATAGAGAATTATTTTTAACGCTTTTCAAAACTTTAAGACACACCTCGGTATATTCTTTCATTTTATACGGACTCCTTAAAACAACATCCCCCTGTTTATTTACAAGTTTTTCGAATTCATTAAAACTTGAAGCAATTGGAACACCGATACCAAATGGTTTTTTAATATTCAGAATATCATTAAGTTTCTCTTTTATTCCTCGTTTGTATGAATTTAAATCAGTACTGTAGTCATAAAACATGTATACTGAATCATCAACATATTTCAGTATATTTTTATTAATTGTTTGGCCAAAACATCCTGTTATCCTATAAGGATATTGTTTCCTTATCTCCTTGTATAATGGAATCTGAAATTCTCTAACAGGCTCTAAATCAAGCATTATATGATCAGAAATTTTAGCCAATTTATGGCACCACTTTTTCACATTTTTTAAAGTTGTTTTATTAATAATCAATTCATTGCCTTGATGATGAACATTATGAACAACATCGAGCATTGGTATTGGTTTAAATCCTTTGGATTTGTATTGCTTGAAATGCTTTAAATTAAGGCTTACATCCAGATCTAAATTCATGGTACCGCACAAAAGTGTAGGAGAATCTATTCCTAATTTCTTTAACGTTTTCATATCAAAAGAATACGTGAATATCGATAAGTCCATAATAATTATTCTTTTCGAAGATATAAATTACTTCTCATGATTACATATCATTGGAAGTAAAAAAATAACAACTGCACATATTAAAAAGTAAACATAAATGTATTTTTCAAAAGTAGGAAAGAGATATAATATCAGAATAACTAAAAATAAAGTTGATACTTTGCTTATGTGTTCCATTATATCAAACATTGGTCTATAATCTAAATTCTTATCAAGTTTATCATATACTGAAGCATTGTATGGCAACCCTGTTGTCTGTCCAACAAATCCAGAATATGTTTCCAATCCAGTAAATAATAAAATACTTTTTGGAAGGAAATTTATAATAAATCTTCCAAACCATGATAATGAATTAAGTACTGTTCCTACAACAAGAACCGACTTTCTTTTGAAAATATCAGTTATTCGTCCTACAAAAAGTGTAAAAATAAGTTGAAAGAATATAGCAATAGATAATACTGATCCTACACCAAGATATGTTTTTAATGAAAGAAATATAAATATTGGCCATAGCAAATTACCAACATTAAGTACGTTTAACGCTGATAACGAAATAAATGTTTTTCTAAACCGTTTTGAAAATATAAGTTTCATTACTTCTCTATAACTCCATTTCATTTTTGGTTCATAGAAATTATCTAACTTAAGTATAGGAAATATTCTAAAGCCCATGAAAATATACTGTACAGCTATTAACCAAATAAAGCCATAATATGATAACACCCAAGCTCCAAGTATTGGACCAATCGTATATGCTATTAACACAACAACTGAAAGAAAACTTAATTGAAGTCCTCTGTGTTTTTTATTAGTATATTTAGATAAAGAAATCTGATGTGGTTGCCATATAGCAAATACTGCATTTATTGGAGCAAAAGCAAGATATAACCAAAATCCAATTATATTGAATGGGATTAAAAGTAAGAATCCGTGGTGAATTAATTTAGTAAAATATGATAAAATAAACATTTTCTTTGTTCCTATCTTACTCTGTATTTTGTATCCAAAAAAACTAAATATACCATAACAAGCCATTAAAACTGCTGACGGCATTAAGGCTAACCATAAAGGAAATGCTAATTCTTGTATTAGATATAATGGTAAAAATAAATGCAATAAGCTTGTTGAAAAAATGTAAAGCGTATAATCTAAAAATAAATATCTTAATCCATTATTAAGAAAACCATCTGATAAAAATTTCTTTAGTAAACCATGTTTCATTTATTTCACCTTACAAATATTACAAAAATTCTTAAATATAATTTCACCTAAATAACCACTCATTTCTGGATGAAACTGAACACCGTAAACAGATTTTCTTTTCATCTTCATTGCTTCATTTTTAGTTTTAGTTGAAGTTCCAAGTAGTTCAAAGCTCTTAGGTAATGTTACATAATTTCTATGAGATTCAAACATAATTGATAGTTTTTCAGGCAATTCGTTGAATATACATCTTCTTTTCATAAACTTGATTTTATAATATCCTTTAACAGGTTTCTTATGATTTCCAACCTTTCCTCCAAACAATAGTCCTAATACTTGATGACCACCACATATTCCAAGAACTGGTATTTTCTTCTGAACAGCATCTAAAATCAGATCCTTTTCATATGGCATTGTTATTGTTGCATGGTGTGGGCTTCCGCTTATTATCAAACCGCTTATATCTTTATCAACATGTTTTTTACATCTTTTATAATTAACAACTTCAGAATCACATTTTTCCAATTTTAAGAACTTTCTAATTAGTCGAACCTTCTTGTCATCATTGTTGATAATCAATATTTTCATAACATCTATCTCAGTTTTTTAATCATAAAACAGTTCTTTTTTCCAGATTTCTGAATTACCTTAAATCCTAAACGGATATAAAACCCAGGAGAAGTTGTCGTAAGTAAAATAAACTCAGCCTTATCTTCTCCTTTTTTCGTTTTTAAGATTTTAATAATCTCCTTAACAAGTGCTGTTCCGATTCCTTTATGTTGATAATCTGGATGCACATTAACCCAAAATATATTGTAAAAATGCCAATCCATCCAAGACTGAATATAACCTGCAAATCCTACAATCTTCCCTTCAATCTCAGCAGCTAAATATTGAGGCTTAGCTGTATAGTTTTTAAACATAGCTTTAATTTCTGCTTTTGCTCGTTTTTCATATTCTTTCGAATAATTTAACCTAATCATTTTACAAAGAGTATTGATTTCTTTTTCTTTGACTAATCTTATCTTCATAATCTATTAATAATAGAATTGATTATTATAAGTTACGTACATATCAAAATTTCATTAATTAAAACATATCAAATATAAAAACCAGTACTCTTAATAGTTAATTATGAAACATGCCTTAAAAATTCTCATATCTGCATCATTTATTTACAATTTTGCAGCTGGGATGCTAGGACCAATTTATGCTATTTTCGTAATGAATATTGGAGGCAATATACTTGATGCTGGAATCGCATGGGCTATTTATGCATTTGCAATAGGAATTGCGACATTCATATTCAGTAGATATGAGGATAATATGTCAAAAGAAAAAATTATTGTAGCTGGATATGGTCTAATAGCAGTGGGTTTCTTTGCATATTATTTTGTAGATACAATAATACAATTGTTTATTGTTGAGATGTTTTTCGGTGTAATAACAGCATTTCACGATCCAGCTTGGGAAGCATTTTTCTCAGAAAAAATTACTAGAAAAAAGAGTGCTGCAGAATGGGGTAATTGGGAAGCTGGGAAATACATAGCTATTGGTGCAGCTGCTTTAATTGGAAGTTATGTTGCAACAGGATATGGATTTAAAACCTTGTTTATAATCATGGGTGGTGTGGCTGCAATAAGTGCAATTGTTTCATACATGCTTTTGAAAAAGAAATCATAGTTTGTATTTAATGTATTTCGATTTACATGGATTTCCATGCGCAATATAAAATTCTCCTTTAGTTACATTGACGATTGCTGAACCAATTGTAGCATAAGGAACGCCTTTTCTTTTCTCATATTCATGACAACAAATTGAATGTGGTCTATGTGTATGATCAGATAGAATCTTCTTAAACAAATCGATACTAATCTTGTTATTTTCCAATAACTTGTTTGCTCTATCTAATCTCCATATTGTATCTTGACTATGTCTTGTTTCTTGTTTAATTAGTTTTTTACTTAATACGTGATTAGTATGTGCCAAATATTTTCTACCACTAATTATATCATAAGTCTTGGGCGTCATTTCAACATCAAATATCTTGTTCCTAAATACCATCAAACTATTTTCTCCAATCATTCTATTATTTATCTCAAACAGTTTGATCAAGTCGCTATATTTTTTTACATCTAGCAACGCTCTTATTGAAAACTGTAGAGGTATTCCGTTTTTATTTGCTTTAAAATGCAGTGAATTTCCCGTATAAGCTAATCCTGAAGAATTCATTCCTATGGAAAAGCCTGGCAGATGTCCGATATATCCCAAGCTTATTGAACTGGATTTATTTTTCTGCTTGATTTGACAAATAAATAAACTATTCAAATGATCTAATAACCAGTCTTCATTATGACCTAAAAGGATTCCGTCTTTCGAAACTCCTGCGATTGATGTGCAATTATAAGCCAAGTCGTCTTCACATCCAAGTGCAAATATCGGATTAAAACCTATCCCAGATCCTTCTGACATTCCTCTAAGCTCATCAATATAATTTGGGAAGTGCTTTTGTGTTCGTTTTATTATAGGTTGTAAACTTTTAACATGTTCTGAAAGATATTTACCAGATTCGCGTTTATAGTTCTTTTCTTCTATTTCGAGCAACGCTTTTAATCTTGATTTTAATTTCTTTCCTATTATGAAGCCTATGTCATAATTAGAACCTTCTGCTTCAATAAGAGGAATTTTCATAATATATTAATAATAGAATTGATTATTATAAGTTATGCATAAAATGAGAAAGGTACCAGATGGAAAGTGATGATATGAATATGGTTACAATTTCAATATTAATTGCAATAGGCCTTGCTATTATAGGGGTAGCTGGCGATTTCTTTATCAAACTTGCTGGAAATGGAACAAATTTTATTCAATTAAAATGGTTTATAATCGGATTCATCATATATGCTTCAACTGCAGTTGGTTGGTTTTTTGTAATGAAATATATTAAACTTTCAACAATTGGGGTTTTCTATAGTATAACAACAATCTTGTTATTAACACTTGTTGGAGTGTTTTATTTTAAAGAAAATATTAATACATTAGAAATTATTGGAATCATATTTGCAATAATATCACTGATATTACTCGCTAAAGTTGCTTAATCTTAAAAAGAATTTAAATCTACAATTTCTTGTCTACCCACACATATCTGTGTCCTTCATCATATCCTTGCTTATTCATAAACTTTAAAATTGCATTACCTTCTGCATTAGCCCAACCATACATATGAGTAATTCCCATATCTTTTAACTCATCTTCGCACTTAGAATAAAGCTCTTTAGCAATTCCTCTTCCGCGATATTCTGGAACAACTGTTAAATAAACTAAACAAGCATATTTGTTTTCAGTACCTCTGTCTAAATCTTTTGCATGTGCACAGATAAATCCTTGGGTATCTTTTTCCTCAGCTAAAAGAAAAACGCATTTATCATTAGTAATATGCCATTTGAAATCATCTGGATCCATAAATGCTTCTGAGGCGCTGACTCGAAATTCAGGTGTATTTGACCCAATTTTATAAAGCTCTTCAAAATCATCTATTGTGGCTTTTCGAATGCTCATAATAGTTCTTTGTTAGAAAAGAATTTAAATGCTTCTCAAAGGCGCGTTCTGAGAAGATTAAAAATAAATTAATTGATGAACTTAAACATTGATTTCAAAACAATAACTTTGCTTACTAAGATTATCTTTCATTATTTCACTAATTTGATTATATGCTCTTTGGGCTGATCCAAGAAAAACAGGACGATTACATTTCGGAGCATGATAATTTGTAATTTTCAAGATTGCATGAGAATTTTCAACATTGTAAGCAATCTCAAGAAGCCCGTGTTGACCAGAATAATAAAATTTATTTTCAGATTCGTCTTCAAGACGTACTATATCGTCTTCTTCTACCAACTCATTATTTAAACTATCTCGAATATTCTGATAAACTTCCTTATATAACTCTTCTACATTTATTTCTTGATCAAAATCACTTCGAAATTCAACAGTATCTACTTTAAGTGTCATAATTATAATTGAATAGTAAAGGATTTAAATCTTCTTAATCAATTCTTCAACCCATTTCTTACCGTCCTGCTTTATCGATTGAACCTTTGAATCAGAGCACTTAAACGATCATTATCTTTTACTATTCCAGAAATAACTCCAGTTTGATCAATTGTCAATTTATAATCTTTGCCAGTGATATACAAATAGCCTTCTGTAAAAGGTTTATGACAATTACCTAATACAATTTCTTCCCTAATTTCCTGATTGTCTATAATGCTCGCTGTTATTTTTTGAAATATTTGATTCTCATCGTTTCTTTCTTCCATTATAGCAACATAATAATCATTTGAACCCATTTTATAATGCTTAAAATCTTCTTCATTTCCACCACTGAACATTTTATACGCCTCTACTATATTTATTGGCGATGTTCTTGGAATTTGTATTTTCTCTGACATGATTATAATAGAACAGAAAAGAATTTAAATGCTTCTCAACCGCGTGGATTGAGAGACTCTTTTATCTCCTTTAGATATTCTTCAGGTATTGAGATTGGATCAATGTTTATAGGACACATTTCAATAACATATGGAACATAAACAAATCTAAGATTCCTCTTGCTGAAGAACTCATCTTTAGGTTCTAGTCCAGAAACTATACCAGGTAGATAAATTATTTGATGTGTTATTTTTTGTTCTGTCATAATTATAGTTAAATAGGAAGGGATTTAAATGAGTAGCATCTATTTAACCAAGTGAACTGCGTCCTGTAAAATGTTTAGCTCATTTTCAGAAAATTCTCTAAGAAAGACAGAATTTCGATCTGAAAGTTTTTTAGCCACGTTTTCATTTATTTCATACGCAATTTTACCATCACCATAATGCATTTTGACATACTCCAAATCGGTCAATTTGCCCATAATATAATTAAATGGTTTACTGTACAAATCATCATTTCCAAGTTCTATAAAATCAAGAGATATGTATAAACCGTTCT
>Ga0180732_1001002_pt1 | contig 19309 bp, 14 predicted proteins | sample KR11_01MetaG_FD_148674 | JGI IMG/M metagenome (GOLD analysis project Ga0180732, IMG submission 148674) | Groundwater microbial communities from the Olkiluoto Island deep subsurface site, Finland - KR11_0.1 MetaG | ecosystem: Environmental > Aquatic > Deep subsurface > Groundwater | place...
GGAAAAAATGTGTTTGATTTATGGGGAAGCTATGAAATAATTGTTTTTCTGAATATATGAACCGGTTATCGGTTGAGTTTGGGATTTGTGGTTGAGATAAAAGTTGGGTTTTAACACACTCTGATGTACTCTTCGTAAATGCTGCATCGGTGCTCTTAATGGTTTAAAATGTGATGGCTTTTCACAAATCTGTTTTATCTTTTTTTCGATTATCCGCATCTGCTTTGGATTTTTCTTTGCAAGTTTGGAAAATATCCTGTCCACGCTTTCTCTTACTTCAAGAGAATACATGTTATTTTAAACCGTAATGGCCTTCAAAATTCGTGATCTTTACGGTTTTCTCTTTTTGCCGTGTTTTCATTTTTTCTATGAATTCAGGCCGAAGTTCAGGTTCAAGAAGTGATTTTCCGTATTCATTTACCACTATATTGATCGCCTCTGATTTTGTCCTGAGTCCGCGTTTTGCTTTGACTATATTTAAAACCCTGTTGGCTCTCTCATTTATGTTTACTATTGCTTTTACCATATTAATGCAATATTAATAGAATGTTAATATCGTATATACTTTTCAGTCAGATCCAAACATATTTTCCACCTTATCCGCCAGCATCCTCCCCACAACCGCCTCCATCAATTTCTCGCTGTCCGCCTGTGAGCGCAGGAGTCCGGCTTCAAGCTTATCGCAGAGGGACATGAGCTGGTCAACCCTGGAGACGATGCGGCGCGCTTCCATTACGTGTTCTGTTCCTGCAAAGTCAGTAATAAGTCCTGCGTAAACTTTTCTTCAGATTTTTATCGAAAACCAAGACTCATTTTCAAGACTTTATCGATTCTATGCATTTCTTTGTCTGATAATTTCCCCAATTTTCGTGCAATTATCCCTTCCGGAACTGTCATTAGATATTCGCATCTTACTACTGAGGTTTTAGCAAGACCTGATCGAATGAATTCATCAGTCCCCTCTTTAATGATAAACTCGGTCTGCTTAATATCATCTGTTCTCTGGGAAGTTATTCCGGCAAGAATAACATCATCAAATCTTCTTTCAATACTGTGATCTGAAACAATAAGAGCAGGTCTTGCTTTTTGTTGAACTCCATCACTGGTAATGAATGGGAAAGGTAATATTACAACATCTCCCCGATCATAAATCATAAATATCTTCTTCTGGTGAGTCCCATATTTTGCCTAAAGATCTTTGCTGCAAAAGAAGTGAACTTTTGTCAATTTGTGATTTAGATGTACCGGAATGTTGATTCTTCAGAAATTTTGCGAAATCAATTACTTCAATAACTTTGTCTTCCGGCAGCTTATCGACAACTTTTATCAGTTCCTTTTCATATTGTCTTAACTTTAACATCTTATCTTCCTTTTTCTCAGTTAATATTATCAAACTCAATCATATAAAGGCTTTGTCTATGAATAATCATGAGATTTTAAAACAGTTTCGATTTATTCAGCGCCGTGCTCCCCACCGCTATCTCCACCCGCCAGCATCATCCCCACAACCGCCCGAATCAGCCTCTCGCTGTCCGCCTGTGAGCGCTTGAGTCCGGCTTCGAGGCCATCGCAGAGGGACATGAGCTGGTCAACCCTGGCGATGATGCGGCGCTGTTCTTTAAATTGAGCTAAAGGTTTCAAGGTTTTATGCATGATGCCTTATATTCGAGGCCTTCCATGATTCTTTATTTTTCTTTTTATCAAAAGATGGAGTCGCATCGAAAATAATTCGATCTCCATTTTTAGTATCTGGTGGCAAATCATATTTGAAACAGAAAATTGTTTCATCGTCTTTTGTAAAAATAAAGCAAAATGGGCGGTCGATATTGCCTAAATTGACTTTCCCTGTAAGATCTTTCCTTATTTTTCGTTTATTCTGAGACAAGTCCTTTGATGCGCTTCCTTCACCCAATGATTTTTTCCAATAACTTCGACAGATTTCCAATATATCTTTTACGGAATTTGGTTCGATATAATTTTCAAGACTTTTATTTAATTCAATGATACTATTTAATACAGTATCGGGCACGGACCAATTATTTTCATATCTAATTTTTTTGCATAGAATAAGATGGGTTATTGCTTCTTCATTCTTTCCCATCTCCTTACATAGTATCCCAATATCTTCAAACAACCCTACCATTATTTGAAGCTTTGAATTACTATTAGCCGCCCTATACATTAGCTTCAAAGCATCTTCTCTTCGACCGCTATCTCTAACTACTTTGGCGTACTCATGAATTAACCACCAATCAGATTTATAATCATTGCATAGACTTTGATAAACACTTTCTGCTTCGGGCAAATTACCAAGATGATGGTATGCAAGCGCCTTAAGTCTTATAAAGAATTTCTTTTGTTTAGGAAAACGTTCTGAAATTTCGTCAACTAAAGCTATCGCCTCGTTTGGATTTCCTTTTTCAAGAAGACCATTTATTCGGTAATTATACCAGAGTGATTGATCACTCCAACCTTCTCTTCCTGAACTGTCCACCATTGGTTTCGTACTTAAAGACTTTGGATCAAGTTTAACTGCCCATTCATTAACTGTTCCCCAGTCATTTGAAGATTTGGCAGATTTTAACACCTTGAAGACTATCATTTTTGCTGCGAGTCCATCAGGATTAAGATTGATTATTTTTTGTGCAGTCTGTACTACTCCTTCGAGTGGCTCATTTTCCTCAAGTTTGTTAAGCTTTCCATAAATGTATGTCCATATGACTTCAATACGGCACCAGTTGAAATTTGGATGTTTAGAGGTTAGGTCATCGGCTAAAATAAGCGCTTCATCAAATAATTCCAGTTTCCTTAGACAATGAAGAAGTCCAGCACCATCAAACTTATCTCCATTTTCTTTCCATAAATCTCTATAGAATGGAAGAGCTTCTTTACAATTCCCTGATTTTCTAAGTTCATTTGCTTTTTGCTTCTTCTCTTTTATATTAGTCATATTATAACTTTTCACTGATTTCGGAAAATCTCATCTGTTGTCTTGAAATGCAATTTTGCAATTTTTCGTAAAGCATCTTTACCATGCACATCAACAAACTTTTTCGCCGATTCTATGACAGCCTGCGATGCACCTTTTGGTAAATTTATTTTATATTCATTTGATAGTTTAGATAATTTAGTCAAGAATCTTGCGCGTGCAAGAATTGATGCCGCCGCTACAGCTATGTGCTGTTCAGCTTTATGCATTTGTATTAGTTTCAACCGTTTACCTTTTTCCTGAAGTTTGCTCAGGATAAAGCTTTCATCCGCAAATTGGTCAGCAATTGCGACTTTACAATCTATCTTAGAAAGAATTTCTTCCAGTGCTTTTGCATGACCCCAAGCAAGTATAGTATTTAGATTTTTATTTTCATTTTTAAATTGTTCATATAAAATATTATATTTTTCTGGTGATATTTCAATAACCGCAAAACGACCATTGCATATTCTAGCTATTTCTATAGCAAGCTCTAAATTTTTACTATCACTAAGTTCTTTGCTATCTTTGACACCAAGCGTAATCAAATATTTTGAAGTTTGCTCATCTACATAGACTCCAGCACTCACTAAGGGGCCAAAATAATCGCCTTTTCCAGACTCGTCTGTCCCAATTATGGGGAAGCCCAATTCTATATCTTCATTTTTCCTAAGTAGTTCTTTTGAATTAGGTAGTATATTGTTTCCGTCTATTAGACTTTGGATCTTAGTGGCATTTTCTCCCTTTCCGAGTTGTGAGTAATCAATTTTCAAAATTCCTTTTTTATTTTGATATATTCTGATTTTTCCCGACCAATCAATAGTAGAAACATCAAACTGCAAACCGTAATCAATCAGTTGATAATTGGAAACGTTGATATTCTCAACTTGTAGTAATGACTTTATATTTTCATAAAGACTTAAAAGTTTATTTTCTTGTTCCAAGAATAACTCTCCTTATTTGGACTATAAATTATAAATCCCGTTAAAATATTCGAATATTTGTTTTGTTTCAACAAAAATATCGTTAACTTTCTTCACCGCTTCATTTTGACTTTCCACTTTAGTTATTTTACTCTCATCACTATGCATCATAAAGTTTCGATTCACATCTAGACATAAGCTAATTTTTTTTAGCATCGTATCCGCATGCTTTTCTTTTGCGCAAATCGACTTTCTCGCAGGATGGTCTTTATCATTTAAAATCGAAAAAGTTGCTGTTTTTAATTTGAAAAAGTCAATTGGAAATAGCCCAATTCCAACAAGAAGCTTTTTGGCAAAACCCTCAAAAGCTTTAGACGCTGGCATTACCAACGGAGAGTATTCAGGAAGTGGAATTTCCGTTAAGCATAAGCACTCGGATGCTACGAACCATTTCTTATCATAGGGTTCAAGGAAATTGTAAGCACATCCTACTTCTTCTTTTACCTTTGTCTCTGCTAATTCTATTAATCTTGGTGTATATTTTGAAGTAAATACTTCCAAACCTTTTTCGTCACTTGATATAAATCTAGCGATCACGTCATGTTCTGCCGGATTGGCAATTTTTTCGATATTATCACAGCAATCAGAAAAAAGTTTATCTGTTTTTCCTTGAAGCAGCAATGTACCATTAGAATATTGCGTCAATGAGAGAGAAAAACCATTTCTCGTTATCTTGGCTTTATAATCTATAGCTTTGTATGGATTATCTATTATTTCTAGAGTAGTTCCAAGTGTATTCAAAGACCTTTTAATTTCAGTTCTAAAATCACTTAGCATTATATCATATCTTGCTGTGCATGCTTTAATTTTTGGCAGGTCATCTTTAATAAAAGATTGGGGATTTGCCTCGAATTTCACTTTCAAATCTTCAAATTCATTTTTCAATGCATTTTTTGATCCTTGAATAAGTATTCTAGAGGTATAATAGATGTTTACTAATGTTCTTTCTGTTATATTGGAAATATCAATTCTCACAAAATTTGAATCTTCAGATTGCTTATACTGATAATTTTTTTCCTTGCAGTAGTCTATGAACACTTTTACTATTTTTTCAGCATTTGAATTTCCTATCATCAACGACCACTTCCTAATATTTACAGTAGGAATATAGTAATTCTCTTCAACCATAAAGTATTCTATCATATAAACGTGTTTTTTTAGTCCCTGCAATTGTAAACTCAAACGTTATAATTTGATATCCAGTTTTCCTAAGAAACAAAAAACTTCCCCACGACTTCATCAATCAACTTCTCGTTGTCCGCCTGCGAGCGCATGATTCCGGCTTCAAGGTTATCGCAGAGGGACATGAGCTGGTCAACTCTGGCGAGGATGCGGAAATTATAGACTTGTTCCTGACTTCTTAGAAAAATTTTAACCGCAGATGAACGCAGATAAACGCAGATTTACTGCTTGGTATCCGCATTCAGTTGCAGTAAATATTATCCTCTGAATAAATAGTTTTAAATCGAACCACACCTCTCCCCCCGTTCAAATTCACCAATTTTCTCATCAAGGAACAGTATCTCATTTGTCAGCAGCCTTATCTTCATCGCCTTGATCCCATATTCCTTCCCCATGCTTTCCCGAAGCAGTTTTTTATCCTCATCCGTGATATTCTTTGTATCAATATCAGGGCGCTTCAATATCTCGCATACCCTTTTATTAATCTGGCTCCTCAATTCCTCGCGCCTCTTCCGGGAATCTTCCTTTTTCGCCTTCATGAAACCGCCATATCCCTCAATAAATTTCTTAAACCTCTCTTCATCAAGCTCCGGCTTTTTCACATAACACCTGTAAAATCCAAGTTCTTTCGGGAACTCTCCTGATGGCACAAACCCAGGGCTCATCCGCGCGCCCCCAATATTCGAGAGGAATTTTTCCAGATATTCGGCGCCCCATGAAACCACTCCTTCTTCCTGCTCATAAGGTCCTTCAAAATCTGAAATGACAAGCGTCCCATCACTTTTCAGGGCGCGCAGCATATTGCGAATGACATATGGCAGGCAGAGCGGATCAACTTCATGCAGGAATAAGACCGCAGAAACAAGGTCGAATTCAGAATCGAATTCCATGGCGGCGGTGTTCATTGTTTCGATATTCGATTTTATCCCGTACTTTCGGGCGCGGATTTGCGCATCATCAAGGAATTTATGTGAAATGTCGATGCCGTGATAGTAGATATTCCCTCGATCCTGAATATCGTCAAGTACCTCAAGGCACCGCCCGTCGCCGCAGCCCATATCAAGCCAGTTGATGTTGTTTCCTGATGCTTTAAGGTCATGAAGTTTGTGTTTCAGGGATTCCAATGTTTTTGCGTTTACTTCGCTTACTCCTGCTTTTCGATCTTTTTGATAGATGGATTTGAAAATGTCTGCGATCTCGGATTCGAGTTCGGAGAGATAGGGGATGGGGGGTTTTGGATTTTCGTTTGCTTTTGCTGGTTCTTTTGGATTTATTTGTTTTTTCGAAGTTTTTTGTTTTTTAGGGGCTTTTCTCTTTGGAGTACCTGAATCTTGAACCTGATTAATGTCGTTTCCCATGCCTACCTGTACACTTTTTGAATTATTAATTTTGATTGTTGTCATAGCAATCTCCTTTTTGGGCTCTTTATTCATCCCTGATATATTTTCTATAGAAGCCATAGCAGTTTCAAAAATACAATTTGTCAATATTTTCTTTACTGTAACAGCCGAAATTTCTTCTAAAATAGCATCTATTTTCTCAAACATTTCATCCAATTCCATAATTCTTATTGTATTTCCATTTTTGACACTCTCCGATTGTTGGTCAATAAATTTTTTAAGTAATTTAGTCATATCATTTATTTTGTCAAGTATGTCAATTCCAATGTTGCTATTCGCAGATGTATAATATTTTTTTGATTTTTTGAATGTCTTAAATGATTTATAAAAATAGAAAATCTTTTTGGTCTTTATTCCATTACTTAGATACTTCAGACTTTCATAAAGACATGCACAACCTTTGCATTTAGATCCATATTCTTTATTTTCCCCCTCAAGCTTCTCAAACATTTTGGAAGCATTCACAAAACAATCCACAATATCAGACAGACGTTTGTCTTGTGTTAGAAAATTTTCGTTATGAATTATCGCTAATCGAATATTTTTTTTCCCTAAATATTCATACCTCATTCCTTGCAGTCGTCTCAATTGGTTAACATCCATTTCATCCGTTATTTTAATTGCTTTATCAATATTATCTATTATCTCATCTAATAATTTTATAGCTCTTAAATCATTATCTTCTATAGAAATCAATATCGATTTTGATAAAACTCTAGTTATGTATGAATCTACCCACATCCCTTGTTTTTCATACAGTTCAGATGCTTTGGAATACATCTGACTTGCCTGTATAATCAGTAATCTCTTTTTCTCTCCAGTCTGTGCCTTTGCCTTATTTTTATAATCTTCTGCTGATTTATGAAATATAGAAGGTGATTCAAGGAATTTAGAAATATTGATGAGACTAATGTGAATGAGCTCTACCCGATCAGCAATGGAGTTTTCTTCTTTTGCTTTTGTAAGTAATTCACAAACCTCTCTTTTCTCCTCGTCAGGCAATATTTTACACATCGCCGATATTGAAATTTCTAAATTCATTAAAGCCTTTTCAAGCCCTATCGAATCCCTAATTTTTAATAAGTTCTCTCCGACATTTGCCACTTCTTTTCCGAGATTTTCATGTTGAGTGCCCTTCGTATTCTTGCACAGCACCTTTGTCTTCTCCTGTATCTCCGCTATTATCCTCTTGATCCTCTCATCGATGATCGGCAGCCCCTTCCTGATCACCTTCGATGCACCTGGTGCTTTCTCTTCTGTTGTGTCAAGAAGTTCGAAGACGCGCTCGCAGTACCGTCTGTATGCATTGAGGTCGGATTTTACATCACCAAAATCCCGCGCCTTCTGCGCCTCTTTCAATGCATTTTCAAGGTTCTCAACAGCTTCGAATAATTTCTCTTTGCTCTCTGAACCTTCCACCGCACTTTTTGCCTCCGAAAGAAATATTTGCACATCAGTATCAGCTTCTTCTTTCTTGAAAGTAAGTGCATAGAAAGAGCGGTAAAATGGGAGGCAGAATTTTGCTGGATTATCATAATAAGTCGCTTCATTTGAAGCTTTCTCGAAAAACCCTATGGCGTTTTCCATTTCTAATTTGAAACCATCTTCATCAGCCTCGCTTGCCCTGAATATTGAGACCTTGCCTGACGAATGATTTGCAGCTATCCTTACATATCGGTCCTTATCGGAAGCTAAACGATGAAGGTCATCCCACACTAATTTTTTATCGGGCACATGTGAGAACGCGATACCAAGTGCATTTGCTGCGCCTGACCGGACACCACTGTCATTATCAGAAGTAAGGCTATGCAGATCATCCCATGCTAATTTTTTATCGGGCACATGTGAGAACGCGATACCAAGTGCATTTGCTGCGCGCCATCGCACATGGCCGCTATTATCAGAAGTAAGACGAATGATGTCATCCCATGCCTGTTCTTTATCGGGCACATGTGAGAACGCGATACCAAGTGCATTTGCTGCGCGCCATCTAACATCATTATCAACATCAGAAGTTAGACGATGAAGGTCGTTCCACGCCTGTTCTTTATCGGGCACATATGAGAATGCGATACTAAGCGCATCAGCAGCGCCCCATCGTACAAAGTTGTCATTATCGGAAGTTAAGCGATGAAGGTCGCTCCATGCTTGTTTCTTATCTGGCACATGTGAGAATGCGATACCAAGTGCATTTGCTGCGCCCCATCGCACATTACTGTCCTTATCGGAAGTTAGACGATGAAGGTCGTACCATGCTTGTTTCTTATCTGGCACATGTGAGAATGCGATACCAAGTGCATTTGCTGTGCCCCATCGCACATTACTGTCGTTATCGGAAGTTAGACGATGAAGGTCGTTCCATGCTTGTTTCTTATCTGGCACATGTGAGAACGCGATATCAAGCGCATATACTGTGCGCCATCGCACATCGCTGTCATCATAGGACGTGAGCCGAATAAGGTCTTCCCATGCCTGCTTTTTATCAGGAAGTTCAGCAAAATTCTTACCGAGTTGCTCCGCTGCCGCTCTCTGCTCCTTTACGTCCTCACTCAACGACATCCTGTGAATCTCAGCCTGATCAACCACTGAATTCCTCCTGTTACATACATCACGAGATTTTAAAACAGTTTCGATTATTCAGTGACGGGTATTGTTGCGTTCCTCACAGCCATCTCCGCCAGCCAGCATACTTCCCACAACAATCAACTTATATCTGTCCGCCTGCATGGAAACCTATGAAAGCTGCTACTGTAGCAGAGGAATAGAGTTGTCAATCCATGATTTTTTTAGTCTTTTTCATGCGGTGAGTTTGAACTCTGAACCTGATAATTATCTTTCCCTATGCTCACTTGCACATTCTTTGATTTTTCGATGTTAACATAAACTGTTTTTTGATCCATTTGTGTTGAGATTTTACTCAAGAACATACTGATCAATGGAAGTTTATCTTCAACATTTTGTTCATCATTTATTTGTTTAAGTAACTCACACGCTTCCCCCCGATCTTCTTCAGGCATTTTTTTACACATGGCAGATAAAGGAATAAGCATACGACTGACTTCTTTATCAAGCCGTATTGGATCAATGACTTTTAATAATTCCTGCCCAACATTATTTACCTGCTGTCCTATCTCTTTATATTCCGTATCCTTTACTTGTTTGCACAGCGCCTTTGCCTTCTCCTGTATCTCTGCTATTATCCCCTTGATCCTATCATCGATGATCGGCAGCCCCCTCCGGATTAACCTCGATGCACCCGGCGCATTCTCCTCCGTTATATCAAGTAGTTGACAAGCACAATCGCAATACCGTCTGTATGCGTTGAGGTCGGATTTCACAGCATTGAAATCCCGTGCACTCTGTACTTCCTTCAGGGCATTTCCGATGTTCTCCACTGCTTCGAGAAGCTTCTCTTTACTCTTCGAGCCTTTTACAGTGCTTTTTGCCTCTTCAATGTATATTTGCGCCTCTACTTCAGCTTCTTCTTTCTTGAAGGTAATACAATAATATGAGCGATACAACGGAAGACAGAACTCAGCCGGTTTAGAAAATTGACTCTGCCACGAAGATTTCTCAAAATACCTGATAGCTTCTTCCATCTCTTTCTTGAGATTGACATCATTTTCTGCATTTGCTGCTTTAAAAATAGAAGCTCTTCCTAAAGAATGATAAACAGAAGCTCTTACATCGCTATCAGTTTCGGAAGTAAGCCTAATCAGGTCTTCCCATGCCTGTTTTTTATCAATTGCATTCGCAAACGCACTTCCAAGTACATCTACAGCGCGCCATCGAACATATCGGTCATTATGGGATGTAAGCTTTATCAGGTCTTCCCATGCCTGTTTTTTATCAGGCACATTCACAAACGCATTCCCAAGTGCAGATGCAGCAGCTATGCGCACATCGGTGTGAGTATCAGAAGTAAGCCTAATCAGGTCTTCCCATGCCTGTTTTTTATCAAGTACATTCGCAACCGCACTCCATAATGCAGATGCAGCAGTGCTGCGCACATCGGTGTGAGTATCGGAAGTTAGCCTAATCAGGTCTTCCCATGCCTGTTTCTTATCAGACACATTCGCAAATACGCTCTCAAGCATATCTGCAGTTCCCTTGCGCACATATCTGTCAATATCGGAAGTAAGCCTAATCAGGTCTTCCCATGCCTGTTTTTTATCAGGCACATTCACAAACGCGCTCCCAAGAACATTTGCAGCGCGCCATCGCACATCGTTGTCAGTATCGGAAGTTAAATGGTGTAGGTCTTCCCATGCCTGTTTTTTATCAGGCACGTTCACAAATGCGTTTCCAAGCGCATTTGCAGCGCATCTTCGCACATCACTGTCATTATCGGAAATAAGTATTATAAGGTCTTCCCATGCCTGTTTTTTATCAGGCACATTCACAAATGCGCTCTCAAGTGCAGATGCAGCGGCCCCTCGAACATATCCGTCAGTATCGGAAGTTAAACGGTGCAGGTCTTCCCATGCCTGTTTTTTATCAGGGACAATCCTAAACGCACTCCCAACTGCAGATGCTGTGGCCCTTCGAATATATCTGTCAGTATCAAAAGTTAAACGGTGCAGGTCTTCCCATGCCTGTTTTTTATCAGGCACATTCACAAACGCATTCCCAAGTGCAGATGCAGCGGGCCCTCGAACATATCTGTCAGTATCGAAAGTTAAACGGTGTAGGTCTTCCCATGCCTGTTTTTTATCAGGCACATTCACAAACGCATTCCCAAGTGCAGACGCAGCCCACCTTCGCACATAGATGTCATCATCGGAAGTCAGATTTATCAACTTGTCCCATGCCTTTTTTTTATCAGAAATAGATGCAAAGTTTTCCTTCAGTTCAAATGCGGCTTTTCTCCGCACCTCAACATTCCTGCTACTTGCCATCCTGTGAATCTCATCCTGATCTACCACTGCCTGATACCTCCTGTTCTCATACATCATGAGATTTTAAAACAGTTTCGATTATTCAGCGCCGTGCTCCCCATCTCCACCAGCCAGCATCCTCCCCACAACGGCCTCCATCAACCTCTCGCTTTCCGCCTGCGAGGAAACCTATGAAAGCTGCTAACGTGGCAGAAGAATTGGGTTGTCAATCCATGATTTTTTTAGTCTTTTTCATGCTGTGAGTTAGAACTCTGAACCTGATAATTATCTTTCCCAATGCTTACTTGCACATGTTCTGATTTTTGGATGTTAACATAAACATTTTTTTGATCCATCTGTGTTGAGATTTTACTCAAGAACATACTGATCAATGGAAGTTTATCTTCAACATTTTGTTCATCATTTATTTGTTTAAGTATCTCACACGCTTCCCCTCTATCTTCTTCAGGCATTTTTTTACACATGGCAGATAAAGGAATAAGCATACGACTGACTTCTTTATCAAGCCGTATCGGATCAATGACTTTTAATAATTCCTGCCCAACATTATTTACCTGCTGCCCTATCTCTTTATATTCCGTATCCTTTACCTGTTTACACAGCGCCTTTGCCTTCTCCTGTATCTCCGCTATTATCCCCTTTATCCTCTCATCAATGATCGGCAGCCCCTTCCTGATCAACCTCGATGCACCAGGCGCTTTCTCGTCCGTTGTCTCAAGCAGTTCGCAGGCGCGGTTGCAGTACCGTCTGTATGCGTTGAGGTCGGATTTTATGTCGCTAAAATCCCGCACCTTTCGTACTTCTTTCAGTGCATTTCCCAGGTTTTCAACAGCTTCAAGGAGCTTCTCTTTGCTCTCGGAGCCTTCCACGGCATTTTTTGCCTCAGCAATGTATTTTTGCACTTCTGCTTCTGTTTCTTCATTCTGGAAAGTCAGCATATAAAAAGAACGATAAAATGGAATACAGAACTTTGCCGGTCTAGACCATATACTCAGCTGTGAAGTTTTCTCAATATATCCGACGGCTGCTAAGAGAAAACGTAAGTACAAAGATCGTAAACTTGATGGCTGTGAAGATTTCTCAAAATATCCGATGGCTGCTTCCATCTCTTTCTTGAGATCTATATCATTTTCCGCATTTGCCGCTTTGAAAATAGAAGCTTTACCCAGAGAATGATAAGCAGATGCTCGCACATCGCTGTCCTTATCGGAAGTTAGCCGGTGCAGATCGTCCCACGCTTGGTTTTTATCAGGCACTTGCGAAAACGCACTGCCAAGCGCATATGCAGCGCGCCAGCGCACATCGCTGTCCTTATCTGAAGTTAGCTGGTGCAGGTCGTCCCACGCTTGGTTTTTATCAGGCACTTGCGAAAACGCCGTGCCAAGCGCATATGCAGCGCCCCTGCGCACATCGCTGTCCTTATCTGAAGTTAGCTGGTGCAGGTCGTCCCACGCTTGGTTTTTATCAGGCACTTGCGAAAACGCACTGCCAAGCGCAGGTGCAGCGCCCCAGCGCACATTGCTGTCCTTATCTGAAGTTAGCCGGTGCAGATCGTCCCACGCTTGGTTTTTATCAGGCACTTGCGAAAACGCACTGCCAAGCGCATATGCAGCGCTCCTGCGCACATAGCTGTCCTTATCTGAAGTTAGCCGGATCAGGTCGTCCCACGCCTGGTTTTTATCAGGCACTTGCGAAAACGCCGTGTCAAGCGCATCAGCAACGTCCCAGCTCACATAGCTGCCCTCATCGGTAATTCGCTGGATCAGGTCGTCCCACGCCCGGTTTTTATCAGGCACATGCGAAAATGCACTGCCAAGCGCAGATGCAGCGCCCCTGCGCACATTTCTGTCCTTATCTGAAGTTAGCTGGTGCAGGTCGTCCCACGCCTGGTTTTTATCCTCAAGAATTGCGAAGTTGTTTTCCAGTTGCTCTACTGCCCTCTTCCTCTCCTCTACATTCTCGCTACTCGCCATCCTGTGAATCTCAGCCTGATCGACCACTGCCTGTCACCGCTCATTTCAATGCACCTGCGCATTTAAAGATGTATCGAAAGCGCACGGGCGGATGATGTGGATAGAAAACTCGGTTTGCAGCATGCGATTGAGGTTGAATGAATAAAGGGTTATTTCCCCATTCCATCACTTCATGCATAATTTATGATGCTGACATGGGCTATGTTTATAACATAGTTGATTCATCATGAATCCTTCGTTCAACCGAAAATAAGGAAGATTTTATGGCACAATTAGGAAGTAAAAAACATCCTGCTATAGTTCATGTAAAAACACAAGAGAGAGCTATAGAAATCATGGACCTCTGTAATGAACGCGGCTGGCAGGTTGTTGTAGGCATAGAACCAAGAAAACGAGAGGATATTTCTGATGTAACAAAATTACTTGCTCTTCCCGAACCAAAAATAAAGGAAATAACACCAGGTCGCAATGAACCATGTCCATGCGGAAGTGGGTTGAAATTCAAAAAATGCTGTTCAAACCAAACAAAAGTGAAACCATTAATCAAAGATCGGGATAAGAAATGGTGGCATATCTGGAAATAAATCGAAAGCAGAGCAATTAATCCGAGTTCATCTGCGGTTCGTTCTTCACACACCCCATGCTCTTCTTTCGCTTCGTGGTTTTCCGCTCCCTCCTTCTGCTAATGCTTTGCGTTCTTTGCGCCCTTTGCGGTGCGGTCGTTTTGGATTCCGTGAAGCGCCAGGACTGTATAAATATATAATTAAATCTATCAATCTGCGGCGCACGTCCTTGAATTCTCGAAAATATTCTCTGATTTTTCCCTCTGTGCCTCTGCGTCTCTGTGGTTAATTTTTCAGATTGTTGATAAAAATCCAACAAGCAGTATCCAAGCCCCTCTCCTTCCCAGACCACAGGCGCCGCGCAGCCCTCGCCCACTGGCACTTCATCAGAGACGCAGTAGCAGACGCCATTCCTTTCCGCTCTCGTTGCGCTTGTGGCGATATTTGGAGTATGGATGATCCAGAAAAAAACTAACCGCATATGAACATGAAATAACACAGATTTGTTATCATGAAACGATATCTATCGACCATATTTTGTCGATCCGTGCGTATCCGCGTCATCCGCGCAATCCGTGTTCCAAGAGTTTATTCCCCCGCCAGCATCCTCCCCACAACCGCCTCCATCAGCCTCTCGCTGTCCGCCTGCGAGCGCATGAGTCCGGCTTCAAGCTCATCGCAGATGGACATGAGCTGGTCAACCCTGGCGACGATGCGGCGCTGTTCTTCAAGTGGGGGTATTGGAATAATAAAATCTTGAAGGTTCTTCATGCTTAATCCTTCGCGAGAGATTCCTACTTGGACTCCCATAATCGAATCTTGTATAAATGGAGAAATTAAGCATATATGAAGATAATGTCGAATTTTTTTATCAACAAGTCTCACTATAGCGACATGCTGACTTACATTTCCTTCGTCAAAGTCGTCTGGAACAATGGCACTTCGTCCAATAGAAGCACCTGTAATATTGAGAAGAATATCACCTGGCTTGACGGTCGTTCCCGACATCTTTTGATGAATATCATTAGATATACAGGCTACGTCTCCAAGTCGCAGTCCATCATTCCACACATTTTGAGAACGTATGAATTTGATTCCTGTTTTCTCATAAACCGACCTACCACCAAGTGGAGTGCTACCAGCGCCAAGTTTAATCGTAATATTACCCAGTCTGGTCCATTCCCAATTCTCTGGTAATTCAAATGCTACATCGTTATTAATTGGAGACGTTCTAGTCAACTTAATCTTGCCCTCATTAACAATCCTTTCTTTTTCTTCGTTGATTTGTTCTAGCAGAACCGACGCCGACTCATCCCTCTTATCCTGCTCCACCAGCTTCCCCATAACTGCAAGCTGTATAATCACCTGCTGTAGCCGACCAACATTCTCCGGCGCATCATAAAGCAACTCAAAATTATCATAAATGCGCCGCCAGCTCTCTGCAAAGTCCCCAGGCGCGCGGGCAGCGAGGAGCCGGTTTAGCGCGGCGCTGTTCAGACGCGCGCGGCTTTCGCGCTTCTTTTGCTGGCGCGCCTCAAGCTCATCGCAGAGGGACATGAGCTGATCGACTTTAGCGACGATACGACGCTGTTCGTTAAAAGGGGGCAATGAAGTTAGTAACAGATAAACTTCATTCCTATTTAAACCGGGTTTGATTCCTTTACCTAATTTCTCAAGATTTAAAGATTTTAGCAATATATAAGCAAATTTCAAATCTATTTCCGCAGGAGGAATTATAAAGTAACTTACATCTGTCGGCCATGATGGCTCAAGACAAATATTTAATGCACCGCAAGAGCCTTTTCGACCTACTATAATCGCTGATTTATCAATCAAGAATTTATCGTGGTATCCAACAACTCCATTGGACCCATAGACTGGATATTTACCATTTTCACTTCTTTTGGATGATGGTAAGGAGTCACCATATTCAAGAGCTAATATCTCTCCTAAGCGTACCCATTCCCATTTTTTGGGAAGGGCATATGGCATTTCATATTCCTCAACAGGATTGTATGATGTTTTTATTTGATTCGCTTTAATATTTTTAAGCAAAACCGATGCTGGCTCATCCTTCTCATCCTGCGCCACCAGCTTCCCCCGTACAGCCAGTTGCATTATCAGCTCGCGCAGCTTCTGCACACCGTTCGGCGCTTCAGCCAGCACATCAAAATTATCGAAAAAAGTCTCTGGCTTCATGCGTTTTTCACTTCAAGCGCAGCCTTAAGCTCATTTTTAAGCGCATTGCGCGTCTCTGCAATTCCTGTGAGCAGCTTTCGGTACTCAGCCAGAAGTTCTTCAGGGTCGCGATGTGCGTTGTTCACCACGCTGGGATTCTTTATATCCAGGTTGTACCCACTGGCTTTGATCTCATCTATTGATACCTTCCACGCGCGTTCATTTTTCTCGCGCTTCTGCCACCATGCCTTTTCTGGCTCAAACTCCTCGATGCGGATGGGCTTTGTCTTGTTGTAGGATTTTACTCCGTTCGGATAGGGATGCTCGTAAAACCATATCTCTTTTGTCGGCACCCCTTTTGTGAAAAAGAGCAGGTTTGTCTTGATGCCCGTATATGGACTGAAAACACCATTGGGCAGGCGCACTATTGTGTGAAGGTTGCATTCCTCAAGCAGTTTTTCCTTGATGCGGGTCTTCACGCCTTCGCCGAACAGCGTGCCGTCGGGCAGAACGATTGCGCCGCGCCCTCCTTCTTTCAGGAGGTGCATGATTAGAAGAAGGAAAAGATCAGCAGTCTCTCGCGTCCTGTAAGCGGCGGGGAAATTGGACTCGATCCCGTCCTCCTCCATGCCTCCGAACGGCGGATTCGTGACGATCACATCCACCCTGTCAGCCGAGCCATAATCACGCAGCGGGCGCGCCAGGGTGTTGTCGTGGCGTATCTGAGACGGGACTTCGATGCCGTGAAGAAGCATGTTGGTAACGCAAAGAAGATGCGGCAGGGGTTTTTTCTCAACGCCTGAAATGGATTTCTGAAGTTTCTCCTCATCCTCTATGCTTTTCACATAATCCCTTCGGATGTTGTTTATTGCGCAGGTCAGGAAACCTCCTGTTCCGCAGGCAGGGTCAAGGATCTTCTCGCCAAGCTTCGGTTCAACCATATCCACCATGAACTGCGTGATGGCGCGCGGCGTGTAATATTCACCCGCATTCCCCGCGCTCTGGAGATCGCGCAGTATCTGCTCGTAGATGTCCCCGAAAAGATGCCTGTCTTCAGAGATGTTAAAATCTATCTCGTTAATCTTGTTAATTACCTGGCGCATGAGCGTCCCGGATTTCATATAATTGTAAGCGTCCTCAAACACATCCCGAACAACAAGACCGCGCCTGTCAGACTGAGCATGCAGGTTCTTCAAGCCCTTGAAGAGTTCATTATTCACAAAATCCAGCAATTCCTCGCCAGTAATCCCCTCAGGATCAGCAGCCCAGTTACGCCAGCGCAATTTTTCAGGGATGGGCGAGCGATAGTTGTCTTCAAGTTGCTCGTATTCCTTCTCCTTATCCTCAAATATCTTAAGGAATATCATCCACACAAGCTGGCTTATACGCTGCGCATCCCCGTCCACGCCAGCGTCTTTTCGCATTATGTCCTGTATGGTCTTGATTGTAGTGCTGATAGCCATTATTCTCCTTCTTTTTTTTCTTTAATTCAATATTAGCAGCAAAAAAGCAGAATACGAAGCAATAAATCTGCGTTCATCTGCGTTTATCTGCGGTTTGTATTTTACGCGTTTAATATAAACACCGAACTGATACGAACTGGAACGAACTCACGGAAGAGTTCGTTATGAGTTCGTTGGAGTTAGTTGTTATTGTTTTTCTTTCCCATGTTTTGAGATTCAGTTTGAATCGAACACGGATGACACGGATCAGACGGATATTCACGGATCCGTGCGCATCCGTGTCATCCGTGCAATCCGTGTTCTATGTCATGATTTTTCACTTGATTTTTGGACAGGATAACAGGATTCACGGGATACATGATAAAATATTATCCTGTCGATCCTGTAAATCCTGTCAAATTTTCACAAATAAACCCAATATTCAAGCTTCAGCCATATAAATCTGTGATTCAAGCCCGCGCAGCGCCGCAAGATATTTCTCCTTCCCTCCGAACAGGCTTATTATCTCAAGCGGCGTCCCGAACTGGTTAAGCGGCTGCACCCTGAGAACGTCCATGCTCTCGATATTCTCGATCCCTGAATCTGCATATTTATCAAGAAGCGCCGTAAGAACCGCGCGCGCCTTCTCTCCAAATTTAGAGAAATAATTCTTCTTGCGCACAGCCTCAGCCCTTTCGCGCCGTGATAGCGGGGGTTTATCATAAACCACATGGCAGATAAGGTCAAACGGGTCATAATCACGTCCCACCTGCTCTGCCAGCGCATCAAGGAGCAAACCATGCCCTTCAAGCTCCTGGAGAATCAAATTCTTTTTCTCGGCTTTGCTCCATTGGGTAAGGAACGAATCAAGCGATGCATATTCCTTTCTCATCTTGTTCCTTGTATAATCCTTAAGCGATTCCGTTATCAGCTTGCCGTCTTTTCCATAATACTGCACGCGCTCAGCCACAACTTTCACAGGCACGTCGCTAACTACGAATTTTACCCTCCTAACGCTGTCATAAGGCTCGTCAGGAGGCACTGGAGGATCATGAGGTCCAGGTTTATAAACAACCACCGGATCGCCATCGAACAGGGGATCAGCAAAAAGCTCAGTCGCCTTCTTAAAATCCATTATCGTGAAATAGTATTTATTAAAATCCTCATTGATCCGGGTTCCTCTCCCGATTATCTGTTTGAAAACCGTCATAGACTGGATACGCTGGTCAATAACTATGAGTTTGCAGGTCTGCGCATCCACACCTGTATTCATGAGTTTGGATGTGGTAGCTATCACTGGATATTTGCTCTCAGGCAGAATAAAATTATCAAGTTCCTTCTTGCCTTCCTCGTTATCTCCGGTAATTCGCATAACATATTTCCGGTTTTGAGACACAAGGTCGCCATTTTCATTTACAAGCGCCTGACGCATACGTTCAGCATGGTCGATATCTTCGCAGAACACTATCGTCTTATCAAATCGATCAGTTGCTTTCAGATACTCCGTGATCTTTTTAGCCACAAGCTGAGTGCGCTGCTCCAACACGAGCGTCCTGTCAAAATCTATCTGGTTATAAATTCGGTCTTCGATCTCCACGCCATACTTATCCAGTTTCCCCTTCTCAGGACGCCATCCTGTGAGGTCTTTATCAATGTCGATCCTTACCACTTTATACGGCGCCAAAAAACCATCATCTATCCCCTGTTTGAGGGAATATGTGT
>Ga0180732_1001003_pt1 | contig 19275 bp, 22 predicted proteins | sample KR11_01MetaG_FD_148674 | JGI IMG/M metagenome (GOLD analysis project Ga0180732, IMG submission 148674) | Groundwater microbial communities from the Olkiluoto Island deep subsurface site, Finland - KR11_0.1 MetaG | ecosystem: Environmental > Aquatic > Deep subsurface > Groundwater | place...
CATTGATGTTTCGATAAATCCGTGCCAGAACATGTGTCCTGTTTCACAGGAGGTCATTGTCCACAAGAAAAATAAGACATCAGTGGACATTATTGAGACCGAGAAAAACATTCATGCACTGGTAGGACTTCCCGGGGTGGAAGAGAAAGATATAGTTCTTTCATGCAACGGCTTGGTGCTGGAGATTAAATCAGGCAATACTGAAAATATCGAAACTATTGAACTGCCTGCAAGAGTAATTAAGACCGGAATGAAAGTCACATACAAGAACGGGATACTTGAGGTTGTTTTTAATAAATCAAAGAAGCAGGTTTTTTAATAAAGCATGCCAATGATAATAGCAAGCTTTTACGAATACGAGTCGATCTGAAAGAGATATGGGGGAAATAAAGTGCAAGCCGCTATGGAAATGTCTGCTCACTGACCCTGCTGTCTGAAATGCTCATACCCCCGCGCTTTCAGTTCTTCCACTCTGCCTGCCCTTTCAATGAACACACCCTTTTCAACTGCCTCTCCGATAACGGTCAGGGGACAGGCTTTTCTTGCCTTCTCAATCTTATCCGGCGCCACAGTGAACAGGAGTTCAAAATCACCGCCCGTAAAAACAGCAGCTTCATGGAGTTCCTGCTTTTTCAATAGTCTTTTTACATCAGGAAGTACCGGAAGCCTGCTCTCGTATATCCTGAACCCGACACTACCCGCCATGCTCATGTCATGGAGCGAGAGTGCAAGCCCGTCGCTTATGTCCATCATGGACGTGACCGAACCTGTCCCTGCAAGAGCCATGCCTTCATAAATCCTGGGCACCGGCTCGAACAGGGCTTTTAAGATGTCCTGACTGACAGGTATTTTCTTATCAAGCGCAAAAAGAGCTGCGCCCGCGGTTCCAGGATGTCCTGTCACGCATACAAGGTCACCGACCCTCGCCCCGCTCCTGCGGATAAGATGTCCCTTTTTCACTTTGCCAAGCGCGGTTCCCACAATTGTGAGCTCGTCGTGCGCATCTGTATCGCCTCCAATTATGTGCGTGCCATACCTTGATGCGCACTCATCCATCCCTTTTACAACTTCTTCGATGAACTCAACTTCAGTATCTGGCGGTATTCCCATCGCCATCACAATGCCAATAGGACTTGCGCCCTTGGAAGCAAGGTCGCTCAGGTTAACAGCCACGGACATCCATCCGATCTGGCGGGCCGTCATCTGTTCAGGGAAATCGGTTTTGCGGTGAAGCATGTCCGTTGTGACAAGAAGATGATCATCCCCGCCTGTATCAAGCACGGCACAGTCATCATCCCCTGCCCCAACAACGATATCGCTCCCACCTGAGAGCAGACCGGCTATGCGCTGTATCAATGCGCGTTCCCCTAACTGTTTGATTTTCATAATCAGTTATTAACCACAATGATTATAGAATTTTTCCCTGCATCATGTTTATAAGCAATCAGGGTTCTGTAAATTGCAATGACCACAGTACCTGGCGATAAAGAACAACCGCTGGTCGAGCATATAGAGGAACTTCGCTCAAGAATGATGGTAGTTGCTGTTCCGATAGTCGTGATCACATTAGTGGTGTTCTCGTTCTCAGGTGGACTGCTCAAGGCTGTGTGGGATCATACAGTTCCAGTTCCAATGTACATATATTCCCCGCTGGAATTGATTACCACTGAACTGACTTTCTCCCTGGTATGCGCGCTTTTTATCGGGATACCGCTTATGGTTTATGAAGCGTTCATGTTCGTTGGGAAAGGACTGTACATTCATGAAAGAAAGTTTTTCATCAGGATCGTACCCCTTTCGTTTATCCTGTTCTTTGCCGGGGCTGCGCTTGCTTATTTCATCGTTGTGCCGATCGTTTATAATAGCGCGATGGTTTATTCAATGGACGTTGCGGTCCCTCAGAACAGGGCTATGCAGACATTCAATTCCATTATGACGATGGTCGTTGGTTTCGGGATCATTTTCCAGTTCCCTCTACTTATTATGGCTGCTTTGAAAATGAAGCTCCTGAAGCGCGAAACACTGATGGGACAGAGAAAAGTGATATATGGGGCTCTTATTGCGATAGGTCTGTTCCTATCGTCCGGTCTCGAAGGGCTATCAGGGCTGATAGTGGCTGCAGTGCTTGTTATGCTGTTTGAGGGAAGCCTTCTGGTATCGAAGTATTTTTAAAATGAAGGGCCACTGCTATGCTTGCGCGTCATTCTTTTTCTTTCTTAAAGGTTTCACAAGTTCCATTAAATCCTGTGAGGCTTTAATTTCATTATTATCAAGCTTTTCTGCAACTATTTCATAAAGTCTATGAGGTTCAGGATATTTTTTAAAAAACTCGTCCTTACACTCATGGCATTCAAAATAATACCATACTTTGAAGATTTTTTCATCGATTGCGCTGGTCTTGGATACAGGGCTTATCAAACCGATTTTCAAGAAACTTAATATTATATATAATGAGAGGTATAAAATAAATGCAAGTATCTCAGTTGAATATAGTATGTTAAGTTCCGGAGATGGAGACTTCATCAAAGGTATATTTATTTCAATGGCTATTACGACCATAAAAAATGTGATACTTATTAGAATAAATAACAAAAAAATCATATTAGCAAGTTCACAAATTTCTCTCGAATAGGATTCAAGCTTGCTACAAGTCTCTTTTTTTTCTTCTGGATCAGTATTATTTCCTTTGTTATAGACAATATATTTGATCCAGAGATAATATGCTTCCCTATATTGCATAATATACTGTGATGATACAACACCAAACAATCCAAAAAGAAGTACGAGAAAGACAAGTAGGTTCATCATAAAATGCCAACCAAAATTAAAAGTAAGTTAGCAACACCTTAAATAATGATAACAACTAATATTGCACCTATGATAGTTGCAAAATATATAATTCCAAGATTTTGAGCTAATTTAACTATTCCCATTTAAACCACCTAATATTTCTCATATATCTTCATTGTATGTAAACCACTGATACCTATATAAAACTTACGAAAAATGTCATCATGGTGATGAATCTCTACTTGGTGAAGGCTGCGCGGTGCCAGTTTGCGATCTGGGGCTTGGGGACGGGGGAGGGAGAAATAGACTATTTGTTGAGCGGAAGATACCTTAATTTTGGGGGTAGCATGCCGCAAAGCATGACATTCATAAGCTATTTAAGCTTACAGGTATAGATAGGTTTTGTAAATAGTGTGCAAAAGCCATGACATTGGCTTTTAAAAACAAAACACGTGATAAATATGCCAAGATCAATCCCTGAAATGATTAGAGGAGACTTCAAATGCGAAGATATTGCAAAGTGCATCCTCGGACTTAAGAACATCGACATCGAAACTTACAAAACACTTGTTGCAAAAGGACCCATGACAGCAGAACAACTGGGCGATATCCTGAACAGGGAGAGAAGCACAGCCTACAGATCGCTGCAAAATTTAATGGGATGCGGGCTCGTCCACCGGGAAACCAGAACTATCAATTCCGGCGGTTACTTTTATGAGTATATCGCACTTGAACCATCAAGGATGAAAGACATGGTACAGGGAAATATTGACCAGTGGTATAATAAAATGAAGAAACTTGTCACTGAGATCGACAAAGACATCATGAAATAGAGAAAACGCTGCGGTATACCTCTTCGCATTTTTCTCTGAACTTATCTTGCGAAAAACCCATTATCGCTGCTGCTAACATGGCGCCGCCTGCGCCAACTCCTTCTTTCACTTCCCCATTCTCGTACATGCGAAGTCCCTTCAGTTTGGAATGTCCAAAACCCGGATCTGATGCATAACCCTGATACCCCAGTATTTCTATGATTTCCCTGAAATTCGCTGTTATGTCATCTGCAACATAACAGGTGGTAGCTATGGAAACATCCCTTTTCAACCCTAAAGCTTTGACCACGCACAGGACTGATGCCATCTGGGTCCCGCCAGCGAGGATAGTCCTGACATTCAGCCCGTCCACGAGCCCTGCCGCTGCTGCCATCATCGGGTCGCCCAGGCATTCTACAGCGCGAAGAGGCTTGTCTTTCAGGCTGCCAAAAGAAATACCTGATGCATTCATTCCCTCGTTCACAACGCGTTCCTTGATACCCACAGGGTTGTCAGGAAAACTTGAAGAGACACGACCATCATAACCCAGCGCCCTCATCACACCCATGGCTGTTGTTGTACCCCCGGGCACGCTCTCTCCGATGATCACAAGGTCAGAGAGTTTAGAAAATTTTCTTCCAAGGTCTTTTGACTTTCTGTAAATATCGACGGCATCAACTACTGCGCGACCTTTCCTGATATCCCCCCCCGGATGCCCGTTCAGGTCTATGAAGGGTATCTTTGGCGTGATATTAAGACCTGCATTGATAAAAAGACAGGGCATCCCTGTAAGCAGCATTGAAGCCCTTGTCAGAACGGCTGGCGTGGGAGCGCCTGAGGGGCACATCGCAGGTTCGGAAATACTGAAAACACTGCCAGTCTCAACGAGTTCCGCATCTGCGGCAGGTGTATAATCAGTCATTTCCGGGGACTTTCCTGCAGCGGAAATCCCCGGTATCTTTGCCGTCCCGGTGTTCGCAAGGATGCATACGAACAGGGGTTTTTCGGGACTGATATCCGGGAACGGTTCTACCCACATACCTTACAGTGCAGTTGAGGCTTCAATATGTATGGATGTGGGGGTCTTTACAAGACTCCCTATCTTTGCACCGATAAGGTTGGAGATCCCTTTTTCGGAAGCAATATCCACGATCCTCTGGGTTATTACGCCGTCGAAAACAACGCTTGTGATATTGCCATTTATATCCTTTAAGGCAGTCGCAAGGTCGCGCACAGGCACTTCATGGATTATATTGTTGCTTTCATCGAGCATGCGCGCGCTGAGGCTGCCGCTCAACTCGGATATATGTTCATGGAAAACATTTCTTTTTACCTCTTTTGGAGCTTCTTCCACCGTCTCCCGGACTGGTGTTTCGCGGACTGGTGTCTCCCGGAAAGGTTTTTGTTTTTCAGGTTCAGAGGTCTGTTCGATCAATTGTTCAGGCTCTTCATCGGGCAGTTCAATATCAATTTCGCGGGAAACCGCTTGTCCACCCTTTCCACCCATCTTTTTCCGCGCTGCGTCCATTATGGCAAATCTTCTCTTCTTGCTCACCTGGTAGTAATCGAACGCCTGTTCAACAGGTATCTTCTGCCTGAGGGATTTCAGGATCTCCTTCTGCACGAGTTCTTCAACGCCCTTTCCATCAGGGGCGCGGGCAATGAAATCTATGTCAGCGACCTGGAGGAGCTCTTTGATTATCAGTTCTCCTCCCCTGTCGCCGTCAGTGAAAGCGGTGACCGTTTTCTTCTTGCAAAGGTCTGCCACGGGCTGGGGGACGTTTGTGCCGCCTACGGCAATAGAATTCTTGATGCCGTATCTCAGTAGATTGAGTACATCAGCCCTGCCTTCCACCACGATTATGGCATCCGAGTCAACTACGTTAGGCCCCATGGGAATATTCTCTTTCCCGTAGCCCATGATCTCTTCGATCCTCAGGGATTGCCTCACTTCATCAGTGATCTCCTGGCTCTCAGGCAGCATCTCATCGAACATTTCAGACATTATCTGCTTTGCTCGCTCTATCACTTTCTTTCGTTTTGATGACCTGACGTCTTCAATTTTTACAATGCCTATGTTCGCTATGCATGGACCTATCCTGTCTATGGTCTCAAGACTTGCGGCAAGGACTGATGTCTCGACCTTGTCCAGGCTTGAAGGAATATCTATGGTCCCCATGGATTTTCCCATGTTGGATTTGATGTTTACCTCAAGCCTTCCGATCCTGCCGCTTTTCTGCAGTTCCCTGAGGTCAAGATCAGCTCCTATTAAGCCTTCTGTCTGTCCGAATATAGCTCCGATGACATCAGGGCGCTCAATAACTCCATCTGCTTTTATTTTAGCATGAATAATATATTTTGTTGTATCTGAATTTTGCATATATAGTACCCTCCCTCAGATCAGCAGTTAGAAAATAGTTCCGTTGTTTGGTAAGGCTAAATCTAAGGTTTTTTGCCTATACTAATAAGTGTTGTATTAGTATTTGCCTTCATACTTTTGATTCCAGACAGGAAATTATTAACATTTGTGTATCGATTTACGGTTCAAGCCGCAAATCCAGAGTGATTATGAATATCTAACTACTTTTCTATGGATGATTATCGCATAAATGATATTTCTATCTTCATCTATGCATATCACTATAATAGTATGGATACCTTTAAAAACGTTGTGGTTTTAAAATATTTAGGGGACTTTCGAATTTTTTAATCCGTGCCGTGAAGTTCATATCTGAGTTTCCCGATATACCTGCTGAGACTTTCGACATCCTTAATCCTCTTTTTCACAAGAAAGCCTATCCTTGCGCGGATGTCCGTATTCGGCATTATGCCATAAGCATGGAGATAGTCTATTATCTTGCGGGCGACCATGCCGCCTTTCCTGTCCCAGTCCGTCAAAAGAACGATATCTTTCCCGCGTCTTGACAACTGCTCTGTGAAGTCAAGAAGAGGCTTTTGGGAGGACAATTTTATCTCTCCATTAACGCCAAGCGACCTGAGCGATTCCACGTCCTTGCGACCTTCAACAATGATTATTGCCCCCGTATCTGACAGAACCTGAAGTTCAAGAATAAGCCCTTCAAGCTTTTCAAGCCTCTCAATATCTTCAAGAGTCCTTATGTTCATTTTCCTTCAATAATGATGGCATCTTTCATAATTGTTAAATCGGTTGGGATTAATATTAATTATATGGTCTCTAACCCGAAATAACAATCGAATTTTGAAAACATTTGATTCATTATCGTTATCTCTATATACCCTCAGAATAATCTCAGTTCGGGTAATCGAATGAAGACATGCATAATGTGCGGCGGCGAGGGTACAAGACTGCGACCCCTGACCTTTGACAGACCAAAACCAATGATCCCTCTTCTGAATAAACCATCAGTGGTGCATCTTGTCGAGCACCTTTCAAAGGAGGGATTCAACGATATCGTGCTGACCCTGGGGTATCTTGGCGGAGAGATCGAGGATGCGCTTGGAGACGGCAGCATGTACGGCGTGCATATAGAATATGTGCGTGAGAAAGATAAACTGGGAACAGCAGGCGGCGTAAAAAATGCGGAAGAACTCCTCGAAGGCGAACCGTTCATGGTCGTGGGCGGCGACCATGTCATGGATATAGGTCTTCGTGAATTCGTGCGTTTCCATGAGAAAAATGACGCAATTATAACCATTGGTTTGCTCCCGATAGACGATCCGCGCGAATACGGCATTGCGGACATGGACGTGAATAACAGGATCAACCGGTTCTTTGAAAAACCCGGACCCGGGGAGATCTTCAGCAACCTTGCAAGCACCGGAATATATGTGTGCGACCCTGAGGTTCTGGACTGGGTACCGAAGAATAAATACGACTTTGCCAAAGACCTTTTCCCCGACCTCATGAAGGGGGGAGAACGCATCAACGGTTTCCTTGTGCATGGAAGATGGACAGATATCGGCAACCCACAGGCATACAGGGAAGCATGCAGGTGGATGCTTGAGCAGATGCCGGGCACAAAGATCTCAGGGCGGTTAAACATCAAAGATGCGAAAGTGACAGGTCCCATAGATATCGGACACGATGTTTCATTAGGCTCAAATTCATCAATAGTCGGACCGATCGTTATAGGTGAGAATACGTCCATTGGGGATAATGTCCTGATAGGACCTTATACTTCCATAGGCAAAAATTGCAGTATAGGCAACAATTCACGGATAATGTCCTCGTATATTTATGATAATGTTGAAATAGGCGCCAACAGTGCGGTTTCAAGTGCGATAATAGACAATGCCACAAAGATAAAGGATTCCTGCATACTCGAGACAGGCACGGTAATCGGTCCAAGGGTAATAATCGGGGAAGAAGTTACGGTCAATTCACTCGTGAGGATATGGCCTGAGGTCAGGGTAAAGAACGGGACAAAGGTCAGCGAGAACCTGGGGAATGAGGACTTTGGTAATAATATAAAAGGGTCGTAAGTTTCCCTCAGATCAATGATTTCATACGATTATCCAATTTAATATAAATCAAATACAGATGACATGGATTTTACGGATTTTCACGGATTGTTTTTAAACGCATAGGAAACTATAAACACATCTGTCTCTATCTTGAGGCTGAATCTCAATATGGGTTTTTGATGTTCTTGAGTTCATTTATAGTTCATATTCAATTCTTTGGTCAAGAGAAACATTGCCATCGTCGGTGATATATTTCAGAGTAAATCCTGTTTTATGAACTTGAACTTTTGTTCCAATCCACCATTTATTGCAGTACCTAGCAATACCAAATAGATTGTATAAATTATTAAAAAAAGTATCCAAAGTCTTGATAGTTTCATCGGTATCCTTTGCAGTAATAATTATAATTCTTGGGGTTTCTTGCATCGGAAATTTTCTATCATCCCAGAAATGCCCGTCATTAGTTAGAATTGCTCTGGATTCTTTAATTGCTTGTATATGCACGTTTTTATCGTCTAATCCCCTGTTCTTAACAGCCATTTTTATATTAAACTTTTTTTAAGGGACTTGATAAGATTTCTATCCAACCTATTTTCATCAACTAATATTTTTAATTTTCCTTCTGCTGTCCTTGTGCATTCTATCTCCATAGTATTATGCATAAACCTTTCTTGAGTCAAGATGCATCAGCTTCTTATTCTATTTTTTTAAAAAGACATGGACTAAAAACAATATCGATATTGCCATTATTAATTCAAATCCTGGAATTGATTTAAGAATTTTAATAATCATAATTATCGTATCAATATCTTCCTGGGTAATACTTGCTGCTGATGCAGATGGGGAGATGCCAAGAGCTTTTGCTTTTTCTTCTCGACTTATTTTTGAATATGTTACTTTCAATGGAATTTCAACGTCTTTCCCTTTGATTGCCTTTACTGAATATTCAGTAATGTGTTCAGCATTAGGGAGCAATTCCCCTGTCCATGAAATTGTATCTCCAATTTGTTTGCTTCCAGAAGCAGCTTTTGGTTCTAATTCATGAGAATGTTCGATTGTCAGATTAATATTGCTTGCAGTAGCATCCCCCACATTTTTAAGAAATACTTTTATTGTTATTCTATCATTTATTAATGAGCCGACCTCATAAGTAACCTGAAGCTGAGCTCTCTGTTTAATATCTGGTATCTTGATTGTTGATGTAGGTGTTGGAGTCGGAGTTAAAGTTGGGGTTGGAGTTACAGTTGGAGTCGGAGTTAAAGTTGGGAGTGGAGTTACAGTTGGGGTGGATGATACCATCCATACTTTTGAATCTACTGAAACAGGTGATGTGTTATTTCTTACTGTAATATTAATTTGTGTTAAACCTATACTATTTAAAAAACAATTTACACCAATGTTATCTCCAGAAGCATCTTGAGTTGCATCTTGAGTTCCACCACCGATACCACAAGAAGCATTTAAAATTTGGTCGACTTGTATATTAGTAGTTATATTGAACCTTACTGTCTTTCCAAGCGGAACATTAACATTTAACGATTGGTCATTTGTTTGATTATTACTCCATGAAGTAATTTTCATCGGTATATCTGATGGAGGAGTCACTGTAATAAATGTTTCAGAAATCTCGAAAAGACCATCGATTGTCACAGTTTTAGATACTTTGCTTATATTTAAGACATGAATTGCAATTAATGGAAGCTCCTTGAGAGCCCCAATGTTTTTTGCATATATGAGGTTCTGTCCCTCTCCCGTGAAATCATCATACACTTCATTACCGTTCTTTAGCATGGTTAGCCATACTGAAGCTGTGCCTGCGCCCATATTAATATCTTTGATTTTTAATACATATCCGTCATTTAAAGCGAGTGTGCCGTTAATATTGATTGTACGCTGGATATTATCGTTAATGAGCACCTTGTGGAGCTGACCAGAATTTGAAGTTGCATTATAAGTAAATATATCTCTTGAAGATATTTTCCCACTAACATAGCCAGCGAAATATGGTTCATCAGCATAGGTAACTGTATAATAACTTCCCCATTCTCCATAATTGAAATTTTGAATATTTAATGATAAGCTCGGAGCAGCCGCAACTATATTTATAAATCCTGACAATACCAGCACCATCAGCAGTATCTTCACATAGTTTTTCATCTTGTAATCCCTAAAAACATGCATTAAACTCATTCAGAATCACACCAGAAAGTTTCATAAGCATAGTTGTTATTTAAAACTATGCTTTTAGTCTTTTGAAGCTACTGTCTTGTCAAGTGTCAATTAGCAACAAATAACCGAGATAAATTGATCTATAGTATTGCGCCAAACTTCGGAAAAATGAATGTTTGTGTTTCCTGAAGAAAATACATTGGAAGCTCTGGAAAAAGGTTCTGTTGATTGATATGGGGTATGAATAAAACGAACCGCAGATAAACGCAGATGAACGCGGATTTGTAGCATCAAATCCAGCGCATCATATCGGTTCGTGGGATTTGGCACTCCTCTTGTTACTGAGTTTTTCACATGTGGTTGCTTCTGCAACGTATCGGCGCGTAGGATTTTATGATTTTGGTGTTATTATTTTTAAAAAACCGTAACATTAAATCTGCGTTCATCTGCGTTCATCTGCGGCTAATTTTTTCAAAAGCTGAACATAGTAATTCCTACATACGCACAATTGCGCCGCGTCCTTATACTGTTTAGGTTATGTTTTCCATATAACAATCGATCAGGTTTTTTTTCATATGATTTGCGGAAAACTATAATTATCTCGCTATCATTTGACAATTTAGCCTTGACAGGACACTACGTCAATCTGACGTTTGGAAACTTTATGCAATCGACTGACAACTTTTATTATCTAATGGGGTCTTCAGGGATTAAATGGTGTAAATGATTATCTTTCACGGCACAACCAGCTACTTAAAAATAGGGAGAAATATTCGGATAAAACCGCTAATTCGTAGTGGAAGTTATTGAACAATCGCAGTATAGTTGAGGCTCTATTCTTAGTGATGGAATTTGAAGGCGTGGGCACTATAGAAATCTGCATTGACAAATTCACCACAACAACGATTACAAATCATCCTTACATCCAATTAGTCCCATTGCTCCAAATGGTTTATTTAACATTTCCATGCACATTTGTTTTTCAGGATTGTAAACTCTATACGAAACGGTCAAAGCTTCCATATTATATTTAACATCCTCTTCTTTTTTGGTTTTCCAACAAAGAACTCTAAATATCTGTGCATCATCTTCAAATAAATAGTTCCACGAAGAATCGTTTTTATCTCTTTTTAGAGCATCCAAAACAGTTTTTTGTACATTGTCGACATCTTGGTAGTTTAACTTGGAATAATCGACTTCCATGTGAAGCGCCAAATCAATTCTGGGTAGTTTGTATATCTTCCGCCTATCATTTTCCATTTCCATATTTAACTTAAGAACTTTCCTATAATTTTTATCATTATTATTTTTAATTTTAAGAAATACCTTCGAATCCTTCTCAAGTGCAAAAGAAAGTACGTTTTTTTCTTTTTTGTCATTTATTTCAGTAAGGGTTATACTTTTTTTTAATCCCCTAATTTTTGCATTTTCAACCCAATTTATATCTACATATTCATTCAAAAATCCTATAATTCGAATCTTATCAGTCTCTGAAATATAAATATCGGATTGCGAACTACCATCCGTCCAACTAAAAAGAAATTCTTTATTAAACTCTTTAAGTCTTTTTGTAAGTCGTTCTTCAGCTATATGCTCTCTTATTTGTTGTATCATATATTTTTTAGATGGTCTATTGGATTTAACGGGAAAAAACAGTTGAAAATGGTCAAAACTATCTTCTAAAATACATTGCTTTCCTGATTGTTGCGAACCAGATGCTGATTTCATAATATTTCATTTGCAGGCTTCTTAGTGCTAATATAGATTTCGTTGCTGGTAATATTCAATAGCTCAGAATTCCATACTGTTCTAATAAAAATAAATCTCCCAATCTTGAATGTCAATTATTGTATATGAGTCAAATAGGAACATATACGGGATTAATCTTCAAGGATCCGTGTGCGCATCCGTGTTCCATAACAATATAATTCTTATCTTATGACACATTAGACTTCCCTTATTTCAACATATCCGTCCTTTTTTCCAATAAATACAGCATCAACACCCGTAAAAATACCGTGTTCCACGATCCCGCAGCATTGCGAAAGTTTTTTATCGAGTGATTCCGGGTCATCTATTATTCCGAAATCAGCATCTATTATAAAATTCCCGTTATCAGATATCACAGGTCCGTCTTTGCTGACTCCCATACGAAGTTCTGCCTTTCCTCTAAGTTCTGCCACCTGTTTTATAACCAGCTTCAGGGCAAAGGGCAGAACTTCAAGCGGAACAGGATGAGAAATTATATCTGAGCATTTGGATTCATCCGCTACGACCACGAACTTTTTGGAAGACAGGGCGACGATCTTTTCCCGCGTGTGGGCTGCGCCGCCGCCTTTGATAACAGTGAATCCTGCTATCTGGTCTGCGCCGTCAATGTCTATATCAAGTTCTGGATGCTCATCAAGTGTAGTAAGAGGGATACCGTTATCTGCTGCAAGGAATGCCGACTGGTATGATGTGGGAACGCCCAGTATATCAAGACCATCTGCGACACGCCTGCCGATCTCTTTTATTGCATAAGCCGTGGTAGAGCCTGTGCCAAGCCCCACGATCATCCCGTCCTCTACAAGCCCTGCTGCACGCTCGCCCGCAGCCTGTTTGGGATTGCTCTGATGTTGGTTCTTCATAATGCGTTAGTATATGCTTTTGCTATTTATAGAATATCTGATTTGTTTATGTAAAATCCGATTTATTTATGGAATACCCAATTTTTTTATAGATTATCTAATTAACGCGCAAGTTCTAGGAACACATCTTCGAGGTCTGGCTGGGAAATATCGATGTCCTTTATATGGACATTAGAGAACATCTTCAATATTTTATCAAGGATGGGTTCTGCATTTTCTGCAACGATCTTAATTTTCCCCGCGCTCTCTACGGTATCGAGTATCTCAGGTATGTTCCTCAGGGCGGCAGCGTCGAATTCCCCTTCATATTCTATTGTTATGCTCTCGCCAAGCTTCATCTGCCTTTTGAGTTCAGTGGGAGATGCATTCGCGATGATCTCACCTTTTTTCAGGAACGCGATGCGCCCGCATAGTTCTTCCGCTTCTTTCATGTAATGGGTAGTAAGGACTATCGTGATATCTCTTTCTTCATGGATGCGTTTTATCTGCTGGCGTATCTTTATTGCCATATCCGGGTCAAGACCCACTGTTGGTTCATCCAGGAACAGCAGTCGCGGCTCGTTCAAGAGCGCCTTGGCAAGCGAGAGACGCTGTTTTGTGCCTGTGGAAAGAGAGTCGAACCTTGTGTTCCTGAAAGGTTCAAGTTCAAGCATATCCATAACATTTTTTATGGCTTTAGCTTTATTTTTTATTCCATAAAGCATTGAAAAGTACCTGAGGTTCTCGTACACTGTCAGGCTCCACGGGAAATTCGGGTTCCCGCTGCTAACGTTCACGATGCTTTTTACGCGGTCTGCATGGGAGCGGGCATCTATACCGAATATCTCCAATTTTCCGCAGTCCGGGAGCGTGAGCGTGGACAGAATTGAAATGAGTGTGGTCTTGCCAGCGCCATTCGGACCAAGGATACCGAATATTTCTCCCTCCTCGATATTGATGGAGATGTTCTTTAAAACCTCTTTCTTACCACTGACCCCGTTTTTATAATGTTTATTCAACTTTTCGGCTTTTACTGCGAACATAACCACAATAATACCATGAAAGGCAAATAAGTTTTATTAAATGCCCGGACGATTACATCCATAATTCCTAATGATTATTCCATTAGGTAAATATTTCATCAGAAAACAATATATACAGGGTTTTAGAAATATGAGTATGCTAAATTCGAAGGAAAAAATGGAATAAAGGTGATATTTACGGCGCCATATACAATGACTTTTATTGAAACGTTTATAGAGATCTATAATGCAGGCGCTGCATTCATAATAATCTTCCTCATAGGGCAGATCCTATTTATGATGCGAAAGGTCGATAAGGACCTGCTGAAAGCGCGTCTTTTCCTGAACGAATCAATAATGCAAAGGACGTGGATATACATCTCGGTCGCAGGTGCGTCATTCGCCCTTAATACCCTCATCAAGTTCATTATAAGGTTAAGGTTCAGGACAACCGGAGAAGTCCTCAGCCCATTCTACCTTGTGGAATTTACACAGCTTATTTTCCTGGTCGCATTCATACTTGCAGTATATAACTGGTATATTTTCATAGGAAGTTTCGTCAGAAGCAAGTAATGATCAAATGTTTTAATTCTTCGCATTCTTTAGACAATACGTACAGGTATCTTTTTTTTGGTGGTGCTCACTGCATAACTGACCGGATGACTGTATCCCCTTGCACACAGCACAGAGACTGCTGACCGCATCATTTGCCGTCATGTCCCCGGCAAGGCTCCGGGCAAGTTCAGATATTTTCTCAAGTGTCTGCGGGGAAAAAGAGAGGTCTCCCCCCCTCTTTGCACTGACATACTGGGAGACCGCCGCCTTTGAAAGTCCAAGCCTGTTCGCGACCTGCTGCTGCGCAAGTCCGTCAGCAAGCATTATCCGTGCAAGTTCTGCGCGGATAGCGGGAAGGACTTTCTGCACTACTATCTCGCATGGAGGTCTCATTTTTTGCCCGTTCTTTCCTTGTAATCCTTTATTGCAGCATGCAGACCATCGGCTGCAAGGTTTGAGCAATGCAGTTTTATAGGCGGGAGTCCATCAAGCGCTTCAGCCACGTCGTTCCTGGTTATCTTTAGCGCTTCCTCAAGCGTCATGCCTTTTGCCATCTCTGTTATCATACTGCTTGTGGCGATCGCTGCGCCGCAGCCGAACGTCTTGAATTTGACGTCTTCAAGCCTGTTATCTTTGACCTTAATGTATATCCACATAAGGTCACCGCATGTCGGATTTCCAACTTTGCCTATTCCGTCAGCGTCCTTTATCTCGCCAACGTTGCGAGGGTTCGCAAAATGTTCCATTACTTTTTCGCTGTATCCGTCTGTCATGTAATTCATCTCGCCAATGGTGATATCATCCTTAACTTGTTCACGATTTCCGGAAGCGTTGAAACAACATAATCCACATCTTCCTGCGTGTTCCCGTGACCGAGCGTGAATCTCAATGAGCCGTGCGCTTCTTCATGTTTTAAACCTGTCGCCAGCAGTATATGGGAGGGTTCAAGCGATTTGGATGAACATGCTGAGCCTGTGGACGCAGCCACACCTTTCATATCCAGGTTCAATATCATGGACTCGCCCTCGATGAAGCTGAACCTGATGTTCGCATTATTTGGAAGGCGTTTAACCGGATGCCCGTTAAGGAAAGAATCTTTTATTTCAAGTACGCCTTTGATGAGCGAATCCCTGAGCCCGGTTATTTTGGCGGCTTCGGGAAGGCGTTCCTTTGCAAGCTGGGCAGCTTTTCCGAAGCCCACTATGCCGGGGACGTTCTCAGTGCCTGAACGGATGTCTCTCTCATGCCCTCCGCCGTGCAGCAGGGGTTCCAGCCCTGTACCTTTCCGGATATAGAGCGCGCCAACCCCTTTTGGTCCGTACAGTTTATGAGCGCTCAAGGAAAGGAGCGAGACCCCGATATTATCCACATTCAGCGGGATGTTTCCTGCGCTCTGGGCTGCATCTGTATGAAAAGGGATGTTCTTCTCTTTTGCAAGCTTTCCTATCTCCTCGATGGGTTGTATCGTCCCGATCTCGTGATTGGCATGCATAATAGTAATAAGTATTGTTTTTGGGGTTATAGCAGCTTCAACATCTGCCGGGTTTACGAGCCCTTCTTTGCTTACTGGAAGATATGTGACCTCAAAACCCTGTGATTCAAGATATTTGCACGTATGCAGCACTGCATGATGCTCTATAGAACTTGTAATTATATGGTCGCCTTTTTTCCTGTTCCTGTAAGCTAACCCTTTGATAGCGAGGTTATTGGATTCGGTGCCGCTGCCTGTGAATATTATCTCTTCTTTTTTAGCGCCTATCAGGTCGGCTACTTTAGTCCGGGCTTCCTCCATAGCTTTTCTTGCCTCGCGCCCCAGGGAGTACAGACTTGATGGATTCCCGAACTTTTCTGAAAAATAAGGAAGCATGGCTTCCATGACCGCTGCATCAACCTGCGTTGTTGAGCTGTGGTCCATATATATTTGACGGGTCATAGCTCACGGTATGTCCCCGTTAAAAATATACTTAACGATTGCGTCAAATGCCGTACACAAAATATAAATGCTAAGTACAAGTATTAGGGATGCCCAGAATACGGGCCGCGCCGGAAAATCCGGGGCTAAAGCCAAAGGAGGAATACTATGGCTAAAAAAGAAGAAACAAAAGAACCCAAAGAATCTAAAGAATCAGTAAAGGATGCCCATAAGAAAGAGGCACCAGCCAAAGAAGCGCCCCATGAGGGGAAGAAAGAGAAGAAAGAAGATAAGAAACACGAGGGGAAAGGGGAAGAGCACGCAAAAAAGGAGCGGAAAGGCGCTCCAAAAGAGGGGAAGAAAGAATCTCACCCGGTGAAGGAAGCGGGTCCTGAAATAAAACATATCGTGCGCATTGCGGATTCTGACCTTGACGGTAAAAGAAGCGTTCAGTATGCGCTTACCGGAATAACAGGGATAAGCCGACGCGTTGCAAAGATAGTCACAGTTAATGCAGGTCTTGACCCGATCGCTACGCTGGGATATATTACTGACGCTGATATCGAGAAATTACAATTATCTGTGGATAACATTTCCACACTCCTCCCGACATGGATGATGAACAAGCAGAATGATATATTATCAGGCGATGACAGGCAGATCCTGGGGACTGATGTAATGCTGAGCAGGAATGAGGATATTAACCTCATGAAGAAAGTCCGTTCATACAAAGGCGTAAGGCATGATCGCGGTCTCAGGGTAAGAGGTCAGCGCTCCAGGTCCACAGGCAGGAAAGGAAAGACTGTAGGTGTCTCGCGTGCATCCATAGGAGCAGCCCAGGCGGCAGCCAAAGCAGGCGATAAGAAGGAAGAAAAGAAAGTGGAAAAGAAGGCGGGGGCTAAATAATGGGATACCCGGGAAAGAACACTAAATCATATGAAACGCCAAAACATCCATGGCAGGCAGCCAGGATCGCAAGCGAGGTCGAACTCGTTAAGGCATATGGTCTGCGAAACAAAAAAGAGGTATGGAAAGCCCACAGCAGCCTTAAGAATTACAGGGAACTGGCAAGAAAACTGCTCGCGCAGAGCGCGAAAGGAACGCTTTCAGGACATATCAAAACTGATGCGGATAACATCCTTAACCGCCTGAAACGATATGGTATGTTGAAATCAGAATCCGTACTTGATGATGTTCTCTCGCTCCAGGTTACAAATTTCCTTGACAGGAGACTCCAGACACAGGTGCACAAACAGGGACTTGCCAACACCATGAAGCAGTCAAGGCAGTTCATCGTTCATGGGCATATCTCTGTGGGCGGCAGGAAAGTTACAGTGCCGGGTTACATTGTTTCCAGGGATGATGAATTGAGTTTGAGCTATTACGGGAATTCACCATTATCTGGTGAAACTCATCCTTCAAGACCAGCCCAGGTAGTCAGGGAGATCGCGCAGGAAGCGGTCAAACCAGCACAAAATGATGGAGGTCGAAAATAATGGCAACTGAAAAATGGGGTGTAGCCCATATATATTCATCGTTCAATAATACCCTGATAACGATAACAGATCTGACAGGAGCAGAGACCATTGCCAAGACAAGCGGAGGCATGGTAACAAAATCTGCAAGAGAAGAGAGTTCCCCGTACACAGCCATGCAGATGGCAACCCAGATCGCTGAAAAGATCAGGGATAAGGGCGTTACTGGTATTCATATAAAAGTAAGAGCTCCTGGCGGAAACATGCAGAGAAGCCCGGGACCTGGCGCCCAGGCTGCAATCCGTGCGTTTGCCCGTGCAGGTATCAAAATAGGGCGCATCGAGGATGCAACACCAATACCCCACGATGGCACGAAGGCTAAAAAGGGAAGGCGCGTGTAAAATGGATATTGACATACTTGAATTATCAGAACGTAAAGCCAGGTTCATTCTATCCGGTGTATCTGTATCATTTGCCAATGCATTGAGGAGAAGCATTCTGGCTGAGGTTCCGGTAATGGCTATTGACGATATCAATATCTATGATAACACATCCGTCCTTTTCGATGAACAGCTTGCTCTCCGAATGGGTCTTATTCCCCTGAAAGCGGATACAAAGAATTTCTCCATGCCTGAAGATTGCACATGCGAGGGAAAGGGATGCCCGACCTGCCAGGTCTCAATGACCCTGAGCGCGGAAGGTCCCAAAGTCGTATACTCTGGCGATATCGTGTCCTCAGACCCTGGTGTGCATCCGGTGGATGCGACCATTCCGATCGTGGAACTCAAGGAAAAACACAAGGTCGTGATGGAAGCAATAGCAAGACTTGGAACGTACAGGAAACATTCCAAATGGCAGGCTGGCATAGTAAGCGGATACAAGAATATGCCCGTGCTGACGTTCAAAGAATGTGATCTGTGCGGGGAATGCGTCAAGGTCTGTCCGCGCGATATACTGGAAATCGAAGGGAAAAAAGTGAAGATCACGGACAAGGGTTTGGTCGAATGTTCCCTTTGCAAGTTATGCGCGAAAGGCTGCGAAATGGATGCGATATCTGTTAGCTATGACCCTGAATCTTTTGTGATGATGTTCGAGACAAGCGGCGGTATTACAGCTGCCGAACTTGCCGTTGAGGCTGCTGGCAGCATCAGGGCAAGAGCACAGAAGATGGGAGAGATACTCGATACGCTTTAGAGTATCAATAAAATATATCTTTAAGCTCCACCATACGGAGCATTCTATTTGCGGAGGTTGCCCAGACCGGTCAAAGGCGCCAGCTTGAGGGGCTGGTTTCGAAGGAATTCGTGGGTTCAAATCCCATCCTCCGCATTTATTCTAACGACAACTATTAAATAGTCCTAAGAAGTTAAAACGAAGGAATCTTATGGCTTTTCACGTAATGCTTATTCCCACATTAGGATGCCCTTCCAAATGCAGTTATTGCTGGAGTTCAGAGGAAGGATCTCCTGTAATGAGCATTGAAAC
>Ga0180732_1001004_pt1 | contig 19244 bp, 33 predicted proteins | sample KR11_01MetaG_FD_148674 | JGI IMG/M metagenome (GOLD analysis project Ga0180732, IMG submission 148674) | Groundwater microbial communities from the Olkiluoto Island deep subsurface site, Finland - KR11_0.1 MetaG | ecosystem: Environmental > Aquatic > Deep subsurface > Groundwater | place...
CTTTCTTATCACTTTCTCATCTTTTGGACTAATGATATAAAATAATTTTGCCCAACTCTTTTCTAAAAGAAAAAAATTAATAATAATATCAGTAATAGACTTCACTATTTCATTCATCTCCCCTCCTGTTCAAAAAGGTTGGCAAGCTCTCTCACATTCCCTCCTTCTCGGTGGTGGGTTAAACTAAAGTTATTTCTTCTCAAAATACTTTGGCTTTTTATTATCCATAATAGCTTCAGCCAATATAAGTCCATTAGCCATCCCTCGCATATATTCGTTGGCACCATAATTGCCCTTTTGACTTTGGACTTTTGTAGCATCTTTAAGATTTGCCATTCTTATTTCTAACTCTGCAAGTTTATAAGTTTTCACTCTCTCCTCCTTTTTTACCCCTGGGCTGATGGCAGGATTTGAACCTGTGAGCAAATATTCCTATTTACTCTATGTAATAATCTATGGTGCTTACTGCAAAGCCATATAACCTCTAAGGGTTTTGAATAGTCTATATGATGTCTTTCACCAATATTTTTACAAGTTTCAACACAACATTCTTTACGTTTTTTATAAGCCTTTCCAGCGATAGAACGAGCTTTTGCTATATCTTGATTATTTTTCATCCATTTAAATGAACGAAGTCTTTCTATATCCCTATTTTTATTTCTATAATTTTGTCTACACTTCTTACAGTAAGAATCAAATCCATCCGGCTTTGTGGAATCTTTCGGAAAACAATCAACACTTTTTATTACTTTACACTTTCCACACTTTTTCATTTTATCCTCCCTTTGTCTATATTATATCACAAACAAAGGATTTTGTCAAGACACGCCACACCAGCCCAGAGGGTTATTTTCTTTTCAACATATAAAATCTATCTTTCCAATCCTGGTCTTCTAGCTTTCTGCGACATTGACATCCGCGATCTGATCCGCAATACCCGCAAATCTTCACAGTTTCTAATATGATTAATTTGTCATGTTCTTTTTTATTTTCTTTTTCCATATTATTAATTGTAGCACATCTTTTTAATTTGTCAATAAATATAAAGACAGCAGTTTATATTAAGGACGATGCTGCTAAACGTCCCTGCTTTGCGCATTTTCCTTTCAAAAGGCAAAGACGAGAGAAAGCCAAAATCACAGGACCGGGTTTGTTGGTTGTCGGTGCCTGAAATAATCCGGTAGTAAGTTTACCTTCATTGATCGCTCCGAAGTATTGCCAGTTTGGAATCGAATTATATCCTTTGTTTATTTTTTCATTTATTTTCGACCAGATAAAATCTCTCGCAGCCCAACCGGTAGGAAATATTTTTTCTTTCTGTTGCAACCGGTCCATAGTTAATCCGATTCTTCCCCAGTATGTAATGACTTTGCTTTCTCCACCATTTGTGCTAACGAAACAATCGTATCCCCAGACTTTGAAATGGTTATCTTTAATATTTACATAAACTTCAGTTGCCATTTTCAAACTCCTTTTCTGTTATAGGATAAATGTAATACCATTCATTGCCGGTTGGTGAGTCATGATGATAATTCTGTATTGCAATTCCTCGTTTACCGTTTTTATAAATATTGAAATGACAATCGCAATCTGGAAGAATTACTCGTAGGAAGTTTTTTGTTGTGTCTGCAAAAAATCTTTTCTGGCCATCTAAATTTCTCCAACCAAAATTCTTGACTGAAGCTTTCCAATAACCTAAAGGATTAATTTTATTTAAATACGCTTGTAGATTAAGAAGCAAGTCATCCCATGCAATTTCTGAATCATTTGAGTTTTCTTCATCATCAAACCATCTCTCGATTAAGTCTCGTTTAGTAAAGTGTTTTTTCATTTTTGTTCATACTCGTCTATTAGTCCGAGTAAGTCCATTAGTGCTTCTTTGCGTTGCTGCGCCATTTTCCATTCGTTTTCTGCCCGAGTATACTCTGTCTGCAATACGTTCATCTGGACAGCAGCGTCGCGCCAGGCTTGCTGTGCTTTATTGTGCTGTTCTTCAAGGGACATTATCATGCCCAGAATTTTTTCCCGGAACTCATCTGATTTTATGTAGACTGACATTTTAATTTTAGTTGATAATTTTCTTCGTACCTTTCCTTCGCTTTCTTGTGGGGACATAAGTCGATAAATACGCAACTGTTTTTTAGTTTGCAATTCTTTTCTAAATAGTAACAATAATTAGCATTCATTATTTATATCTCCAATGCTAACTTCATCGCCCTCTGTTTCATTTCTAATCCGCTGCCGAACCAAATATTCTTTAATCGTTTTTCTGGAATGACAGTAGCGCGTTCAAGATATTTAAAATGATCAGCATAATATGAACAAGCATTCATCGCGCTCCAAGCAGTCTCTTTAACTTCGGGTATATCATTCCCCGGAGCTAAATGGTAAAGCCTGAGCAGATGTTCGTAACGCGCTTCCGTCAGTTTTGAATTCGCATTTAATTCTGCACGTTTCCCTTGGAATGCTATCAATGCAAAATATATCTCGGCTTCAGTCTGCGTAAGTTTTCTGTCTGCTAATCTCATTGCGTCCTTCTCGAAATCTGCGTAAGCTTTGTTGGCTAAACCTAATGCCTGCTTAGCTGCTTCGACTTTCGATTTGATATCTCCTGTATGCCTGATCGCTATTCCTGCCTGCGAATCCTGTAATGCTAAAGTCAAAGTATTATTGCATACTACGCGTACTGGCGTGAAGAACATACGTAGCGCCATCGTTCCATCGTGTGCGTTGACCAAAAGCAAATACTTATCTATAGCGTCTTTGTCTTTTACTATAATCTGCCCGGGTAGTTTCGCAAGAATCCATATGCGTTCACCTTTACCTAAGGCTCCAGCGGTGTGGTAGATTGCTAACTTTTCGCCGATAACGCTGTCGAAGAATGAGAAGGCTTCGTTGTTCTGAATAACATGGTAACGTTTAGAAACTATTCCCAGGATTGTTTTGTTTTCTTCATTGAAGGTAGCCGAGTACTGAGAGGCGTATACATCAGCTTGTAATTCTTCCTGTTTAACGTACACATTCTTTAAACTTACTTTGTAATCCAACTTCGCCGCGATGATAGCTTCTTCTGCTGTTGCCGGTTCGTTCAACTTAGTTCCTATTCCGTGCCATGGTACTTCACCGGCGTAAAAAATTTTGTCTTCGTAAATGTTATGCATAGTTTATTCCTCCTTGACTCTAATCGAGTCGCTTTCTTTGTGCGAGTAGCTCAATGTATTCCCAGATACCTTGATTTTACTCAGGCCGCTTTTCTGGAATTCGATAACCAGTTCTGCTTTGATTTTCTTTAAATCTTCCTGCGCTGATTCTACTTCGCCTCGAGCGTTGAGATACTCGATCGCTTTTTTGCCGAGTGGTGAACGGTCTGGCATGCTATCGAATTCCTTTTGATGCTGGTTGTTCTTTTGCATTTGTTCCTCCTTTAAGTTAAGTTTCTACAGCGAACTCTACCTGTTTCGCTTTCGGTTCAAATTGTGTAAACGTTCCGTTCCTCGCTTTTGCACAAGTGTTGAAGTCTTCTGTCGGCGGTACAGACAGAAAATATTCTGACTTCGTCGAGGGACATTGTACTTTAAGAATTCTAAGAATTTTATCGGAATCTCTATTATCTTCTGCTTTTACCGGAAAATCTACTAATTCATAGTTGCCGTCTTTATGGATTATCTGGCCCTGGCATTCTTTAATCACTCTGTCATATCCTACTTTTTTTAAGAACATTGCACGTACTTGGCTATTCGCAATTTTTAATACTGCTCGAGCAGGGATATCTTTTGGGTCTTTTTCGTAGAATGCTTTTGGAACTGGCAGACCATTCAAATAAAAGAAACGTTTATATTTCTCTATCCATTCTCCGGTACGCTGATTATTTTTATAGGTACCCTGATTCTTAATTCTTCCCCATACGTCCCAGAATATGTAGTCGCAATGTATCCCGTCTGCTGAGAAGTTGAAGTCGCCTGCGTCGTAATGTTTGTGATAAATAAACGGATCCCCTTCTTTATTCTCTTTTGTATAAAGCATATTAACTTTAATTTCAAACAACGGTTTCTTATCTGGATGCATTCCTTTTATCGTGGTATCTTTCCAGCGGACATAGTACGCTGCACGTTTATTAAAGTAGACAAACTTCTGCCAGAGAAATTTGCCTCGAGAATAGAATGTATAGACGGTGCCAGGATATCCCTCGAGCATAAAATCTTTGCGTACCTGCAGGCCATGCAGACCCTTGCTAGTTTTTTGGCGATAATGCATTATCTTATGCGTAACTGCTTTGTCCCGGGCCTTCTCGAACTCTCCGTATTTTATCCAACGAGTATATCCGTTATTCTTGAAAGTCTTTATTTCTCTGACTAAGTTATCTTCTACGCGCACGATGGTTTTCGATTTCGAGTCTTTATCTCTAATAACTATGGTTCCGTTATCTATGACAGTATCGAAACTACGATAACTAGACCCATATTGTACTACGCGTACTAAGCGTTCTCCGGCGGAGTTAAACATTTATTCTCCTGCGTTCATAACCAAGAGCATATTCAATTAGATATTTTTTAATTGATTCCACATCATTGTATTTAGGTGTTCCTATTGGACAATAGTTTCCTTTTTTTGGACTATATGGACAATTTCTACATTTTCCGTTTGGATTACTATGCATTTCACAGAATTTTTGCAATTCAAAAATACTTGCAAAATTTGTTGAAGTATTGAAGAAAACGCTTATGTTTTTTATTTTAGTCTTTAACTTTCGATGAATGTTTCTCTTCATCATATTCCTCCTGGATATCTATCTCATAAGTTCCTTGTGGCAACTTAATCGGCGCATGCTCAGGATGCTTGACTATACAATCTTGCAAAGCTTCGATGATGAGCTTGCCGTTTTTCTCGTAGAGCTTACCGTTCTCTACCTCGTGTTTATGTCCGGAGATTTCGCCTTCGATGATGACATTGTTGTCTCTAAGCGTGTAGCCTTCTGCGATTATGGATTTGATTCCACGCTTATATTTATCTTGTAAACTAAAAATCAAGACATCTCCTTGTCTATAATTTTGGCTCATCTTTCTTTACCTCCTTAATTGGCGACTCTTTCTCGAAGTCATCAATGAATTGTTTAAGGCTGTTAATCAGGACCGGCGATTTCGCGATGCCTCCGATGACTACGGGTTTGTATATAATCTTAACCAGACTTTTCTTTGCACTAACAAACTCTATTTCCTGTGGCTTCGTTGGCTCTTCTTTCTTTGTTTCCTGTGTTTTGAATAATTCCTCTGTCATCTTTTCTCCCTGTAAGCCAGCCTATTACATCAATGTCAAATAAGCAGGCAAACCATAAATTGGTTAAACGTATCTCTTCGTCAATATCGTTTTTCATTTAGGTATTAACGTCAGCGATGAATAGTATTATCAAAAAAAGCACTCCGATAATTATACAAAGTGTTTGATCAGTCATTTATTACCTCTATTTTAACCGGTATAATACCTGATTGCAAATCAGCAATTGCAGCAAACGCTGCCTCGCTAAGGTCGATTGTTCGACCAGCTCTAACCAATCGTTTGCTCGGCCCTCTGTCTGTAACTTCGACAATAACCATCCTGCTATTACGCAGATTAGTGATCCTAAGATGAGTACCAAGAACAAAGAACCAAGATGCACAAGTATATTCGTCATCGTTTAGCTCCTTTCTATTAGCCATAACTGCTTGGCCGGATTCTCTTATACAGCTTTCTCTAGTGTAAAATGATGCGTATTCTGGCATTTGACTAGGTTTAACCGTAGGTTTTGCCAGGTTTCCCTTGCTAGAATCGACGCTCTTTGCTGAAACAAGTAAGTGGCTGTTCGTAACAATCGTGGCAAGAAGGCATACTAGAACACAAAATTGGGCTATCCTGCTCATCTTTCCTCTGCAATTTCTGCATAGTCTGTATGAGTATATTGTTTTGAATGTCTTGTGGCATTTCAGGCAGGTACGTTTTGTAATCATAGTTTCTTTAAGAGTTCAACATCTTCGTTTTCGTAGACAACTTGGCAGTCTAAGTTTTGACATTGATACTTTTCCCAAGTCTTATCGTACTTAACTTCTCCTGTGCATCCTGGCTCTGCGCAGGCGTAGATGCTTGTCAAGTCTGGCTGTATTGCCGCGATGCTCTGCAAGGTTTCAAGATGCTCGAGTTCTTTTAGTAGCGTTCTTAGGAACTGGACAAACGCAGGATCAGTTAACTTAGGCGCGCAGTCTAAACATATATTCTTCTTAGTTGGGAAGTCTGCGCCTTGTGGCCAGTCTGACATGACGAAGTGTTGTATGCCTCGTTTTAGTTTAGCTGCGCACATTGAGCATTTACGCTGCTTGATGGCGATGGTTAGTTGATAGTTCATTTGTCTTTTTCCGTAAATATCTGTATGGCTTTGTCCATACCAAAGTTAAATGCTTCTAGCATTAAATTTAATATAGATTCTAACATAACAAAATCATTTTTAGCCGTTAGTTCTCTTTTGATTTTTTGGTACCTAGGTAATTCTGTCAGAAATTTCATCTTGTCTTTATCTCCTCTCCGTCTTCATTATAATGCCTATTACATTTTAGTAAGAGCTGTCATATTGTTTGGATCTCCTCTCCGTGTTCATCGTAGTTCCTATTGCACTTCTGACAGTAGGATATATCAAATTCGCTCATATAACCGAATAACCAGGAACCGCATTTGCATAAAGAGAACTCGCGTTTGAAAGCAGTCTGTGGTAGGTTTGCTATAAAGAAAAATTTAAAGTCCTGGTATCCATCTGGTTTACCCGTAAGTTCTAACATAATCGCTAACGCTAGTTGCGAAGGACCTGAGCCTCCGTATCCCCAGCTGAATCCGTCAGGCGAATGATTCTTTACTTTCCAGCTTCTATGCGGCGTAAGTACTTTGCCATCCAAAAGTACACGGTCATTGCAGCCAGCTATGCCTTCGAGTGTATGGTTAATGCTCATTGTGTCTCCTTTGTTATTAAATCCAGTATCGCATCCCTTGCTTCTGCGATAGCATCGTCGTCTTGCTTGCTGATGTCGTCGTGATGTTTCATTAAGACTTGCTCAAGGATTTTTTCGATGGCGTCTGATTTTTGTCTAGTTTTATTTAAAGTTAATTGTACTATGACTGCTGCGATTTTTGGTTCTCTGATGCCGAAAAGGATTCCTGTATCTGTGCCGAAGGCTTTATAAAGATAATCTACTATTTCTTGTGCCTCTTTGAATATTGTCATTCTATTGCCTCCGCTTTGTTGATGGTTTGTTCTAAACTTTTCATAACTGTTATTAAAGGCATATTTTCATTCATGTCTTTAAGTATTTGTTTACACGTCTCCAATAACTCTGGTGCGGCAGCAATAAGACGAGCGTTGGCTCTTTGCATTTCTTGGAAGTTTATAGAAGGAAATTGTCTCCAGCTTTCATAAGAAATCATTAGATTGACAATTCCATTTTCTCCTACTTGTAACGATGGTTTAAGCGAAACATTGTAAATAGGTTGCAATACGCCACTTGACATATCTTCTTTGCCGATATCTACTTTGGCAAAAATTTCTATTCCTGCCGCTGGGACATCTTTTGCTTCCCATGGTCCTGGGGTATGTTTTGTCATTTAATCCTCCATAACGTTATTATCTTGCAGCCTATCTGTACTCTGTGCCACCAGGGCATTACTCTCATCTGGCTGTAAAATACCGGGTACTGTTTCATGAAATGCTTTCTAAGTTCTCTGCGCGCTTTGCGCGCTAGACGTTGGCTCATTGTTTTTTAATAATTATATTTGCTGCATGTTTATCTGTAAACGTGGAATTTTGTAAATGTATCTCTCCAGTCTCTTTGTCTTTTAACTGTAGTTGGATCATCACTTTCTGGACTTCTAAGTATTCTAGTTCCCTTGCGTCGTACTGCGCTTTCCAGTCTTCAATCCATTCTTTTAGTTTCATCTGTTTATAGGTAGTGTTTCGTTTATATGCTCTTTGTCTTTCTTAGATATATACCTCTCTCGAGCTGTCTTCTCCTGTCGTTCTTGCTTAGTCGTAAGATAGTAAATTTCTTCTTTAAGTAATTTTTTATAGTGATTAAGTTTTACCTGATCAGAGAGCATATATTTGTGAAACCATATTGCTGTCACCGGGTTGCCTATATAAAGAACTGTCATTACTTTCTGGCAGGAGTTGTGGAAACTTTGGTACTGGTCTACTGCGGACTGGACATACTTAGCGTTGTCCAGCGAGTTGCGGTACAACTTGTTCATTATCAGCATCGATGCCCCGAACCCTAAGTTCTGGAGCGATTCCTCAATAATGAATTGCCCGAATGCTGCGGTTCCGGCTATGGCTAGTATGACCGTGATTATTTTCTTAATACGTTTCTTCACAGTTTCTCCAGCTCTGTTGGTTTGATGACTATATGATACTTCTGTTGATCGTACCTGTCTACCATTATCGCTTCAATGCAGTCTACTTTGTAGCATACGGACTGCGCTGTTAAATCTGTGTTTTCGCTAATCTCGTTTATCAATTCGAATAGATGTGTTCTCATTCTCCTTGCCCTCCTTGCATACGTCGTTTATTGTAGTCTTCCCACCTGGTTAGAATGGTCTGTGAAGCTATTGAGAGATCTTTAAAAGATATTATTTCTTGAATATGCGCGTTGATTTCTTTAACGAGTGCTTGTTTTATTGAATCGTAAATATGTCCTTTTATCTTTTCTGATTTTATCTCTGTAATATATTCATCAATAAATATATCAAGATCACTCATCGTAATCTTTCCCCCAGTACTGCGGCGCTATCTCTTTAATGTCGTCTTCTGTTATCCACTCTCTATCGCAGGCGTTGTTCAACTCTAAAATTTGTCTATTGTCTAAAGGCGGGAGCAGTTTATCTCGCCAGTCGGCTTCGAATATTTCGTTGACTAGAGCTTCACATTCTCCGCATTCCATCTCTGCCCTGGCTGTATTTAAAATGAGCATGAATAGCAGCATCGCCAGCAGTATGACTGTGGCTATAAGTATCGCGGTGACTTTTATGTTCATCTGTTCTTTCTCCTCGTTTGGTTAGATATCCGACCATGTGATATCTTTGGCTGTTCTTATTTCTGGAGACAGCACTTCTCAGAAGCATTGCTTCTACGGTATCCAGTGGCGTAGCGGGCAAGGTTGCCTTCGCTTAACCTCGCTTTAGGGCGCTACGATTTTGTCGGTTTCTTAAACTTGTCTTTATGTAATATCCATTTCTTTTTAGGAGTTTTGCTTACCCATTTACTGCCTGACTGTACTCGTTCTGCTTTCTGTAAATGTTGTTTCATAGTTTCCTCACTTTAATGTTTTTAATTTACTTTGTAAATATGCGAATGTCTTTGGCGCTTTCTTGTCTAACTTCGCTCTCCCTGTTCCTAAACCTGCTGTCGGTATTACTATAATTTTATCTTTTGGTATCTTGGCGAATGCTTCATCAATATACTTTTTGTTTTCTTCAAACTCTTTATCATCGAAAAACGCCGCTGAGTTATTGAACGGTAGTTTCTTAGTCGGGATGCCTATGGCGTTTGGTTCTCCACGCATCGCCGCTGCTTGTCCACCAAATCCCTTCTCTAATAAGTTGTCTCCAAATAAGAATATCTTATCAGGATTATCCTGGACCGTTAACCTAGTAATATATTCTAAGTATTCTATCATAGTCTCCGGACCTTAAATTTAGCGGCAGTTGTTCTACGCTAACTCTGCCAAACGCTGCGTATCGGCCTACGCTGCTGCGTTGTATACCTTGATGGCTTCGTCTAACAAAACCTGCTTGACGTTCAAGTCTGTAAATTGACACGTGTATGCGTAGTCTTTCTTGAACCCCTTTGCCTTCTCCTTCGCTGTCGCTTCCCTCGACGGAGGCTGGAGCTGCATATTGCCGTCGAAGTCTACGAGCCGAAACGATCGTATCAGTATCCCGTTTGCATCAACATCTACAAACGCTACTGTCTTACTCCCGTTCTGCGGCGTGATTTTCCGTATGCCTGTGATTTTCATTGTGTTCACCTCCTTTCATTTTTATGCTAATTTGTCTTTCGCAGTCTTCTAATAAGTGTGTGTCTATTATTTTAGAGACATCTAAATCTACTAGTATCTTGACAGCGTCTCTAATTCTAAAAAGCTCTGGTAAAGTGTAACTTGCGAAAATGCTTTTGTGAATTGTATCTGTCATCTGAATTCGCTCCTCTCTGCGTAATCGTTTAACTCGACTGCTATATCGAGGACATCTTCTTTATCGTCGAATTCTATGCCGTAACGCACTAATGCCGCTTCGAATTCTGCGTGGCTGCGCGACCTCATTGCGTCGAGTTCTACGGATAGTGCAACTGCGCAACCTCGTCGCTGAGCGACAATGCAAGCGACGTAATTCTTCGCTGTTTCGTAGAGCATAGCGTCGGGTGGGACTAAGAGAGCTTTAAACATTGGACACCTCCTTGACTGCGCCGTCGGCGAGGTCTGCTGAATTTCCTTGCTCGATGGCAAGCGTGATAGGTTTAGTCATACCGTCTGCCCAGAAAAATTCTGTTTGCCTGGCGTAATGGGATGACTTGTAAATATCTGTAGCGGTGATATGCTCTTTCTCGAATTGCTCGAGACGAGGTAATACCTCTTGTGGAAAAGGAAGTGAGTAGAGGAACTTGATATACTTAGAAGCGAAGGATGCTGACCATGAAGAAATGTTAGAAGGCAGACTGCGTTGTTTGATGTGTGCGAGTTTTGAAATCGCAACAATTTGGCTGGCTGTGGTGCGGTTATATGAAGAAGTATAAGTGCGGATAGGCGCAGCTGCCTTCTTACAATATGTGCAAGTGATTGTATATATATGATGAATGCATATTTCTAAAGGAGTGTTATTCATAGCAAGCTCCTTCCTATATCTATACCCCAATACCTATTTTTATCTACTTTTCTCTGGAACTTCTTCGCCTGCCTTGTTTGCCTTGCCTGTTTAGCCTTCTTCGTTTTCTGCATTGCAATCTCCTTTCTTTGCGTTGCGCTTTGTTCTTCGTTGCCTTTCGAGAATAGCTTTGCCCACGTAGAATCTAAGGAGTTTAGGATAGCCTTGGAAGCGGGATTTTACTTCGTCGTGGCCAGGCATACCAGGACACGACGAACAAAAAATGGTGGGTGCCCTATCCCCAGATTCCTCTAAGTTTTTGGGGATAGGGGAAACGATTTTTTGCTGGGTAAAACCTGGAACAGGTGCGAAGCATCCCGCCCGCAAAGATATATATAAGGAAGAGAGAAGGCAAAGCCGAAAGGCAACGAAGAACTGCAACGCTAAGGAGATTGCTGGAAAACGAAGAAGGCTAGGCATAACAAGGCAGGCGAAGAAGTTCATTCAGGTTTCTATTCCTTCCCCCTTGTGAAGGGGGCCTCTTTTGTTTTTAGGGGGTCGGCTATGCATACAGCGCTGTTGTGCTAGCATTGCAACGGTGCCTTCTCTGCTGCTTGGTATCTGCGCTGCAAGGTGCTCCGGTTTTGCGCTTACTGTGCAACGTGGCTCCTGTGTTACGTGGCTGGCGGGTGTCGCGGATGATACTTGCTGATAAAAATTTTTAATAGGTTTATAAAAGACCCCTTCGAACGAGAGATTTTTCTAGAAAAAATTTAAAGTTTTTTTTCTTCATTCGAAATACACCCAAACGGCCTATACGCTATAGCCTTTTCGGCACAAAATACAAGCAAAAAACATAGAAAAAACTAGAATAATAAATTTACACAGAACTCAGTATAACCGCCAAGGTTAGAATTGGGTTTCCGCTGGGGGAGGGAGGCAAAAAATTGGGTTTTTTACACCAATTCCTACTTTTACGAGTTTAGTTTTTGACCCCAATTCCTATTCCTACGAGCTTATGGAGGGGTGTCCCTCTGCCTTTCTCTAACCCCTTCTTATATATTATTTTACAGAAAAAAGATGGAATTCCGTAATAATAGAAATGAGGAATAGCAAGGGGTTACAGAGACACCCCCCCATACTCTCGTGTTAATAGGAATTCCCGAAAAGCGATGTTTAGACGGAGCAAAAAACAGTGAAGCATAGGAGCAACTGGGGGGAAGGGAAGGGGAGGGAACAATGGAGGAAAAGAGAGTGGCGCAGGTTTAAAGAGGTTTAATTTTAACCCAGGTAGAAGCGAACTCAGAATTTAGGTGCCATAAGAGCGGATTCGCGCCTTTTCTCTCAAGTATTTTAAGTAAAAAGAGGTCATCAAGGATAATTCTTGTAGTAGAAGTTGGAAGGTTCATGTGGTCGCTTATTTCAGGCGTCTCAAACCAAAACTCAGAGTCAAGAAAGTTTTCATTCTTAGCTATTCCTGTTAATTCAAGTAGAAGTTCTATTACTTTTACTCGTTCCGGAGGTATAGAATCAAGGGCGACTTTATACAGAATTGCGTATTCAGATTCAGTTACTTTTTCTTTATCTCTTACCAGGGCTAAAGATTTTGCTAGGTGTAGTAACTGTTTATATAATCGTGCTGAACCTTCTTTTTCAGGCATTCTTCTCACCTCTCTTGTGTAGCCGAATCGGGTTACGGTTGTTCTGATCCAGGTAGCGAGGTCAGCAACATTTCCTATATTAGTCGAAATAAGGTCATCCAGAACTGGCTGTTTATTTAAAATTCGGTATTTTTTAATAAAAGCTCCGAAGTACGACTTTAGTTCTCCGCGCATTTCGCCTGTTTTGTTTTCATTCTCTTTAACCTTGGCGCAAAGTTTTTTTCTATCTATATTTGTTATTCGCCAGGTGATAAATCTTTCGCCAAGGTCTCTGCTTATAGAATAATGATCATCGATTGCTGGTGTAACGCCGGCGATGAGGGTAAAGTTAGTTTCGTAGTGATAATCTTTATCCTCGGCTCCGGTTGAGGCGTCATAGTACCCGTCATAGGCGCAGCGGAGTTGTCCAAGAATTTCAGACAATGAGTTAGGGTCTCCGGACAATATCTTTGTGAAATCCTTAATGATGAGCACTTTAAGATTTATTCTTTTGAATAGGGAAGGATCTTTTCCGCCTATTCTGAGGCCAGAGAATAAGGTTTTAGCAGTCAGGGAATCCTTAAGAATTGATGCTTCAGAAAATAACGCACGAAGCATTTCAGTTTTACCAACGCTAGGAGGTCCGATGAGCCATGTCCACAAACGTTCGCCTGCATTAAAGTTAGACATATAGACTGCGAGGACAAAGTCCACGATATTATTATCAGGCAGGTAGAGGTATTCTTCGCAGACTCTTTTTACTTGTTCTAAAGTAATGGATTTAGAAAGCGAACTGATTTTAGCCTGCTCATTCCATTCTCGTTCTTCTTCCTCTTTGGCTTTATCTAATTTCTCTTTTTTAATTAACTCTTCCAACATATCTGATTAAAAAATAAGCCCCCATCGGGGTACGCGAGTTTTACATCCGTCTTGGGAGGCAGATAACCCCAATGGAGGCAATAAAAAAACCGGCGGATTTTCCGTCGGTATATTTTTGATTAACAATCCCTCGCGTTTTAACATCTTCTTGCCTCCCATTTTCTATACTCCATTAAATCACAAAACCATCAGTTTGTCAACTATTTTTTTCATTCAGCGCAGCAGGCGATAGATATGGGCATGTCTAGATTCCCAGGGGCAGTTTTGTTTAATCTGGTTATCGAATTCCGTTTTAGATATTTGGGCGTCGTGGAGGGACATAGTTTTCCGTATTTGGCTGCGGAGGACGACGATAAATTTAGAAGGAAGTTTATGATTATGCATTTAGAGTTTCGCTGAAAATGCTCCTTTATTCACGATCATAGACTCGAAGAGATTATCGATTTCCTTTTTATGAGTTTCGTTAATTTTATTTAATTGTGTATCCCAAGTAGTGGCGCAGGCTTGGCATACTGGGTAGCGGCAGTCTGCGTAGAAAGCGAAGAGGTAGATATCGCGCAACACATTTTGCGGATCGAGCACCATTTTTCGAAAACTAGGGAGGCCGCAGAAGAAACATTTCTTTAAATTCAATGAATCCGTCATGATAATTTCCTTTTTTTTTAGGCAAGACGCCGGGATTTGACCCTACTTCCAAAATGGAGGATATGATTTTCCTACCCCATCTTAAAGAACGGCGTCGTTTAGACGCAGCGCCTTACCATTTTTTTTACTTTACTCGAGGTATTTTGTGCGGTGCTATTCCAGGTTGAAGAGGCACCCTGGATACAGGTTTAGGTGCTCCTCCACTAGGTGCAGCTTTAAATGATTTAGGTACTCCAGGGCTTTTAAATCCTCCGCCTGCAGGTTTAGGCGATTTGAATGCACCACTTTTGAATCCTCCGCCTACAGGACCAGGTGCAAACCTTCCGGCCCCGGATGTTCCGCTCCAACGTCCCATTTTAATCACCTCCTTTCATTTTTAGATTACTTTTGTAAAATTACTCCCATAAACCACGCTGATTTTGTTGCTCCCTGTCTTAACTTTCGAGAGAGCGTAGTATACGATTTAACCGTAGCCTTCTCGATTGCCTTATATTCTGGGGAAGAATAGACTCGGGAATACCGGTCTAATTCTTGAAGTTTCACGCCGAAGAGATCCGCTTCTTTCCAGGTAGAGATATCGCTGGTAGCGTAGAGGTTATCATCAGTTGAGCTGCGATAGAAGACCGGCATTTTCTGTTTCTCTTCGATAGACTTAGAATGTATTCCTTTGATATAATTGAATGCGGCTTCGCTAGGGTTTTTGATAAAGTTTACGTAGTTATTATAAAAATCCATTGTTGTTCCGGTTGTTGTAGGTGCGCCTGTTGGTGCAAATATTCCTATATACATTGCAGGAGTGTGTCGGGGGAGGATAGGAGCAACACCTTCTTCGATCATGCTGCGATAATCTTGGAGCACTCCGCTTTCGAAGTCGACATACTGCTTTCCTTCTTCGCTGGCGAGGAAAGTATCGAGTGACTGTTTGCCGAAAAGGTTTAATATTTCGAGCCGGGCAGCTCCAAGGGCGAGGAGCATTGCGCTAATAGGCATTTTCCCGGATGACGTTTTAATCGTATCGGGGTCATAAATATCCTGCCAATGCGCGAAAGACATAGCGGAAAGGAAATCTTTGCGTTCGCCGACCGCTTTTTCGAGCGCGGCTTTTGCGCCGGCGACTTTTTCTTCGGTGAATAATACCTGCATTCTTTTTTTAGTAGCCGCAGTTTTTTTAACTCGAACGACTGCTTCTTTAGTTTTTTTCTGGACTGCCTTGATGACGAGGTCGCCAAACGGGAATGCCGCTTCCTGTATTTTTCGGATCGCTTCTGCTGCGTCCGCATTGAGGAGAACGATTGCATCTTCGAGCCCTTTATCGGTCAACAAATCGTAATCGCGTTCGATTGTTTCTGGGGGAGTTCCTAAATAATATTTGAAAAGGTCCTCAGCGAGAAGCTGGTTGAGGTCAGGGGCAAGAAACGAGGTTTCAGGGTATGCGCCAGTAAGCTGTTTTTTTAGTTCGATAAACGCGAGTTCATTCAGCCGGTTTGTGGCCCAATCGGCCTGCTGTTTTGCGAGGGTAACTGAGGCTGGGATTTTGACGAATTTGTTTAGCGCATCTAACAATGCCTTACCGGTGATAGTTGTAGTCAATCCAAGGATTTCAGCTAAATCTTTGACTACATTTTTATAAGTTATCTCTTTCTTTTCCTGCAGCGTAGAGGTGAGGTATTCGCTTAATGCTCGAGTCAGGTCAGCGGTTTTGATTTTTATTTTTGTATCAACTAATTTCAGGTTTGCGATTATTTGTTTACCAATTTCTAATGCCGTAACCGGCGTAGCCATCTGGGTAAGCTTTTCTTTTAGTTCCGCTGCGGATTTGAGTTCATCCATCATCTTCATCAACTGTTCGCTTTGCTTGATTTGGTCGTAGTATGCATTGACCTGGCTTTTCTTTTCCTCTAATACTGCCTGGATCGTATCCCGCATTTTGCTTAAAATCTCTGGCTCAAAAAACTTTAGGTTCTCTATAGCTTCTGTTGCTTGGTCTTCTAGTTCTTGGATATCCGCGTGCCTGGCGTACTCGATAGCTTTAACCTGAGTCTCTAAATCAAACTCAGTTGGCAATTCAAGCGGGGATAACGTGGGCGTTTTCCCATATTTAGCCTCTATTTCTTCGTGCCAGGGCAGGTTTTTCCATTCGAGCGGTATCTTACCAGAGATAATATCTTCTCTGATTTTAGCTAACATTTCAGGATCATCCTGGCCTAAACGGTTAATTAATTGTCCAAAAGTGACAGTTTGCTGCGCTTTTTTCAAAGTTACTTCTTTTTCTCTCCATTTCTCGACATCATATTCAACCACAGAAGCGCCGAGTAAACGAAGAACTTGCAGCCACACATTAATTTTATGTTTTGGTTCTCCGGTCCGTTTATCTAGAATGACAGTTGGTTCCAATAATGTGGCAGTATCTACTTTAGTGTATGGTTGTAAGGCATCCTCTAATAATTTCCATTGTGGAAGTTTTCTTAAATACAATTCCATAAACGATGGCGCTTCTGGTGTTGTGGGCACGCCAGCTTCATACATTTCCTTTTGCGGTTGCCAGATTTGTTTGATCATTCGTTGCGCCTGGTCGATTCGTTTTAACCGGTCCTGCACTTCCGGGCCGCTTAGTTCCAGAGTATCAATTTCGTCGAGCAAAGCGATAATTCCTTTTTGATACCCTTCGATATTTTTATCAATTTCTTCGATAGTCTCCGCTTTGGAGACGATTTCCATCTTCTGTGTAAGCGGATTGAAGTAATAAAGTTGGTTTGGGTCAGAGAACGGTTCACCAAAGGGACTTAATAAAGATGCAGTTTTTAAATCGCGGCCGGTAATTGTTTCGATTGCAGCTTGGACTAACGGGTTCATCGTTGCATTAGGGTTCATCAAACCCCAATCTGGGTCGAACATAGTTCCAGCGATTGGCTGCAGCCAAATATCTTCTGCTAATTCTAACGAATCTTTTAACCACTCAGGACGATCCCCTTCTTCTATTATGTATTGGTTATTTATATCAGCTAAGTTGCTTAATAATGTGGATTGATACGGATACTTAATTCCGAGCATTGCAGCTTTTTTAAAACAATCGATTGTGAACTCGGGGAATAAAAAAACTGTTTTAAACAAACCTTTTTCCGATGTTGTTAAAAATGGTAATACTCTTGAACTATCATAAAGTGTATTACTAATAATTTTCATTACTCTTTCCTGTGCAAGCGCGATTTGTTTTCCATACGCAGCAGGATTTGCAGCCCAGTCATCAATCATGGACATCGCAACATCATCAAGTTCATTCCATCGATACGCAAAATTAGCAGCATAATCTTTTAATAATCCGCGTTTAGTGTCTCTTACGAATTCATTTATATAAAGATCTTTATTCCAAAATTTATCAATTGCAGAATCGATTTTTCCAAAAAATTTGTTTATTGGTTCGTTAGCGTAAAGTGCATTCCATGTTTTATTTTCTATATTACTTAATACTTTTCCCATTCTTGCTTCAGGGAATAGGAGTAACTTTTCTGCTTCTTTCGAAGCAGGCACAACTGCTTCGCTCATCAAATCATATCCTATACCGTGGAAGTTGAGTTCATCAGGTATTAATACATCCCATTTTTCAGCGAGTAAGTTCCCTTTTGTGGCATCAAATCCGCTCTGCATTAAAACTCTTATTGCATTATCCTTAAAATCATTGACCAACCATCCTAAACGCCCGGCGAGATACGCTGTTTTAGCCCACGCAGTGGGGCGTTCGATGAATAATGGCATGTTAAATACGTTAGTTAAGTTGCTGGTAATTTCGTAAGCCTTCCATTTCGGCATTTGAAATACCGGGATATCTCCTGGTGTTAACAATTTTCCGAGTTTTGCGGCAGAACCTTCTAATGTAGAGTAATCACTGAACGCAAGTTTTAACGCAGCCTCCGCGTCGCCGCCTAGTTGTTCGAGTCTGGCAAAGAATGTTTCGTTAAACTGCGCAGCTAATTCGGTTTTCTTTAAATATCCGTACGGATCGAAGATCACGTTTCCTTTTTCTAATGTCTGTCCTATTTTCCACGGCGTAGCGAATCCTTGCTGTTTAGCATACGCTACCATTTTATCGAGTATTATTTTATCGCTGGCCGCATTCGCGAAATCGATATGATGTTTCGCAATTGCTTGTTCTAATGATAATTTTTCTACGGTTTTGATGTCACCGACGAATTCTTTTTCAAATCTTGGTTTTAAAGCATTTAAAGCATCTTCTATTGGGCCGGTAATGCTTTGTTTAGCTAAATATGGAACATAACTAGGTTCATACCCTAGCGCTTTTAATTGAGTTTTTGTCATTCCATACGTTTTTTCAGCATCAGCCCAGATACGCGCATTCATTTGTTCGATATCTAATATGCCGCTTTCTAATGCTAACCTTTTATTCATTGTATCTAAATACCGGTTTTGCGAAATTGCGTCGTATACTTTTTGAGTTTTTAGTGCTGCCGGCAAACTTTCAATGTCTCCAGTAACCATAGCTCTGCGAATTGCAACTTTCTCTGCTTCAGTAAAATCTTTGAGTGAAGTTATCATAGAACTAGTGGCATCGCGTTCCGCTGTAACAGCTCGCATTATCTTGGCATGCTTTTCTTGTGCGAGCAGATAAGTAAGATCTGTTCTACGTTCTAATGTTTTCCCCAAATCGGGGAATGTGTAATCTAAGAAAGTGTTTATTCCAGCTTTGGCAGTACTAAAAAGTAGATTCATTGGATCAATTAACTGACTGGCTCCTTCTAACGCTTGTGCTATATCCAATGTTGTCGTAGAGAATAATCCAGGTTCATATGCGAGCCCTGCGCCAGCGAGCCCTGCTGCTTCCGACCGTGTTACCGCGCTGGCGAAGCGCGCTCGTAGAGAAAAGTATTTTAAATTAGATGAGACCATTGATGCATTTACCATCATTCTAAAAGGATCTTTAGAAAATTCGCGCCATAGACCAGCTACGTTCGGATATATTCCAGCCGTTGCCCATTTTAATAAAGGGTTTTCTTCTTCGACTTCTTCGATGCTTTTCTTTATATCCATTGGCATTCTGATCCAAGGATCAACAACCCACGCATCCCAGGTGCTTTTAGCCAAGTCTGTAATAATTTTTTGTGCTTCAGCCGTAGGGGCCCAGTAGACGAATGGTAATTTTATTATATTTCCGCCTATATTGACAGTCTCGTATTCCTCACCCAAAATTCCATTGATTAA
>Ga0180732_1001005_pt1 | contig 19243 bp, 14 predicted proteins | sample KR11_01MetaG_FD_148674 | JGI IMG/M metagenome (GOLD analysis project Ga0180732, IMG submission 148674) | Groundwater microbial communities from the Olkiluoto Island deep subsurface site, Finland - KR11_0.1 MetaG | ecosystem: Environmental > Aquatic > Deep subsurface > Groundwater | place...
AAAGTGTTGTCATTAAAAACAACGCCTCTAAACTTGTCATAAATTTCAAATCTGTACTCTACCGTGGTTTCAAGGATTGACTCCGAACCTGTTGGGTCTCCCTGCTCATTTGTCGGACCGAGTCCTCTGTAGATATACCCGCGGTTAGAGTGCATACCTCCTGCATAAAAACGGTAAGAAGCCGGCAATTCTCCTTCAAAAGTCTCTAAAGAACCAAAAGTTCCTCTAAACGCAAGAGTTTCATCAAAGAGCGGCAGAATGTATCCGCCCATGAGTTTGAACTTATAGTAAGAAGCGTCGGAGAGAGCACTTTTGAGCGAGCCCATAACTTTTGCATTTAAAAAATAGCCATTTTTTGGATCAAGAAGTTTATCCCTCACATCATAATTCCAATCGAGTACTGGAGACAATATAAAAAGATTTCCCTCCGGAAAAAGCTCTAAATCACTGCTGCTGTAGGTTGTAATACTGTCAAAAAGTAAACTCTCTTTAAAGCTGTTTGGCATTGCTCTTTGTTTGAGATAAAGTTCGCTGTACAATCTGTTTTCAGTAAATCCTTCAAAAATTTCGTTATCAACTCCTATTTCTACACCCGCTGAGTTGTTATTTACCAAAGGCATATCAAAAGTGGCTGTGAGACTCTGTTTTATCTCTGTCACTCTTGCTTCAATGCTTGCAGTTTTTAGATTTGTAAACATATTTCTGTGTTTGACGCCCATGCTTGCCATGAAGCCTTCATCACTGCTTACACCTAAACCGGTATGAAAACGGATGGGTTTTTCATTTTCAGTTACGGTAACGACCGTCCTTACGCTGTTATTTGAATCGACTTGCGTATCTATAACCGCTTTTGAGATTCCCTCATGCGCATAAAGATTCTCATAACTTTGCGTAATTTTTTTCAATGAAAAAGGCTCATCTTCTTCAAAATACAAGAGAGATTCAATAATCTCTTCATCTATATTTGCAGATGCGTTAATGCTTACTTCTCCAAAATAGCAAATATCGTTTGGAGTCACGATGTAGGAAAGATAGGCCTCATCTTTTTCAATATCTACCCATGCTTTAGCATCAAGTGAAACATTGCAATAGTTATCATTAGCATATACAAATTTGACATTTTTTTTACTTTGTGTAAATTTTGTTGCGTCAAAAATCTCACCTTGAGTAAACCCAAGCGCTTTTTGTATCTCCAAATCAGAGGTAATAGCAAGCTCTTTTATAACAACGGCTTCTCCTTCATCAATATGAACTATAATCTTTTTTGGATTTTTATCATATGAAATTTGCGTATGGTAAAAACCTTTTGTTTTGTAATAATTTTTTAAAATTTGAAGAGAAAAATTTAATGTTTTTTCATCTATTTGCGCCTCATCCTTATAAAATTCATAAAAATAAGGTTTATAGATATTAAGGGCTTCAAAAAGTTCTCTCTCACTTATATGCTTATTGCCATCAAACTCTAACTCTAATTTGTCTGCATAAAGGGATGTAAAAAGGAAAAAAAACAAAACGACTACTCTTCTCACTTATTTCTCCAAAAATGTTTCATAATCATGGCTATATTATAGCAAATCTTAAGGGTTATATAAGGGTTTTTGTTTTAAAATTCCAGCCGATTTAAGGAAATGCATCTCGCATTTTACTTCGTTCTGGGGTGTCGCCAAGCGGTAAGGCACTGGTTTTTGGTACCAGCATTCAGGGGTTCGAATCCCTTCACCCCATCCACATTCAGATATAATTCCAAGATACTTAAAATTACGCAAAGGTAAGACTATGGAAGACACTACAAATATATTAGATTTAACAATTAGAATGGCAGTTTTACTCGTTGTCGCAGGGATATTTTTCTTTGTTTTAAAGAGTAAAAAAGAAGATAAAAAGTAAACCGCCTAGTTAGCGGTTAACTTCTCTACCCAAAACTTTTTCGACAGATTCTATCTTTGATTTGAGTCGATTATCGCAATTTTTACGGATATCGAACTTTAATGAAGAATAAACTCTTTCGCACTCACTCAGTTGCTCGTACGCCAACTCAACAATTCCCAGAGCCTCTTTCATGCTCGAAGCTTCTATGATTGTTCCCATAGGCGTTAATTGGTAAGGTACACCGGATTTGTCAATAACATCAATGATTTTAGCCACCTGTTTTGAAACTGACGAACCTTCTCTGCAACTGTCTGATGTTGGAAACATCGCAAATTCTAAAAGTACACTCAACATAAGTTAATTACTTTGTACCGTTCAAGTCAGCAGTGTTTCCATTCATTCCACATCTGCAGCCTGCTCCACATTGACACGGCTTTGGACATTGGCACTTAGGATTGTTACATCCGTTTCCATTGAGACCATCAAGCTGATTTTGAGCAGATGTGCTACAGCCCGAAAAAGAGAGTACCATACCCATAAACGCAACTATATATACCAGTTTTTTCATATCAAAACTCCTTTAATTTAAAGAGAAATAGTAACCAAAATTCATTAATCGTATATTAAAAAATATTATACCTATTTGGCCTGATAAAAGCTTCCGATTCTAGGGTCTTCTACAAGCCCTGCAGAGCTTATAAACTTCACAGGAAGTGTCTGCGTTTTTGTTCTGGAGTCTAAAGTGAAGACTGCAAAATGCAGGTGTGGACCGCTTGAATAGCCCGTATTTCCGGAGTACCCTAAAAAATCGCCTCTTTGAACTACGTCACCTACCTTAACCGCTGCACCATGCTGTTTTAGATGGTAGTAGGTTGCAAAAGTTCCGTCGTTATGTTCTATGGTTACAAAATTCCCATATTTTGAGTACTCCCGTCCTATACCTCTCGTGTTAGAATCAGATTTTGTTTTTGCCACTTTTCCGTCTCTTGCAGCGTAAATTTTTGTGCCTATGTCCATAGCAAAATCTATGGCGTACTGACTATGTCCGAAGTGTGTTGTCTTTCCGTTAAAACCCTGAGACACCCTATATGCACTGCCCGTTGCAAAGGGGAGTCTGTATACATAACTCTCATCATGATTTGCGTTTTGCGAGCCTAAAATCCAGCTATATTTGAGAGTGTACGAATAGGGATTGGCATCGTTGGTGGAAAAACGGATGCACTCTGCGTTTGAATGTGCGCCAAGAACCAGGGTTGAATATTTTCCCTTATCTGATTTTAAATTGCTGTACTCTGCATTCACACTCAGCGTAACACTGTAAGGGTTGTTGTTATGGGCAGAAATAACTATCTCATTGGCAGATTTTTTCGCTTCAAGGTAGACTTTTTGGCCTTTTTTTCCCTTTTTGGAAGAGTCAAAAGTATCTGTAACACTTTCGTTTACAAATTCATTCTGGTACTCTTCTATAAGTCTCAGAGTTTCCGCTTTTTCGTCTAAAAAACTGCTCTTTTTTTTCTTTTTATTTTTTTCATAAAACTCCAAAGAAGCATCTAGCAAGGCTCTATTTTCAAGCAGACCTGTTAAATCACAATTCGTCAATTGCAGAAATTTTTCGTAATCGTTCTCATTAATGGACTTGTTAATCTGCTCATGGATCAGATGAAGTGTATGATCATATTCTTTTTGGAGCTTTCTGAGTTTCAGTAAATACTCTTTTGCAACAGAGGCATCACTTGCGTTTATCTCTTTGGCAAATTGCAGTGCCTGTTCTGCATTTACAATGAATGCTGTGCAGCTTTTGTTCAAATCTTCTATCTCTGAGAGTTTTTTTAAAGAGGCTGTAGAAGTGTACAGCGGTGTTGCCAAACGTTCATAAAAAATCGGATACTTTTGGGCATCTATGCTGCTAACAAGAAAAAAAAGAAAAAAGAAAATTCTAATCATTCGTAATGTATTGAGGCATTAAAGTTTTCATTTTTTCGTAAATTCTGATGAAGTCTGTTGAGTAAACTCTGCTCTGTGCCACCGAAGTCATAAAGTTAGTGTCTCGCTCCCACCTTGGGACCAAATGCATATGAATATGCTCGGCAATCCCTGCTCCGCCAGCTTTGCCAAGGTTCATACCGATGTTGACGCCTTGAGCATTGATACCTTCTTTTAAAAGTCGCACACCTTTTTGAGCAAGTGCGCTCATATGCATCCATGTTTCGCTTGGGAGTTCTTCAAGTTTGTCGGTATGCATATGAGGAATAATCATAAAATGGCCGGGAGTATACGGATAGCGGTTCATAACCAAAAAGCAATGCTCATCTCTGTAAAGCACATGCAAATCTTCATCATCTTGAGAATGTTCACTGATGTGACAAAAAACGCAGCCTTCTATCCTTTGGCCTGTCACATATTCATCCCGCCACGGGGCATATAAAATATCTTCCACCTAAACTCCTTTAATGAAAGATATTATACCAAATAGTGCTAATAAGGAAAGAGACCAAGCCCTCTGCCTCTAAAGAGGCAAGCTTTAGTAGCCCAAGCGGCTAGCGTAGCAAAAATGGGCTGTGCTCATTTTGCGTTTTAATACCGGTAACTAAGAAGTGCTCTCATGTAATTTGAACGTTCAAACGCAGCAGGGTTGTCCGTATGTTTTAAAGAGATACTTCCTATCATCTGTTCAACCGAGACATACTCTTTTTCCTGCATCCAAAGTGTCATCTCATCCAAAACACTCTTCACATGCTCAGGTCCGTTTTGTAAAAGTGCCGATGCCATCTGCGTTGCATTTGCTCCGCTCATCAAAGCTTTTAATACATCTTCAGCAGAGTGTATACCTGTTGAAGCCGCCAAAGAGAGATTGACATTTGAGTACAAAATTGCACACCATCGCAGCGTTTCGCTTAGGTTGGATGAAGAAGTAAGATTCGCTTTTTGAACCGCTGTAAGTGTTTCAAGGTCTATGTCTACACGCACAGGATTGTCAAAAATCACTAAGCCATCGACACCGCCCTCTTCAAAACGCTTTGCCATCTGCGCAGGATTAGTAAAATAGGCATTCATTTTCACCGCTAAAGGCAGGCTGGTATTTGTCTTGACGTCTTTGAGCACATCCAGATACATTCGTTCTATTTTATGCGAGTCCATAGAAAAATCTGTCGGGATATAGGTAATGTTTAACTCCAGTGCATCGGCTCCTGCCTCTTGGAGTTTTTTTGCGTAATTCACCCAGCCGCCGCTTGAGACACCGTTTAAACTCGCGATAATCGGAATATCTGTCGCTTTTTTTATCTCTGCCAAATCTTCCAAATAGTGCTCCGCCTCTGCGTTTTGCAGGCAATCACTTGCAGGAAAGTAGCTGAGAGATTCCGCATAACTGTCACTCCCGTTAAACAAAAAGTAGTCTATTGCATGGAGCTGTTTATTAATCTGCTCTTCAAATAAAGAGTGCATGACAACAGCCGCCACACCTGCATCTTCAAGCCTTTTTATGCTATCTACAGATGCCGTAAGCGGTGAAGCGCCTGCGATAAGAGGATTTTTTAACTCTAAACCCAAATATTTTGTTTTAAGATTCATAACTCTTCCTCCTCTTTGTTGCTATAGTCAATGTTTGTAAGATTAGAGTAGCGTTTATACTGCTCGTCCGCGTGATGCTGCGCCGTTTTTATAAAAGCCTTAGCATCTGCAGAGTTCATCATTTGCACCATATTAAAGCGTGTTTCATTGTACATAAACTCTTTGACTGAGATTTTCGGCTCTTTATAATCTACAATCATCGGGTTTTTACCCTCTTTTTCTAAGTCAGGGTTGTATCTGAATGTCGGCCATATGCCGCTCTCAACGGCTAGCTTTTGCTGGTTCATGCCGTATTTTAAATCATATCCATGGGCAATACAGTGTGAATAAGCGATGATGAGTGAAGGCCCGTCATAACGCTCTGCCTCTATAAAAGCTTTTATGGTCTGCGTATCGTTTGCACCCATGGCAACGCGTGCAACATAGACATTGCCATAAGCCACAGCCATCATTCCCAAATCTTTTGGAAGCTGTGCCTTTCCGCCTGCGGCAAATTTTGCCACGGCACCCGTGAAGGTTGCTTTAGACTGTTGTCCTCCGGTGTTTGAATAAACTTGCGTATCAAGCACTAAAATATTGACATTTTTTCCGCTTGCCAAAACATGGTCAAGTCCGCCATAACCAATGTCATACGCCCAACCGTCCCCGCCAATAATCCAAACAGATTTTTTACTCAGATAATCAGCCAATGAGAGGAGATTTTTTGCCTGAGGATGAGAGGAACTTTTAAGTTTTTCTTTGAGATTTTGCACCCGTTCTCTTTGGGCAAAAACATCACTCTCATCATGTTGGACTGCGTTTATTATCTCACTGCTGAGCTCTTTGCCTACTTCACTCTCAAGCTCTCCTAAGAGCTCTTTTGCTTGCGTTTGATGCTTATCTATTGTTAAGCGAAAGCCGAGTCCAAACTCCGCATTGTCTTCAAAAAGCGAATTAGACCAAGCTGGACCGCGTCCATCTGCATTTTTTCTCCAAGGTGTTGTCGGAAGGTTGCCTCCATAAATAGAAGAGCAACCCGTTGCGTTGGCCACTATCATCCTGTCTCCAAAAAGTTGTGAAGCGAGCTTGATGTATGGCGTTTCTCCACATCCGGGACAAGCCCCGGAGAACTCAAAAAGCGGCTCTAAAAACTGGCTCTCTTTGAGTTTTGCATGGTCAAGTTTTGTTCTGTCTATGAGTGGAAGATTTAAAAAATAGTCCCAGTTTTTAATCCCCTCTTCTTTGAGCGGAGCATGTGCTTGCATGTTGATTGCTTTGAGATTTGTCTGGCTTTTATTTTTTGCCGGACAAACTTCTACACACAATGAACATCCCGTACAATCTTCCATAGCCACACTTATCATAAACTGCTCGCTCTCTTGGAATGTCTTGCCTTTAGCCTGCGCGAATGAAAAGCCCTCCGGAGCATCAGCTAAAAATGAATTATCTACAACGTTTGAGCGAATGACAGAGTGAGGACATACCAAAACACATTTATTACATTGAATACATACTTCAGCGTCCCAAACAGGCACTTCCAAACCAATGTTGCGTTTTTCATACTGCGTTGTCCCGCTTGGCCATGTACCGTCATTGGGCAAGGCACTCACAGGAAGTTCATCACCATGCCCTTCGATAATTTTGCGTGTTACATTTTCCACAAAAGCGTCAAAATCTCCTTTAATGGAAGCTTGCATTTTTATCTCTGAACTTACTTCATCCGGAACAGTTATTTCAAAAAGATTTTCAAGTGCATTGTCCACAGCCTTGTTATTCATCTGAACAAGTGCATCACCCTTGCTGCCGTAAGATTTAAGAATACTTTTTTTGATTTTTTTAATCGCTTCTTCTTGTTCAAGAACTCCTGAAATTGCAAAAAAGCAGGTCTGCATAATGACGTTGATGCGTCTTCCCATGCCACTCTCTTGGGCTACAGAACTGGCATCTATTGCATAAAACTTGAGTTTTTTCTCTATGATTTGTTTTTGAACATCACGTGGGAGTTTACTCCACAAAACATCTTTGCCAAATGGAGAGTTTAGCAAAAAGGTTGCGCCCTCTTTTGCATGGGAAAGAATCTCAAACTTTTCTAAAAAAACACTCTGATGACAAGCCACAAAATCCGCTTTTTGTATGAGGTAGGTTGCATGGATGGGTTTTGGCCCAAAACGCAGGTGTGAAGTTGTTACGGAACCTGACTTTTTAGAGTCATAGACAAAATACCCTTGTGCATAGTTTGGCGTCTCTTCACCGATTATTTTGATGGAATTTTTGTTCGCGCCAACCGTTCCATCCGAACCAAGTCCAAAGAAAATAGCCTCAAAAATATCTTTATCTTCGAGAACAAAATCCTTGTCATAGTCCAAACTTGTGTGTGTTACATCGTCATAAATGCCTATGGTAAAGTGGTTTTTGCTTTTTTCTTTGCCAAGCTCATCAAAAATGGCTTTTATCATCGCAGGGGTGAACTCTTTAGAAGAGAGCCCATAACGCCCGCCTATAATCTTTGGCAGTGCAAAGTCTAATCTGCCCTCCGCATTTGCCTCGCTTAAAGCAGTTAAAACATCGTGATAAAGCGGTTCACCAATGGAACCGGATTCTTTAGTTCTGTCTAAAACAGCTATGGATTTTGTACTCTTTGGAAGTGCGGCGATAAAATCTTCTATGCAAAAAGGAAGAGCCAAACGCACCTTTACCAAGCCGATTTTTTCGCCCTGCTTTGTAAAATATTCTACACTCTCATAAACAGCTTCAGCGCCTGAACCCATTAAAACTATAATTTTTTCGGCATCCTCTGCACCGATATAATCAAAAAGTTTATACGCTCTGCCTGTAAGTGCGGCAAATTTATCCATCTGCTCTTGTAAAAGTGCAGGAAGTTTTTCATAAAAAATGTTGACACTTTCTCTGGCCTGAAAATAGACATCAGGATTTTGGGAAGTCCCTCGAATGAAAGGTTTGTCCGGAGTCAGTGCACGGGAACGATGGGCAAAAACCAACTCTTCATCTATCATCTGCTTCATAATCGCTTCGTCTAAAAGTTCTATTTTCATTACCTCATGAGAGGTGCGAAAGCCGTCAAAAAAGTGTACAAAAGGTATGCGGGAGCTGAGTGTTGCGGCTTGGGAGATAAGAGAAAAGTCATGAGCCTCTTGCACACTGCAGGAGCAAAAAAGCGCAAAGCCGGTTTGACGTACACCCATAACATCCTGATGGTCTCCAAAAATGGAAAGTCCTTGTGCAGCAAGAGAGCGTGCTGCTACATGGATAACCAAGGGAGTGAGTTCTCCGGCAATCTTGTACATATTTGGAATCATCAGCAACAGCCCTTGAGAAGCTGTAAAAGTAGTTGTCAGTGCCCCGCTTTGCAGCGCTCCGTGAACGGCTGCACTCGCACCCCCTTCACTCTGCATCTCTGTCACATCAGGCACAGTGCCAAAGATGTTCTTCTCACCTTTAACAGAGTATAAATCGCTCAACTCCCCCATCACCGAAGCCGGTGTAATGGGGTAAATGGCTATGACTTCGTTTATTTTATGCGCAACTCGTGCGACTGCTTCGTTTGCGTCTATAGTGGCTGTTTTTGGACTCATGATATCTCCACCTTGTAAGTAGTTGGAAATATTATAACTCTCTTTTATTACAAATCACATATTGAAATTAAAAAAAAAGAAAAAAACTCTCTCTCAAAGAGAGAAGCTTTAGTCGCCTCAGCGGCGCCAGCGAAGTGAAAGGGACTTTGTTCCTTTCGCGGACAAATTAAATAAACGCGAATACTAAATCCGGAAACAGCATCACCAAACCAAGCGCTACCAACTGTAGCAGAATAAAAGGAATAATCCCTTTGTATATCTGCGTAGTTTTAATGGTATCGCCCGCGGCACCTTTGAGAAAAAAGAGTGAGAGTCCAAAAGGAGGCGTTAAAAACGAAGCTTGAAGATTGAGCGCTATAAGAATGGCAAACCAAACAGGGTCAATGCCAAACGCAGCCATAACAGGGACTAAAATAGGCACAACGATAAAAGAGATTTCAATGAAGTCAATAAAAAAACCGAGAATAAAAATACTCAGCATCGCAATGCCAATAAAAACCCAGACATCGCCGATATCTTCGCTGAAAAATTCTAAAATCAAGTCACTTCCGCCAAGTTCGTTAAACACAAGGCTAAACGCAGTAGCACCGATGAGAATCATGAATATCATCCCGCTGAGTTTTACGCTCTCAAAGAGCGCATATTTTATCATGGTGCGGTTGAGAGATTTGTTGAGAGCACTCAAAAGAAGTGCGCCGACAACACCAAACGCAGCCGATTCTGTCGGTGAAGCAATCCCCGCGAAGATACTTCCAAGAACTGAAACCATTAAAAGCAGTGGCGGGACAATGGAGATGATAATCTCTTTTAAATCTACTTTCTTGATGCTTTTGGCAACGGGTGCAGATTTTGGTGAAAAGTAAGCAAAAATAAGAATATACACGATGTAAAGCCCAACCAAAACAAGCCCTGGCAAGACAGCTCCGGCAAAGAGTTCTCCGACACTTACGCTCATAACATCGCCGAGGATAATGAGAATAATTGAAGGCGGAATAATCTGCCCCAAAGTTCCGCTTGCTGCGACTGTTCCCGAAGCCAAACCTTTGTCATATCCTGCTTTGAGCATAAGAGGAAGTGCAATGACGCTCATCATAACCACAGAAGCCGAGACAATACCCGTAGATGCCGCAAGCATAGCTCCGACAAGTACGACACTTACAGCCAAACCGCCACGAACATCACGAAACAGAGCGCTCATAGAGACTAAAAGCCGTTCTGCCATTTGTGACTTTTCAAGGACTAAACCCATCGCTATAAAAAGAGGAACTGCCATAAGCGTAGTGTTGCTCATTATGCCGTAGATGCGAAACGGCAAAACTTCAAAGACTTCAAAGCCCAGTTCAGGAATAAAAAACGCAAAGAAAATCGCAACACTTCCAAAGACAAAAGCAACAGGAATACCTACTAAAAGAAGAAGCAGAACTATGACAAACATGAGCATGGCTATCATAAGCTTCTCCAAAGTGTGAAGTTCTCTTTTGCATCTTTAATGGCTTGAAGCGATAAAAATATGAATGAAAGAGGAAGCAGAGATTTAACCAAAAATCTGTACTCGAGTCCGCCCGGATTTGATGAACCTTCGTTTTGTAAAAAACTCATAGAGACAAAATCAATTCCTATATAAATAATGAGAAAAGAAAACGGGAGAATAAAAAAAAGAGCCGAGAGTGCGTTTATAAGTGCTTTTGTTTTTTCACTAAAGGAGGCATAAAATATATCTACCCGAACATGAGCATTCTCTTTGAGCGCGTACGCTATTCCAAAAAGTATGACGACATCAAAAAGATGCCACTCAAGCTCCTGAAGTGCAATGGAACCGTTTGAGAAAATGTAACGAACAGTTGCGTCATACACAACAAGCACAACAAGCAAAGCCAAGATAAACGCAGTGAAATAACCTAAGTATTTTATGGTTTTATCTAGCATTGAGTCCATCAATCCTAGATAAAATTCGGAGCGTCATTTGCAAATAAAATGATGTCTCCTGCACGTGTTTGATTTGCTAGAACATCGACAAGAGCTGATTTGTCGGGAAGCATTATCTTATTTTTGACTTTAATGTTTTTGTTAAACAAGGCTGCGTTTAGGGCACCTGTTACTATGACAATATCAAAAACTTCGTTGATTGCGTTTATGAGTTTGAGGTTCAGTTCATCCCTGCTCTCAACTAGACCGGGAGTTACAATAACTTTTCTGCCCTCATGGAGAGAACATAAACGCACACCTTCAAGCATACCGTCAATATTTCCGTTGTAGCCGTCATCTAAAATAATTTTTCCGCCGGCTACTATTTTTTGGAGACGGTGTTCCACGGGAGCTAATTCTTTGACTGCGTTTTGAATGGCTTCGTTATTCATGCCAAAATGTTTAGCGATTCTCACAGCTACTGCAATGTTCATAGTCTGAAAAGCACCTAAAATGTCCGTGTGCAGAGAGAGTATTTCGCCATCTATTACAACATCAAAATCTGTCCCATCAAGGGTCGAGACAACGTTCTGAATATCATCGCCAAAAAACGTCACTTTTGCATGCGGTTCATCTGTTACAGAAGTATGTATGAAAGCCTTCTCAAGCCTTGGTGACTGCATAATTTCGAGCTTAGTCGCGATGATGTTTTGTAAAGATTTGAAGTACTCGATGTGCGCTTCTCCAACTTTTCCTACCACCACCGTTTGAGGCTCAACAAAAGTCGTAATGTCATAAATATCACCGCTTTGTCTCGCACCCGCTTCACAAACATAAATCTCAGTGTCAAGCGGCAGAGAGTTGTTGATGTCGCCCATAATTCCGCCTAAGGTATTAACACTTCTTGGCGTTGCGTATACTCTATATTTTTTAGCCAAAATCTGCGCCACAAAATTTTTGATGCTTGTTTTTCCGTAACTCCCTGTAATTGCAATAATTTGTAGGTTTTTCATTTCACGGAGTTTCTTTTTTGCCTCTTTTTTATAAGCCATAAAGAGAAATTTTTCCATCATGTAGCTGCCGATGTAAGCAATTGCCAAAGGCATAAAAACGCCGTAGACTTCACAAGCGGACTTTAATGTACATAAAACATCTTGAAAGAGTGTCAATGAGATGAGAAGAATTAAAAATCTTTTCACTCTCCATGTAAGAACCAGTTTTTTGTCAAGTTTTTTATGCCAGACAAAGAGTGCAGGTAAAATAGCAAAATAGAAAAATATGCTGAAATACTGTCCTGTTGTATGGTAGGCAACAAAGGGAATAAAGAAATAAAGTATATGCCAGTGCGGTTTGTGATGCTTTAAAATCACGCGAGAGAGTTTATAATCGTACCATTGAAGGTTCGTAATAAGGTACCATCCTAAAACAGTGACAAAAAGGACATTGGTTACAAATGCGAGTAAAACGCCGTAATCTTCCATATTAGTGTTCCAGTGTACTTAAAAAAGTTTTTTCTATTTTTGCAGAAACATCGGCTGCATTTTTCATAAAAAAGTAGTGGTCGCCCTCGTAAACTTCCAAAGTAGAGTCTTTAATGAGTTCTTTCATTTTTTGCCCTGAACTCAGCGGTGTCGCCGTGTCATCTTTACCCCAGCATAAAAGAGCTTTTCCGCTGTAGTGGGAAAATTCATAAGAAAAATCTTCATCCACAACATTCTTAAAAGTTTCATACATCGGCTGGCTTAATGTTTTCGCATCCGCTGCTACAAAATATGAACGGAATTTTGCAAGACCGAAAACTTTGAGCAGTTTAAAAAGCGCTATTTTTGCTCTTACTTTTAAAGGTTTTGGAATGTAAATACCGGCACTCGCAACTAAAACCAAAACTTTCGGCTCTAAAATGAGTGCTACTTTACCCCCAAAGGAGTGGCCTAAAATAATATCTTTAGAAGCGTTCATATGAATCATTAACAACTCCACTATACGCGCATAATCAGCCGTCTTCAAAGCTACATTGCAAGTGCTGCTTCCAAAACCCGGTAAATCAATATAGATATGACGAAACGCAGACATCTCAGAGCCAAAAGATTGCTTCATTAAGCCCTTGTTACTTCCCCAACCATGCAAGATGATTAAATCTATTTTCGCCTCCGGATTGAGTATTTCATAACTTATGTCGAGAGTATGCTGATTGTACTGTATAGATTTAATAGCCATTATTTTCCTTTTGCCGAGGAAATTGAGTGAATATACTCATAAGAAGTTTTTGCTTTCTTTGTTTTTGGAAGAGAGCGTGAGAGCATCTCGATTGAGCCTTTAAAATCTTCAAAAAGATAATTTGCCATAGAACCAGGAATTGGATTTATCTCATTTAAAAGTACATCGCCGTTGACCACAAAAAAGTCACATCTAATGAGTGCGCCTTCAAAAAGGTTTGTATATATTTTTTCAAAATTAGCTTTTAATTTTGCTTCAAGTTCTGAGCTTATGTCAGCTTTTAAAACCTGTTCACTGCGGGAAAAGTCCATATACTTTTTCTCAAAATCTAAAAATTCATTTTTTTGAGGCTCTTCTACTATAGAAAAATACATTTTGCCCTCAGCCATAAAACCGGCTACATTGTATTCTTTGACACCCTCAATAAAAGGCTCAACCAAAATTACACTGTCATACTCAAAACCGCTGTCAAGCGCATAGTCAAGCTGCGCTTCATCTCTTACAATACTCACACCGATAGAACTTCCAAGACGTGCCGGTTTAATAATAAGCGGATATGGTGTTTTTAAATCTTTATGCTCATTAGCAGCTAAAACTTCGTAAGCTACGCTCTTTATGCCTCTTGCTTCACACAAATATTTTGTATATCTTTTGTCGTAAGAAAAAACACTTGCATCGACTCTTGGACCAATGTAATCAATGCCAAAAAAGTCTAAAAGTGCCGCTATTGTTCCGTCTTCTCCATCAGCTCCGTGAATTAAATTTAAAACCGTTGCACTGTACGTTTTTCTAGAAAATAGTGTTTTTTGTACAAAAGCACCGTTTGTAAGACCTAGTTGCGGCATTTTTTTATGCTCACCCTTACTAAAGGTATTTGCTCTCATTTTCAATGGGTCTATCAGATAAAAAATGTGATCCTGATCACAAAAAATAAAGTTTAAATCAAATCCAGATAATTTCTCTTTTAATGTAATAGCACTTACTATGCTAATCTCGTGTTCAAAACTTGTTCCGCCGAATAAAATATTTAATTTCAATCTCTGTTTCCTTATAAAGTGTGTAATAATTTTAAAGCTTCTTTTACTAAAGAAGCTGTATCTTCCGAGGCGCAAGAACTGAGTGCTTTGGAGATTTTCTCTTTTTTAAATCCCAAAGCTTCGAGTGCCTGCGTAGCTTCATCGCAAGCCTGCGTTTTAACCGACGTTACAGGCAGAAGCTCCACATCAAAACCATTGAGTTCCACAAGTATTCGCCCTGCACTCTTTGGTCCGATGCCCGGGACTCTTGAAACGCCTTTTAAGTCGTTGTTGTTTATGACTGTTGCAAACTGCGAGGGTGTATATGTTGAACAAATCGCCATAGCAACTTTTGGCCCGACTCCCGTGATTTTAATGAGTTTTTCAAAGAGTTTTTTCTCTCCTAATTCTAAAAATCCAAAAAGAAGATGCGCATCTTCGCGGATTACTTCAGAAATAAAGAGCTTAACATCTTCTTTTGGAAGTGCCGAGAAAGTTTGTAAAGAGATGAAAACCTCATGCACAATTCCCTGTACATCCACATGAACAAATGCAGGCTCTTTATGCTCTACTTTGCCTTTTAGCCCTACTATCATACAGTCTCTGCCATTACTCTTTTACCGCCTTTATTACGTATTCACCCTCAGCAACTTCTACAAGTGCAAACACTTTGCCTTCAGAACCTTCGGGAGGATTGTATGAAACTTCTATTGGAGGGTCAATAAGCTTAAATTTCAACTCGTTATAGCCTATCCATCTGCTTCTGTTAATGATTCTCGCATCAAAAATATTATCTTGAAAAGAGGCTGTTCTTGTTGTGTGAAGCTGAAGCTGTTCTTCTTTATTCGCAGATTCAGCTTTTGCTTCTATTAAACGTTCCTGTATTTTTTGAAATTGTTTGTATTTCTTTACAAAAGCATCAGGCATTTTGACACCATTATTTTTATAATGTATCAATCGTTTTTTAATATCAATAAAGGATGCCATACCTTCGTTAATAAATTTTTCGTGCTGGCCTATCTCTTTTTTGAGGTTTCTCAGGTCAATTTCAAGAGATTTTATCTGTTCCTGATTTTCATCAAGTCCTGCTTTTAAATCTTTTTTGAGAAGCGGATCAATTGTAAAAACATTTTCACTTCCCTGAAGTTTTTTAATCTCTATAAATTTTGAGGCTGTCGCATGCACGTAAGAGCCACATACTTCAATAGTTACCTCTTTTCCCCTAATGTTACCGCCGAGTGCTTGAGAAATCTCTATTTCATTCCCATCAACAGTTCCGTGTTCCAGTCTTGTAATGTGAATACTTTTACCAAATGCAGAGCCTTTGTGAACATTAATGTCTAGCTTATCTGCTCGGACGGTTGCGGTTTTATGTGTTTGCCCGCCAATCTTTGCTTTGAGTGCGTTTATGGTTGCGTTTGAGCCTACGTTGCCTTCAATATCAATCTCACTCACTTCAACATTCATACCCATACCGATAGCATCTTTTATGGAGTCAGTCTCTTTGACGATGATGCTGACATCCGAATGCAGTCCGCTCTCAATAGAACCGGTCGTTTTAAAACTTATTTGACCCAAATCCACTTCTGTTTTTATTAAGTACGTATTATTTTCTAAAGAGATATACCCATTCTCAGTTGCAATATACTCAATACTCAAATCTGTTTCAATCTTTTTAATTGTTTCATCAATAGCAAAAGTCGGTTCATTCTTTATTTCGGGTTCTTTTGGTTTCATAAACTCACCGCGGCAATTTCTGCCGGGCTTGCCGGCTCTTGCTTTGATGTATTCTATTAAAACTTCATCCTGCTTGACGCTTTTGATAAATCCGCGAGAAGCATAATCTATTTTATGCTTCTCGTCCACTTTCTCGGTTTTATCATAATGAAATAAAAGCGCATCATCCGTTGTAAGTGTCGGTTCATAGCTCTCAGCTATAAGGTGGGTTTCATTCTGTTGATAGAAAGCTTTTTCCTCAATGCGCACATAAGAAGTAATCTTGGAAATAGTCTCTGGTAACATCTCGTCAAAAATATTAATTAAAATTCCCGATCTTATTTTTTTTCTATTGATAAGATCTACCAAATCAGCTTCAAATCTGGAGCTGTATTCAACCTCAGAACCCGCAGCAATACTCAAATAAATTTTGCACTTCGTCGCGTTTGCGCCTACTGAAAGTTTAAAACTTTTATAAGGATCATCTTCTATGGTAAATATCTCTACCTCATAGGTTTGTTTAATTTGAAAATTAGGATTTAACAGCTGTGTTTCATCATCAAGATTATAGAGTTCATCGTTGGAGATATCTTCCCACTCTGTCTCTTTTGTTCCATCATTCATACGAACATATGTCTGAAATTCTAACAAGTTAAAATCAAGAGTCTCAACTTTAACATCGAAAGTTTTTGCAATCGCCAGCAGTTCTTTTGCGACGTTTTGGGTTCGGATTACGGTTGGTCTTACTTTTTTAAGAGTAATCGAAATGTCTTTTTTACCCAATCCAAATAGAGCCATATTTCTCACCTAAAGTTAATGTTTGTTAGCATGCCGTAAAAATTAAGTCTATATTTTAACTAAAGATTTGTTAAAATTTCGTAAAAATAACACACAAGTGCCAAAGAAGCCCATGTTTAAAGCAATATTTACAAACAGTTTTGGAATTTTAGTCTCAAGAATTTTTGGATTTTTAAGAGACTTGATGACAGCATCGGCCCTTGGCGCAAATATCTACAGCGACATATTTTTCATCGCGTTTAAACTGCCGAATCTCTTCCGACGTATTTTTGCCGAGGGTGCTTTTACTCAGGTATTTATTCCAGCCTTTGCGCGTTCACGCCACAAGGCTGTTTTTTCTGCAAACATTTTTCTACTCTTTTTATCTATTATTCTTCTCATCACACTCTTGGTGAACCTTTTGCCTGAACTTGCAACTAAAGCCATGGCTGTGGGTTTTGATGATGAAACCGTACGCATAGCCACACCCTTTGTTATTATAAATTTCTGGTATCTGCCTCTTATTTTTGCAGTTACATTTTTGAGCGCTATGCTCCAATACAGACACCATTTTGCAACCTCTGCGTTTTCAACGGCTCTTTTAAATATCTCTCTTATTCTGGCTCTGTATTTTTCACAGGACAAAAGCCAGGCAGAAATAGTTTACTATTTAAGTTACGGGGTTGTGATAGGCGGTATTTTACAACTCATTGTACACATCATTGCAATATACAAAATGGGTTTTTCAAAACTTGTTTTTGGTGGATTTAAATACCTCAGAGTAAAGTCAAAAATCATCAAAAAAGATACAAGAAAATTCAGAAACCAATTTTTTCCTGCCGTCTGGGGAAATTCTACCGCACAGGTAAGTGCCTTTTTAGATACCTTTTTAGCCTCTTTTTTAGTCACCGGATCTATCTCTTACCTTTATTATGCAAACCGTATTTTTCAGCTTCCTTTGGCACTTTTTGCCATTGCTACTTCCATTGCACTTTTTCCCCGTATAGCACGCTATCTGAAAAATCAGGATGAGAAGAGAGCTCTCGCATTTCTAGAAAAAGCTTTTTGGTTTTTAGCCTTTTTACTTGTTGGAAGTACTCTAGGGGGAATAATTCTCGCACATGAAATAACCTGGCTTTTATTTGAACGCGGTGCCTTTACTGAACAGGACACTGCAAATACCACTGCTGTTTTACAGATGTACATGATAGGGCTCATTCCTTTTGGATTGCAAAAACTCTTTGTATTATGGCTCTATGCAAAAGAGATGCAGATGCGTGCGGCAAAGATAGCGACCTTTTCTTTGGTCGCATATGTTGTTTTAGCCCTCGCACTCATCACACCTATGGGGGTAAGCGGTTTGGCTTTGGCTAGTACGGCGAGCGGTTTTGTAAGTTTTATACTTACCATCAGAGTATTCGGCGTCAAAAAGTTTTTCGATATACTTTTAAATAAAAACGCCATCTATCTGCTTGCAGGTACTGCATTTCTCACCATTTTATTACTATTTTTCAAGGATATTATCAGTGCATATATTTGATTCTGTACAAAAAACAAAACGCGAGTTTATCCCGCTTGAAGAAGGCAAAGCCTCTTTATATGTCTGCGGTCCAACCGTTTATGATGATGCCCATTTGGGTCATGCTAAAAGCGCTTTAGTTTTTGATTTGCTCACAAGAGTCTTAAAAGCCAACGGCTACGATGTTACCTATGCAAGAAACATCACCGACATCGATGATAAAATCATCAAAAAAGCCGCAGAACAAAACAAAACCATTAAAGAGATTACGGAGTTTTACACCGACTCTTTTCATAAAGAGATGGCAGCCATCGGCGTGGCTCGTCCCGACATTGAGCCAAAAGCGACTGAAAGCCTAGAGGCAATGTTTGGCATGATTCAAAAACTCATAGACTCAGGTCATGCCTATGCAACGGCCGAGGGAGATGTCTATTTTGACACTTCAAGCGACTCTGAATACTTAACGCTTTCAAAACGCGTACAAAACGAAGATGAAAGACAAGAGCGAGTTGAGAGTTCATCACTCAAGAAAAACGCAGCGGATTTTGCCCTTTGGAAAAGTGTTAAAGATGGCTCCCTCACTTACGATTCTCCTTTTGGAGCGGGTCGTCCGGGTTGGCATTTGGAGTGTTCGGCTATGATAGAAAAACATCTGGCAAAACCAAACGCAGCCTTTGCAGTGGACATTCACGGCGGCGGAGCGGATTTGCTTTTTCCTCACCACGAAAACGAAGCGGCGCAAACACGCTGTTCTTCCAACCACGCGCTTGCAAACTACTGGATGCACAACGGTTTTGTAAACATAGACGGCGAGAAAATGAGCAAATCTTTGGGCAACAGCTTTTTTCTCAAAGACGCGCTCAAAGAGTATGACGGCGAAGTGCTGCGTTTTTACCTTTTAAGTACGCATTACAGAAGCAATTTTAACTTTAATACAGAAGATTTATTGAGTGCCAAAAAACGTCTTGACAAAATTTACAGACTCAAAAAACGTCTCTTTGGCTTGGCAGAATCTAGTGAACCGACTGCGTTTAAAACGGAGCTTTTAAAAGCTTTGAGTGATGATTTGAATGTCTCCTCGG
>Ga0180732_1001006_pt1 | contig 19230 bp, 14 predicted proteins | sample KR11_01MetaG_FD_148674 | JGI IMG/M metagenome (GOLD analysis project Ga0180732, IMG submission 148674) | Groundwater microbial communities from the Olkiluoto Island deep subsurface site, Finland - KR11_0.1 MetaG | ecosystem: Environmental > Aquatic > Deep subsurface > Groundwater | place...
ACTTCAGGGGAGATATATCATGTGTTCAATCGCGGCGTAAATAGAATGCCAATTTTTTCTACTCCAAATGATTTTATGCGTTTTATTGATCTGATTATGTATTATCGGTACGCAAATACACCGGTTAGTTTTTCTAATTTCAAAAAACGTAAGGTTGAACAAAAAGAGCAGATAATGCAAATGTTGGAGAAAGGAAACGATCTTTGTGTAGAAATACTTGCATTTTGCCTTATGGATAATCATTATCATTTTTTGTTGAAGCAAATAACTGAGCAAGGCGTATCATCGTTCATCAGTAATATGCAAAATGGATATGCTAAGTTTTATAATATGAAAAATAACAGGTCCGGTCCCTTTTTCCAGCCGATGTTTAAAGTTGTAAGAATTGAAACTGATGAGCAAATGCTGCATGTTTCCAGATATATTCATCTTAATCCGGTAACAAATTATGTGGTCAGTGTCAGGAATTTATCAAAGTATCCCTGGTTTTCTTTTGGTTGTTATACGGATGACCTGTCAGGATTTGAATTTGTACGTACAAGCAGGATTTTGGATATGGCCGGTGGAAAGGAAAAATATAAAAATTTTGTATATGATCAAATTGATTATCAGAGGGAAATATCAAAAATACGACATTTAACCTTGGATCAGAAGTAGTAAATTAATAGTTACCGGGGTTCGAAGCTGTTTAACCCCGGGGGTTGATTTGCCCGCTTATTTATCATAAGTATAAAGCGACATATTATATGGTCGATATGGTAATACATTGTATTTCTGTTATATCCTAGAATAATATTCCGTATTCCCCTTTGTTTTTGTCCATCGGTTGTTATTTTGCCCTAGATTAAAGTCTTTTTAGCTTTATTCTTCGTTGACAATATGTGCGTAATTATGTTATATAGTATTATACTTAACGGTTATTATTTTTTATACCCCGTCTTTATGGCGGGCAAATCTGCCCATCATAAAACAAATGCACCAAATTTTCTTTTCGCCAGGAACAAGAGGTAATTCAAAAGCTGATATGCTCCCGTCAATTCGGGAGAGAGGATTTAATGCTTTTATAGAAAGATTTAAGCGTTTACAGCCTTTTGTTATATCTCCAAGCATAAAAGGTACAATGCGTGGAGCAGGCATCGGGTATAAGAATCGTAAATATATAACACACACGACCTTGCCCCATATCGAATCAGCGCTCCGGACATGGAGCGGCGGGCAAATTTTTGTTTTATTGGCTTTTGTTTATCTTATTGTCGTATTAACTTTTTATACACCGCTTTTAGGAGCACGAATTTTTGTAACAGTGCTTAGCGTTCTTTATTTTGCGGATACTGTTTTTAATCTTTTTTTAGTTTTGAGAAGTATTAGTAAGCCGGTTGAGATCACTTTTACATATAAACGACTTAGAAATATTAATGAAAGTAAACTTCCTATTTATTCAATTCTTTGTCCGTTGTATCAGGAGGCTATGATCGTACCGCAATTCCTGAAAGCAATCGCGAAAATGGATTGGCCGAAGAACAAACTGGACGTGATGCTCCTTCTTGAGGAGAATGACAATGAGACAATAGAGGCCATAGGCAGGATGCCACTTCCCTATTATGTCCGGAAAATCATAGTTCCTCATTCAAGTCCAAAGACTAAGCCCAAAGCTTGTAATTACGGATTGTCTTTCGCGAGAGGAGAATTGCTTGTTGTATTTGACGCGGAAGACGTCCCCGAGCCTTTGCAATTGAAAAAAGCGTATTTGGGTTTTAGTACATTGCCCAAAAATATTCGTTGTCTTCAAGCAAAATTGAATTATTATAATCCGCATCAGAATTTTCTCACCCGGCTTTTTACAGCGGAATATTCTTTGTGGTTCGACCTTACCCTCACGGGTCTTCAGTCATTGAATTCCGCTATTCCATTAGGTGGTACAAGTAATCACTTCAGGACCGCAGATTTGCGTCAATTAAAAGGTTGGGATACTTTCAATGTTACAGAGGACGCGGATTTGGGAATCAGGCTTTTTAAAAAAGGTTACAAGACAGCAATTATTGATAGTACTACATTGGAGGAGGCAAATAGCGTTGCTTCAAATTGGTTCCGGCAGAGGTCGAGATGGATAAAAGGATACATTCAGACATATTTTGTGCATATGCGCGATTTTCCGCGGTTCGTTCGTGAGAATGGAGTCATACATGCTTTAATTTTTCAGCTGACGATAGGAGGTAAGCTCCTTTTTCTTTTTATAAATCCATTTATGTGGCTCGTTATTTTTTCTTATTTTATTTTTTATGAACATACGGCTACAGTTATTGAGCTTGTTTATTATCCGCCGATATCTTACATAGCGGTTCTTTCATTGGTTTTCGGTAATTTCCTTTTTTTATATTATTACATGGTTGCCTGCGCGAACCGTAATCAATGGAGTCTTGTGAAATATATATTTTTGATCCCTATTTATTGGGTGATGATGAGTTACGCAGGCTTTATCGCCTTATATCAATTGTTTTTCAGGCCGCATTATTGGGAAAAGACGATTCACGGGTTCCATCTCGGGCATGGTACAGGGAAGCGTTTTGCCTCCATAGCACAACCTGCTTTTCCGGCAATTATACCGGGGCGGATAAGACCAAAGCCAATATTTACTCCTGTTTTTGTGAAGAGATTTTTCACGGGTTTATATTATATTTTATTCCTTACAGCAGATATCGTTTTAGTTCAGATAATTTATAAAGATATTATCGGCCTTCAGTATTATTATATATCACTTATCGGAAAGTATATTTTTTTCGTCAGCCAATTTATCAGCTTTTCATCCTTTTCGATCCTTAGAGGATTTGGTCTATTAAAAAGAGAGAAAAGCAAAATTAATTATCTTGTTTTTTTGACTTTTCTTTCATCCTGGACAGGTGTAGTTATTTTTGGTTTTTTGAGAATAGGCGTTTCACAAGCAGGTTCCGACTTGTTGTTATTTACTATTGCAATGATGTGTTTTGCAATTGCCAATGTATTTGTTTTATATAATTTGAAAGGGAAAAATTATACTTTCCTTGTTGTCGCGTACATCGCAAGCGTTTTACAGCTATCGGTGATCTTTTTTGTAAGAACCGATCTTGTGCATATTGTACGGATGACTCTTTTTTTGGCCGGCGCTGACGCGCTCCTGATGTTCTTATTGCATTTGGACAGGGACTATTTCCGCGTATTTGAAAATAATTTAGCCGGTCTTTTCGGTCTTCTTCATGACGAAGGCGTAAGAGAATCATGGAAAAAGAAAAAAATGCGGATACTGATATTTAATTGGAGGGATATCAGGCATGTATTTGCCGGCGGTGCTGAGGCTTACGTCCATGAATTGGCAAAACGCTGGGTAAAACAAGGTAATAAGGTGACACTGTTTTGCGGAAATGATAATAAAAATCCGGCGAATGAAGTTATAGAGGGAGTTGAAATTTTCAGGCGAGGAGGTACTTATACTGTCTATTTTTTTGCATTTATTTATTATTTATTTAAATTCAGAGGAAAATATGATTTGATTATTGATTGCGAAAATGGTATCCCTTTCTTTACGCCACTTTACGCGCGAAAGCCGGTTATTTTGATTATTTATCATGTTCATCAGGAAATCATTCAAAAATATTTGCGTTTTCCTTTTAATAAGATAGCCGCATTACTGGAAGCAAAATTTATGCCCAGTATTTATAGAAATAAGAAGATTGTAACAATATCCGAGTCATCAAAAGATGAAATCATGAAACTTGGATTTACTAAAGAGGAAAATATCGAAATTGTATATTGCGGAGCATCGATAAAAAATATCGGGTATGTCCCTAAAACAGAATATCCATCATTTTTGTATTTGGGCCGGTTGCAGGATTATAAAAATATAGATATTGCAATATCCGCTTTCGCGAAAGTAATAAAAAAATACCCCACTGCCAAGTTGAATATAGTAGGTTTTGGTGAAAGCCATGTAAAGTTAAAAAAACTTACGGAGTGGCTGAAAATCGGTGAGAGTGTTGGGTTTCCAGGGAAAGTGCCGCATGCAGAAAAGGCGCGATTATTGTCTGAGGCATGGGTAGTTCTACAACCATCACAGATAGAGGGTTGGGGAATAACCGTTATTGAAGCAAATGCTTGCGGGACACCGGTTATTGCTTCACGAGTTTATGGTTTACGTGATTCGGTCGTAGAAGGGAGAACAGGAATTTTGATTCAACCCCGAAATATCAGAAAATTTGCATCGGCAATGGAACAATTAGTTCGGAATACAACGCTTCGGAAAAGATTATCCAAGGAGGCATATATCTGGTCAAAAAATTTCAGTTGGAACAAAAGCGCTAATATTTTTTATAACATTATCGGTAAAAGTATTTCATATTATCCGGTAAAGGGAGAACCGGCGTATATGAAGTCGTAAAGTCGTAAAGTCATCAAGTCATAAAGTATGGGTAAAAATATCGGGAATTTACTGTTGTTGATTTTTTGTTTATTAATATATTTTTTGAGTATTCGCGGTATTGCCGGAAATCCTAAGGCTGAGGAGCTTAATAGCCTAAAGTGGCGTAATAACGGGCCATTTGAACAAACCGGAAGATTCGCGCTCCTGTATTCGATTGTTGAAGATCATTCTTTTAAATTTTCGTTGCCATTGGCAAGATTTGCTACGCCTGATTTGGCAATGATTGATGGTAATTATGTGTCACTTTTTACACCGGGTGTATCTTTTATTGCTATTCCGGGATATTTGATCGGAAAGTATTTCGGATTCGCGCAGGTCGGAACTTTCGCGGTTATTTCTATTTTTGCAATATGTAATATTTTTCTTATTCGGGCAATCGCAGTAAAATTGAGTATTCCTTCAGTTACCGCAACAATCGGAGGATTGATTTTTGCATTCGCGTCTCCCGCATTTCCATATGCTGTTGACTTGTATCAACATCATATATCAACATTTCTTATTCTTTTTAGTATCTACAGCCTTTTATATTTTACGGATTTTACAGCACTTATTTTAGTATGGTTACTTTTTGGAATTTCAATATTTGTTGATTACCCAAATTTTTTGATGATGTTACCAATCGGTATTTACGCATTGACAAGAGTTTTTACAGTAAAAAGGAACATAAAAGCTATCCGATTTGAATTCGATCTTCTAAAAGTATTTACATTAATTGTAATTATATTTCCTTTGATTTTTTTACTCTGGTTCAATCAAATGTCTTATGGTGATCCATTTCGTTTGTCGGGGACAACGTCAAGAATTACAAAGATCGATGTAAATGGCAAACCTGTAGATGTAAAGGTAAATAAAAATATTTCTAAATCACCAGAAAATATAGTCAGTAAACAAGTTTCGATTTTTAATATGTTCGATACAAGACTTATGCTTAATGGATTTTATATTCATTTCATCAGTCAGGATCGGGGTATTTTTATGTATACGCCGGTGATGATTTTCGGGTTCATTGGAGGCGTAATATACCTGAAAAAAAAGAAAAAATTCGCAATGTTATTTTCTTACATTATACTTATTAACATTTTAGTTTATTCAATGTGGGGAGATCCATGGGGAGGATGGTCTTTCGGATCACGATATCTTATTCCGGCATATGCTATATTATCAATTTTTATTGCTTATTTACTTTTACTTTTACGAGCCAGGAATTTATTTCTGATAGTATTTTTTGCAGTATTATCTTATTCTGTTGCTATAAATACATTGGGCGCGGTTACATCAAGCTTGAATCCGCCCCGAGTTGAAGCTGATATTCTCTCAAGAGAAGCAAAGCAGGAAGTAAAATATACTTATGAACGGAATATGGATTTTATAAGTAATCAGGGTAGTAAATCATTTTTTTTTAATACATATGGAAGCCATAGAATATCCGCGTGGAATTATTATATATATTTAACTTTTTTTATAATAATTGTTTTTGGTTTTTTGATCTTATATAACAGCGTTGTTACCGACCGCCGAAAATTTTTATGAAAATACGGATTGTAAAATTCTTCACAATTCAATTAGATTTAGATTTGAGACATATCAGATCCGTCATTGATTTTTTAAAGAATCATACTATTTTGTTACTTATTATTACATTGAGTGTCATATCAGTTTTGAGCTTCATTTATTATTATATAATAGAACTTGGTTTTTTATATAACGATGCCAGATCTCATTTGGACATAGGCCGGCGTGTTGTTGAAAATCTGAAGCCGGGCTTTGCGCAGTTAGGAAGCGTTTGGCTTCCATTGCCTCATCTTTTGATGATTCCTACTATTTGGAATGATTTCATGTGGCATTCCGGTCTTTCAGGCGCAATACAGTCGATGATAAGTTATGTCGGGACATCTTTATTTATTTATTTATTATTGAGGGAATTAAAGATTGATTTATTCGGTCGTTTAATAGGGGTCGGGGTATTCGCTTTTAATTTAAATATTCTTTATATACAGTCGACAGCGATGACTGAGCTTTTACTTCTTGCCACAATGACTGCCGCGGTATACGAGCTTATAGTTTGGTATAAGGATGAAAATTTATTACGTCTTCTTCGCATCGGTTTTTGGGTTTTACTTTCGACGCTTATTCGTTATGACGGGTGGTTTTTATTTCTTTTTATTACCGTTATTATTTTTTCTCATATATTTTATAAATATGGATATAAAAAAGCCGAAGGAACAGTAATATTGTTCGCAACTTTCGCCGGATTCGGTATACTTTTATGGTTTTTATGGAATTTCATGATTTTTAAAGATCCAATGTATTTTGTTTTTGGACCATATTCCGCAAATGCACAACAAAAAGCAATGGAAGCAGCAGGCGCATTGCCGACAAAATATAATCTCTATATTTCTTTTATTACCTATATGTATGCTTTTATCTACAATAGTAATCCATTTTTTATTTTTATTGCTTTCATCGGTGCCTGTATTATGTGGTTCGATAAACGTATTAAGAGCGGAGTGAGAATTGCTTCAGTTACGCTTTTTGTTCCTTTATTTTTTAATATTTTTGCTCTTTATTTTGGACATAGTTCTTTATATGTAAAAGATATTATGGGATCATGGTTCAATGTCCGTTATGGCTTGGTCATGATCCCTACGATGGCTATATTTATTGGATATTTTGTTCACAAGATAAAGTCGATGAGATATTTATTTTTGGGCTTGTTCTTTTTTATAACTTTTTTTTCTTATGTCAACGCGGAAGCAGTTTCTTTGGATGACGCGATCTCGGGAAGCAGCGGGAAGAATGTAAAGGAAGTCAGCGGATGGTTGAAAAAAAACGCGAAAGAGGCAGAAGGCTTTGTTTTAATTTCAGTCGCGTCACATGACGCAATTATTTTTTCTTCAGGTATGCAGATGAGCAGGTTCATCCATGAAGGAACAGGAGATTATTGGGATATGGCCACAGCGCATCCTTCATCATGGGCAAGATGGATAATCATGCGAACGTATGACGAGGGTGATAGTACTTTTCGTTCATTGAGATATAATAAAGAGTTTGTCAATAATTATAAATTAATATATAAGTATCCTTTTGCCGATATCTATGAAATTAAGGAGCAATATTTAAGCCAACTGAATTTGCAGCCGGTTAGTTATATGAATAGATAGAATGGGTTGTTGATACAATGTAATTGATTATTATTGTTATGAAGATTTTGAGAAAAAAGTATTTTTTTGTAATCTATATATTATTTATTTTCCTTTTATCTTTGGGAGTTATTCTTTTTTTGCAAAAGACCATTGATATATCATTTTTTATGAAGTGGGAAAATAAACAGTGGGAGATCCGCTCTATTGATACAATGAAATATTCCCGTGATCTTGCCAGAGAGAAGATTTTTGATAAAACGTATAGTGTAATTATTGATAAGCAGATGGAGGATATTGCGGCTACAGGCGCTAATTATGCGGCGATAGGTACGCCTTATGACGATGAGTTTCATTCTATGCTTATCAGTTTTGTGAACGCAGCAAGAAAGCATAATCTTCGTGTTTGGTTCCGGGGCAATTTTTCGGGTTGGGAGGGATGGTTCGGGTATCAAAAAATTGATGAAGCGGCTCATATTATTAAGACGCAACAGTTCATTTTGAACAATAAAGATTTATTTGAAGATGGTGATATTTTTACTTCGTGTACGGAATGTGAAAATGGAACAAAGATGCAATGGGGAGATACCAGAAGCCTGGACAACCATAGAGCATTTCTTATGGCGGAATATAACGTAACAAAAGAAGCTTTCGCAAAAATTGGCAAAAAGGTTAAGGCGGGTTATTATTCCATGAATGGTGATCTGGCAACTGCGCTTATGGATAGTGAAACAACAAAAGCATTGGGAGGCGTAGTTGTTATAGACCATTATGTAGGTACTCCTGAGAAACTGGCGCAAGATATTCGTAAATTGGCGAGGCAGAGCGGAGGAAAAATCGTGCTTGGAGAATTCGGGGCGCCAATCCCGGATATACATGGGAAAATGACCGGGAAAGAGCAAGATGAATGGTTAAATCGAGCTTTGAGCGAGATCTCAACAATACCGGAATTAATAGGCGTTAATTATTGGGTAAATAAGGGAGGATCAACAGCTCTTTGGAATGATGATGGAACAAAGAGGCCGGCAGTTAAAACAATCACAAATTTTTATTCACAAAAATAAATAAATATTGTAAGTAACAAATTTTATTTTATCAGTCCGAGGTTTGAAATCAATTTGAATAAAGGAGTCCGGTCGTGATTTGAAGTTATTCCAAATATAGATAGATAGAGCCTTCGATGATTATATTTTTTATCCAGAAAACTTATGAAATTAGTAAATCGGCGTAAAAGATTTGGATTTTTACTTTTTTGCAGACTTTTTGTAAGCGCTTCCTGCAGCCGCGGATATTGATCGTGCTTCTTTAAATAATTTAAAACTTCTTCACCAAAGAGATTAAAATTTAATTTATTATTGTAATAAAGCTTATTTACAAGGGAGGGAGTTATCGTTCTATCAAAGGTTCTTGCTTTGTGTAACGCGTTGGCACAAAGGAGTTCAATTTTTGTTTGTATACATTTAAAACAATGATTGCAATTATATTGACCTTTTAAGGTATGACAACAGACGCGTAAATATTTTAACGCGAGAGATGATCTTGAAATTGAATTGCGTATTTTTTCCAATCTACTATATTCACATCCATCATGGATGATCGTTAATTTATCAGTAGACCATAGTGGATCCAGGTCGGGATGCGTACCATAAGGACATAATTGATCCCGGCGCATTCCGCCCGGAATATAAATATTTTTTATCCTGTTTCGCAACAATAATCCCACTGCTCCTAAAGCGTTTCCTAAATTCCATTCCCATTCCAATACCGGTTCGATAATTTCTCTGTAATTAGATTCGACTATAATGAGGTTTAATTTTTCTTTTCGAACTATTTTATTAATTGTATTTTCTATCTCTGAAAAAAAGCTTGTATTTTTGAGTTGAATATCGCAACCGTGAATAAGAATAAAATGCGTAATATCTTTTTTATTTTTTAAATAGGTATAAAATGAATCAACACCGCCTGTAAAAAAGCTGCCTGTTGCTTTTGGATGGGTTCTGTCTTTTGCTATATGAGCAACTTTCACAGATATTTTTTTAAATCCTACATTCCATCTTTCTACAACATCCATAATTTTCGGAAGTGTTTTTAAAATATTATCAGATACAGCTCCTTCAACAGTAATATTTTCGCGGCGCTTCATGCATGGGAGAATAAATGATGCTAAAAAAGGACTTGCATCATAAAAAATAAAATTTTTATATTTATTTTCAACCCGAAAAAAAATTTGCCGGAATTTTTCACCACGAAAAGCAAAATCAGCAGATAAGATTGTTCGCGTATTGTTACTGTTGAGTGATATATTTTTTATTATCATAATTGTTTGAATGAATGTATTTGTAAGGATTTTTGCCGCGGGCGATTTATGGTCATTCTATTTTGTATAATAATTTTTGCTATTTTTTTTATCATTTTTAATGAAAGATCGTGGTAAAGCGGCAGGCATAAAATTCTTTTTGAAATGGATTCCGATATGGGACATGAATTCCCATTTACAAAAGATAAAGTGTTGAGTGACGGATAAAAGTATCTTTTGGCGTAAATATTCTTTTTTTGTAGAAGTTTATATATATGCAGGGTTTCTTTTTCGGTATTGAAAATAATCGGATAATAAGAATAATTATATGAGATATTGTCAGGTATAATCGGTCTAAAAATCGTTGAGTTTTTAAGTATATTATCGTAAGTCTGAATTAGTAATTTTCTTTTATCGATGAGTTTTTGAATATACGGAAAGTTGGCCAAGCCAAGCGCAGCGTGCAGCTCGGAATTTTTCGCATTTATACCCGGATAAGTAATATTGTCTCCTTCTAAACCGAAATTACGGTATAATGCAATTTTTTTAGCTAATATATCATCATTGGTGATAATTGCTCCTCCTTCTCCGGTATGAAATAATTTTACCGCGTGAAAACTTATTGTTGATATATCCCCGAATATACATATTGAATCATTCCCGATTTTTGTACCAAAAGCGTGAGCGGCGTCATAAATCACTTTTAGATTATATTTTTTTGCCAGTATGTTGATTTTTTTGATGTTACATGGGATACCATAAATGTGTACGGCAAGAATTGCTTCAGTTTCTTTAGTTATTAATTTTTCTATTTTATCCGGATCAATACATAGAGTTGAGGGATCTATATCCGCAAAGACAGGGGTGCATTTTTCCCAAATAATTGCATTTGTTGTGGCAGCAAAAGAAAATGGGGTTGTGATAATTGTTTTTTTGAGATTTAATGCTTTTATTGCCAGTTGTAAGGCAATAGTTCCATTAGATACAAAAAATATATGTTTGACGCCGAGGTACGCTTTTAATTTTTTTTCCAGTTCACGAACGAGAGGGCCGTTATTGGTAAGATAACAATTATCCCATACTTGTTGTACATAATGAATATATTTTTCTATTGGAGGCAGGAATGGCTTTGAAACAAATATTTTATTATTCATAATTGGTAATCCATAATTTTTTTAAAAAATGCTTCAAAATCTAAGGCAACTTTTTTCCATGTATACTTACGGGCAAAAGTTCTCGCGTTTTTACTTATGATATTTATATGTTTGTTTTTGGAAGTTCTTAATAAAATTTTTGCGTAATCATTTACATCGAAATTTTTTGCTTTAATTGTGCTTTTTTTATCGGTCCAGGAAAGTCCGGGAATATCGAAAGCAACCAGAGGTAATCCTGAAGCAAGCGCTTCCAATGCAAAGCAGGAAAAAGTTTCATGCCGTGACGGGAAGGCAACAAATAATGATTTTGCTAATATTTTCATTTTTTTTCTGCCATAGGCAGCTCCTATCATAAATACTTTTTTCTCCAAACCTGATTGCAGTATTATTTGACTTACTTTTTTTTCATCGGGTCCATTACCGGCAATAATTAATGGATATTGAATCCTGTCAATAATTTTTTTGTACGCTTTCAGTAATAAATCTATTCCTTTTTGATTGATATCCATCCTTCCAAGAAATAGAATATGTTCGGCCGGCTCCTTTTTTATCTTAAAAAACTCCCTACTTACTCCTTCGGGGACAATTTTTGATATAATTCGCGGATTCATCTTTTTCATTTTTTCGTCAGTATATGGAGAGTAAGGTAGAAAATATTTATAAAATTTACTCCCAAATTTTTCTATCCAGGTAAAAGGCAAATGATATTTTTTTGAGAAATGATCGGCTTCAAATGATGAGGGCAAAGCAACTACCGGTATAGATGTCCAAAGCGGAGTAAAAAGTGTAGAAATAGGGGGTGTAAAGCATTCAATAATAATATCCGCTTTTATTTTTGTAACGATAAACGGGAGAGATAGAATATAAATCAAATTATTTAATTTAATAGAACTACTTCCAAGGCCGATATGCTTGTAATATATACCTTGGTCTTTTCTGTCTTTAAATTCAGGAAAACGCGAGGAAATTACAGTTATTTTGTGTCCCATTTTTACCATAATTTTTCCTACTTCATAAGTAGCTATTGCTTGGCCGGCCGCGAGAAGCGGATTTTTTATATCGTCAAAATCCAGAAATACTATATTCATATATTTATATCAATAAAAAAGGCCTCAGGCATATAAAAAAATAAATGTATTTTTTGTAAACATCCAGGTTGTTAATGTTTTATAATATTTTTTAAAATACGATATGTAGTATATAGTTTTATATGACGCTTCAGATAATTAAATATTTTTGTCCTCAATTGTAAAATAAGATGTAAATATGTTCTTATAAAGATATTTTTTGAAATAATGATATTATATAAAAGAATATAATCTTTAGTGAAAGATTTTTTAACATGATCTTCGCCTGATCCGAAATCTAATTTTTCAATTCCTTTTTTATTGAGTATTTCGATTAAATGAACTAATAATATTCTTCCTATAGAATAATTGTCATAGCTACTTAATGATGCTATCTGACTACCATAAAAAGTTTTGTTAACAAGAAATCCTATTTCATAGGCAATGGGTTTTTTTTCGTAATATAAAATATTTACTAAAAATTTTTCTTTAAAATTTTTCGCCAGTAGCCGGTAAAATTTTTTACTCTGCTTATTGGAAAAGGTATTATATCCTTTTGTTTGTTTCCTGCTTTTATTGTCAATTGCAAAAGCAACATTCAATGCTTCAGTTACTTGTCCATTGAAAGAGCGTAAATTCAGCATTTTCCCGATGCTTTGTGCCCGCCGCATCATTTTTCTTTTGTGTCTAATTACAATTTGTCCATCATTATCTTTTATAATATTTATGTAGTAATTTAACGTGCTAATAAAGGCGTTAATTTTTGTTGTTTGTTCTTTCAAATCTTTTGCCAGGAATTCAGGACTGTTCTCAATAAATACATTGCCTAATTTCAGTAATTTTGACAGGAGAGTTCTTAATAGTGATTTGTTTTGAGTATTTACCAAAAAAGGTAATCCGCATACAAAATTTTCGGGAGGAAAAGCGTAAAGCTCTATGCCATACATTCTTTTTTTAATTAAAGCGGCAATAGCTAATAAGTGTTCGTTGTTATATATAGTAATAATTGTGAAATTTTTATAATTGAATGTTTCTATAAGCGACATAAACCAATGAGGCGAATTGCTATAATTAGCAAAAGGTGAATTATTCCAAAGCGACAACCAATCTTTTATAAGTTTTTCTTCTAATTGTGTATAGATTATAGTTCTCATATTTTATTTATTACTTGTTTTATAGGGCGTTATTGTTTTGTCCGGCAAAAGAAATATTTCCTTGTGCGGAGGGATAATACCCTTAGGAAATAATCCATAAATTTGCGATGTGTAATAATGTGCCAGTTTGGATTTAATTGTAAGATCAATATTAAATTTAAATCTTTTGTATTTTGCCGGAGGATAACCAAAGTTATTTGATCGAATATTGTAGGGAAATTCAATGTAGTATAAAACTTTTTTGAATAATTGCGTGCACGCTTTGTAGGTTATGACATGATCAGCATGATTTCCGATTCCAAATGGAGATAGTACAATCGCGTCCGGCGGTATTATTTTTTTTAGTTTTATTTTCAGTTCTTTTATCGCGTTATCCTCCGGTTGAACTTTTTTGAGTATATGCCAGCGATAGGTTGGATAGATATGATCAAACTCGGGAATATATTTTCCAAGGAATGATTTATTTGTTCTTCTACGAAATAACGCGTCGGTCAGGTCAAGATTTATAACTTTCATGTTTGTGCCGGAAATTGCTTTTTGATCTTCTTTTACTCTTTGGTTAAATAAATCGTCCGCGTTTGTATTTTTTGTAATTTTAATAAAATTTTTAGCGGACAGAGTATAAGGGCCGTTATGTGCCTTGGTGAATACGTTAATAATAGTCCCATTGTTATATTTTTTTAAGGAATATAAAAGCATTCCCAGGGAGAGAATTGCATCATCAAGATGAGGAGAAATTACGAAAAATTTGTGGTTTTTAAGATAATTTATTAATTCATGATTTGTCATAATGAAATTTGAGAGATGAGCGCGTGAAATTTCCCGGCTGTCCGGTCCCAGTCATATTTTTTTATGAAGATATTTTTTTCATGAGCAGATATTTTTTTAAATATTTTTGAGGTATTTATTTTATCTATAGCTATAGCCATTTTTTTGTAATTGAAAGGCGTAATTTTTATTGCAAATTTTTCAGGTATCCACCGAAGTTGCGGTATATTAAAGCAGATTACCGGTTTTTGATGCATAATAGCTTCCAGGGCGATGAGACTGAAGGTTTCGAAACGTGAAGGAATAATAATCGTTTTTGCGTATTTTAGCAGTCTTTCTTTTTTAACTCCTTGTATTTTTCCAATTCTGGCGATTTTATTTTTGACGCGATATTTTAGAATTAAATTTTTCAGCTTACTTTCCTCATTTTTTGATCCTTTTCCGGCAAAAATAATCCTGGTCTTTGATTTACTGAGTGCCAAGGCTTTGATCAATAGGTCAAGACCTTTTTGATTAATCTCTATTCTGCCCATGAATAATATGTAATTACCGTTGTCATTTTTTTTCTTTGTCAGGTTCGTTATAGAATTTTTATCGGTACCTTGAGTAATTGTGAGTATTCTGGATTTTCGATTCATCGCAAAAATATCTTTTTTTACCCAGTTTGTAGGTACTACGATATATTTGTATAATTTACTGAGCTCTTGTTCTATGTAGCGGAAATTTAATTTGTATTTCCTTTGCATGTCGAAGCTGCATAGCATGTTTACCCAGGAGATTACCGGTTTTTTGCAAAATAACGGCAGCAGAGAGAATGTAAATGGCGGTGTCGTTGACTCTATCCAGATATCGAATTTTTCTTTTATTGCATATTTTAGCAGTGAGTATTGATAGATCAATTGTCCGATTTTGTGTCCGAAGATATCAGAGCCAATTCTTATATATTCGGCGTTGTCAATGATTTCGTTTTTTGCATTTTTATAGGTGCCGGTCAGTACGGTAATTTCATATTTTTTAGCCAGCCTCTTGGCTAATTGACGGACAGCATAGGCGCCTCCACCTGAATAGACAGGATTTTTTTGGTCATCATAAGAGGAAATTATTAGTTTTTTTTTAGTATTGATTTTCATATTGTAATAGGTTTCTTGGTTGATAAATTGGTTTTCCAGTACGCCGAATATTCTTTGTTCTTTCTGGTAACCAGGAAATTCAGTAAATATCCCAGCAGAATGCCGAGGGGTGTATATACAGGTTGGTGATAGAAGGATTTTAGAATTCCGATAATTTTATATTTCCATGGAACAATATGTATGGTATTTACTTTTTCACCGAATAATTTTTCCAGCTCCGGTTGTTTGGCGCCAAAGGTTCGGCAGGAAAGTTTGAGATAGTCATGGAGGGTTGCCGGCGGCCAGAAAACTACGTGTGCCTGCCTACAATAGCGAAAACCTTTTACTTTTTTTGCCATCATGTAAAGATAGATTCGTTCTTCAGTGGCTTTGTTTGGTATGTTGAGGGTTCTGGCGAATGACCCGCGAAACGCAGTACTTGAGGAATAAAAATTTTGAATATGGTCCTGGTCCGGTATGCTAAAGCGGATGTAATCCCATAGAATGAAGGTTGCGTAAATAATTTTTCCTATAAAATTTTGGGGACGAATTGCGGTTTGGTGCGCTGAGATCATTTGGGCGTTTTTGTCGATGATTAAGGGTTGTAAAATTTTATTTAAAAAATTTGTGCCATGGATTCCGATATCAGCATCGAATAACACTAGTAAATCATTTTTACAGTCACGAAATATTTGATTGACCCGTCTGTTTTTGCCCATTCTTTTTTTGCCTTTAATGAGATTAATAAGTGAATGTTTTTTTTTGAGGGTTTTTACTATTTGTGTGGTTGCGTCTGTGCCGGCATCAGAATAGACGAGAATTGTTTTTAAACTGAAGCTTTTTTGTTTTTGTTTCAATATGGCATTGAGTAGATTAGCAATGTTGGCTTCCTCATTGTAGGCAGGTATGGCTATCGTAAGTGATGGTTTTGGTCGAATCATATTATTTTTGAGTAATATTTTTTTGTTGAAGTATTGTAGCATATTAGTACAAAAATAACTATAAGCCTTATAAATCTATATAGTAATTGACTCTGAAAATGTTTTGTGATATAGTTTGATTTACTCTTAGTAGTATGGGGTAGATTTTATGTTAGGCAGGAAATACCTTCTTATAATTTTTACCCTGCCCGCTTTTGCTTTTGGCTATTTAACAGCAAGTAATGTTAGCAGTATTTATGCCGGAGAAAAATGTGATGCTGTTCTTGATTTGGATAAATCAATTGATAAGAATAAAGCAACTGTAAAAAATAATTCCGCTTTATGTGATCATGAAGTTACTTTGGCTTTGTATGATTCTCCGCAAAATAAAGATACATTTGGTTGGATTGAAGCACAAATTTTTCTTGGTTCTGATACAAAAATAGTAAAATCCGGAGAAACAGTAAATTTTTTTGTTGAAGATATTGGAGTTACATGTTTGAGACAGGCTGATTTATTTAAAGGTCGAGAGATTAAAATACCCCCCATTTATGTGAATAATTTAGAAACTGCTGTATATGACGTACCTTGCGCTACGCCGACTATTATAAATACGCCTACGCCTACAAATACACCAACACCAACCCAGACACCTACACCGGGGCCTACCAGTACTCCTACGCCAGAGCCTACGGCTACACCGACACCAGGTGAAAGTATATCCCAAGTAGTGCTTGCCAGCACCGGTAATATTTCATTTATCTACGCAATAATCCTCGCAGGGGCGATTTCCCTCGTCGCCGGAATGATTTTGAGGAAAGCCAGTAAGTAAGCAGATAAATTAAAAATTCAAAAGTCAAAACTCAAAATCACAACTCAAAATTCAAAATTAATTAGCTTTTGGATTTTATGTGTATTTTATGTTTTATGCGTACCGGATTTCCGCCTTCGCGGAAATGACAACCGTGTAAGCAGTAATATGAAAAATTTTGCGAAATTGCTTATTATTTTTGGTTTGGGTTGTTATGTTTTCGGGGGGTTTCTTATTTGGGAGAGGAATAATCCGAACAGGCTGGCCTTTAAGAATTATCAGGAAAATTATAAAAATGTTGCGGTTTCAAATCCTCCAACGAGAATAATCATCCGGGATCTGGGTATAGATATTCCTATTCTTCCGGCGAAGGTGATAAGTAACCAATGGGAGACAACGATTCAAGGAGCTTCGTATCTTCTCTCTTCTCCGGTACCAGGCGAGATCGGGAACAGTATTATTTACAGCCATGATTGGGTAAGTCTATTCGGGCCATTGTTGAACGCTGAAACGGGAGAGAGGGTTGAGATAGAATTTGCGGATAAGACACGAAAAATATTTATCATAAGGCAGACATCGGTTGTTTCCAATAATGAATTGAGTGTTTTGGCTCCAACAAAAGACAAGAGGATAACTCTTTATACATGCACCGGATTTTTGGATTCACAGAGGTTCGTGGTTGTTGCTAATTTAGGGAAATAAAAAGCCCCGCTTGGATTGCTCCATGGGCAGGGCTTTTATGGATCACATAATTAACCTTAAGGATTAAGATTAATTGATCCGTTTACAATAACTCCGGCTTGTGTATTACTATTACCAGTGCTGGTATTAGTTCCACCCGCGCCTGTATTGTTGTTTGCTTCATTATCTCCTGTATTTGAATCCACAACAAAAATTGTGCGAACTATTGTTTTGTTGGATTGATTAACAGTATTGATATTTCCGTCATTAACGGTAACTATATTGGTTGAGTTATTACCGTTATCGGAAACCTTGATTTTGGTGTTGCCGGTTACGCAACCACAGTCAGGATCAGTCGCAATATTTTTTGATCCATCAACAACTACACCTGCTTTTATATTTGAGTTCCCCGTGCTGGTAGTTGTTCCGCCAATTCCGGTATTTTTATTTGCTTTATTATTTCCGGTATTGGAACTGATGAAGATCTCAGTCAGGACGACAGCGCCATTACTTTGAATCGTAGTACTTGCTGTTCCTTTATTAACGGTAACTATATTGGTTGAGTTATTACCGTTATCGGAAACCTTGATCCTGGTACTTGCAAAGCTTACCGGTGCGAGAGTGGTCGCGACAACAACAGCCATTGCAACCGCAGCACTCAATTTCGCATTGAATTTATTCATTTGTTTTTTCACCTCCTCTCTTTTTTAAATTGCATGTTAAAAGATTTTTAAATTAAATGTAGGTTTTATAATTGATATTTTATTATTGCCGGGTGATTAGGAATGGTTGCGCCGGCAACTTATTTTTGGTGCCTCCGTTTGCGGTCAGCAGTTATTTTATATCTATAAATAGAGTAAAGAATTTGGGGTTGCTTGTCAATTATGACGAAGAATATATAATGTAATATAAATAGATCAGTTAAAGATTTATTTCGCAGCTTGTTTGGATTTTTCCTCCGGAGCATGAATCATTCCCTGCTCCGCCATTTAAAATATCGTTGCCTTTTCCGGCGTAAAGAATATCGTTGCCTTTCTCACCCTTTATTATGTCGTTGCCGTCATCTCCAAATGCTACGTCATTTCCATCGCCGGCGTTGATAATATCGTTGCCTTGATCCGCGACTATACAGTCATTGCCTGATTTTGCATTAATAATATCGTTACCTTTGAAAGCGAAGATCATGTCATTTCCATTGGTTCCGTTGATTATATCGTTGTTTTTGGTGCCGTAAACAGGTTCATTTATAAAGATGATTTTTTTGCAAGCCTCCGGGACAGGAATAGCGGGACCGATACGCAGGTCAAAGGTGATGTTCTTTGCCTGAAACTGATTGCCGGCTGATTGCCGGAATGTGACCGTAACTTCGTAGGTAACATTATGATTGGGAGTTAGATTTGAGAGCGGGATGAAGGAGGGTATGGGCGCTTCGTCGAAGAATTGCCGGAGGGTTTTGGGTCCTGTGGGACTGGCACTTCCGTATACAGGAGTGCTATTTGCTGAAATTGTTATATCGAGGGCTGTGGCAAGATTGCCTGTTTGGGATACTTCCATGCCGCGTATGCCGACCGGTACTGTGTCTGTGGAGCCGTTATGGATTTGTACAGTGCGGGATTCGGTGTCGCCGGGGACAATGTCGGTTATGACAAATATCGGATCGCCCGGAGTGACTCCCCAGTC
>Ga0180732_1001008_pt1 | contig 19190 bp, 15 predicted proteins | sample KR11_01MetaG_FD_148674 | JGI IMG/M metagenome (GOLD analysis project Ga0180732, IMG submission 148674) | Groundwater microbial communities from the Olkiluoto Island deep subsurface site, Finland - KR11_0.1 MetaG | ecosystem: Environmental > Aquatic > Deep subsurface > Groundwater | place...
CGAAAATTTTAATCCTCGAAATACTCCATGTATTCCTGCGGTTAAAATTTTCACCCGCCTTGACCTTGACCAAACTGAAACGTTTTGAAAGTGGCTCTATCAAATGGAAAATATATCTAATTCTCGTCCCCGGCTATTTGCAGTTATCGGGGCTGGCCCTGTTGGGTGTATTGTTTCGGCATTGCTTGCAAAAAATGGATATGATGTAACCTTGTGTGATGTGGTTCCCGAGTTAGTTGAACCGGCTATAAATCCCGGCATTATCATAGAAGGAGTCGAAAACCTTCAACAGAGTGTAACCCGCACATGTACAAGCATAGAGGATCTTGCCGAAAATGTTCCTGATGTAATCATTATTGCTATCAAAGCAAATACACTTTCTCTTGTTTCCTCGGCCATTGAGGCATTTTACAAAGAGGGTATATATGTTATAAGCTGGCAGAACGGTATTGATACAGAAGCTGAAATAGCGCGAACTCTAGGCAAGAAACCGGTAATGAGAGCCGTTGTAAATTACGGATGTGAGCTCATAGGGCCATGTCATGTCCGCATGTCTTTTCATCACCCTCCGCATTATTTGCAGGAGCTTGATAAAGCATCAACGATGGCGGCAATTGAACTCACGGAAATTTTTACAAAATGCGGTCTTAATACCAGGCATACGGACAAAATAAATTCCATGGTATGGCGCAAAGCTATTCTTAATTCCTGCATGAATCCTGTTTGCGCCGTAACCGGTCTTACCATGACCCAGGCGATGAATGATCCGTTTATTTTTCAGGTCATAGATTCTCTTGTAAAGGAATGTGTTGCCGTTGCAAGGGCGAACGGAATAGACCTTGGCTGGGATTTTTATCCCTATGCCTTGGAATATATGGGGAAAGCCGGTGATCACAAACCTTCTATGCTGACAGATATTGAAAACAAGCGCAGAACAGAGATTGAATTCATGAACGGGAAATTTGTAGAATATGGCAGGCAAACCGGAATGGATACACCTTACAATAAAACGTTAAGGGCTCTTATTAAAGCTCTTGAATCAAAAGAATGAGCTTGTCGGAAAAAATCCGTTATGAACACAAATCCCCTGTTTGTTGGAATTGACGTTGGAGCATCCAGAACAAAAGTTGCCATAATTGATTCCCGTAAAAAGCTTGCGGGATATGCGGTGGAAAAATCCGGAACAGATTTTTTTTCAGCCGCAACAAAATGCCTCAACCTATCCCTTGCCGCATCAAAATCATCTAAAAATGATATAAGCCGCATCATCTCAACCGGATATGGCCGAAAAAATGTTTCTTTTTCCGATGAAACAAAAACGGAAATCAGTTGTCATGGAAAAGGATCTTTCCACTATTTTCCGATGGGAATTTCAATTATTGATATTGGCGGGCAGGATAATAAAATTATAAAAATCGACAAAGATGGCCGAAGGCTAAGTTTCAGAATGAACCGGAAATGTGCAGCCGGAACCGGCGCTTTTCTTGAAGAAATGTCTGTACGCCTTGACATACCGCTTGAAAAGATGGATGGCCTTGCGAGACAATCCCTTGATATAGTCGAACTTGGAAGCTATTGCACCGTTTTTTCCGCTACGGAAGTATTGGGAAAAATCCGTCAGGGGAAAAAAGTTCCCGATATAATAAAAGGCCTTTTTTTATCTGTAATAAAGAGAGTGCTTGAAATGGACTCTCTTGGCGATAATGTCGTAATGACAGGAGGGGTTGTAGCTCATAATCCATTCCTTGTAAAAATGACCGAAGAAATTATCGGAAGAAAGGTGCTGCTTCCAGAACACCCTCAGCTTACAGGTGCTATTGGAGCGGCACTTTACGCAATTGAAGCAGAGGCGTAACTTATCGTAAATAATTTTTCACCAATCCAAATAATATTACCTCGTAAAAAATCCGCCCTTAATTACAAACAAAATTCAAATCATAAAACTCGAATATTGTATCGCTCACAAAATATCGGATAGCGAATAGTGCAAATCAATGCATGTTGTACGTTATTTGCTATTCGCTGTTTCCGGGATTATTTAAGTATTATCCCTGTTGTGCCGATAATTAAAACAATTGATATCCATTCAATTGAAAACCCCCGCTACGCTATTGGGGATGCGTCAGTGTTTGATACATAACTGACTATAATTAATAATTGTCTTTACAAAGAGCAGGTACGATGCAGCTAAATGAAAAGAAAATACTTGTCGTAGATGATAGTCCTATCATCAGAAAAATAATAAAAAGAGAATTGTCTGAGGGCGGATATATCGTAGAGGAAGCCGATGACGGGAAAACAGCTCTTGCACAATTTGTCGAATGTATGCCGGATCTGGTTACCCTTGATATCGAAATGCCGACACTTGACGGCTTTGAAACTTTCAAGAAGATGCGCAGCAAGCAAAGCCCCGGCAATTTCAAGCATTCAAAGGAATACCGGGTCCCTGTTATTTTTATTACAGGAAACGACAATCTTAAAGATCGTATCAAAGGATTTCAACTTGGTGCTGCGGATTTTATCACCAAACCATTTGTAAAAGGAGATGTTCTTTCAATTGTGAACAAAATCCTGAAGCCCGAAAACCGTCTTCTGAAATTAACGGCACTGGTAGTTGATGACAGCCCTACATCAAGAAGTATAGTATCTTCTACTTTGGAAAGAGAGGGCGTAATTGTTATTGAAGCCGGAGATGGCTTTGAAGCTTATCAAATCCTTTGTGCCAGAAAAGCAGAAATAGATATGGTAATAAGTGACTTAGATATGCCTCACCTTGATGGAAATACGTTATGCAAAAAGATCAGAAACGAGCTGCTTTTGCCGGATCTTCCTTTCATTCTGCTTACCGGGCTGAATGATCAATCAAAGCTGCTGGAAATCTTCAAATCAGGCGTGACTGACTATCTAAGCAAACCCTTTGTAAGAGAAGAATTGTTGGCCAGGCTTACAGCACATCTTGAAAGAACACATCTTAACAAACACCTTCGTAAAACAATAGCAGAGCTTGAAAAAACTAAAATAAAAACAGAAAAAGCAAATAAGGCAAAAAATGAATTTCTTGCAAACGTCAGCCATGAATTCAAAACCCCTCTAAACGCCATTATCGGATTAACAGATCTGGCGTTAAAAAACGAGCTTACTCCAAAACTTGAGGGTTATCTAAAAAAAATAAGTGATTCATCTCAATCACTTTTATTAATTATTAATGATATCCTGGATTTTTCCGAAATTGAAGCCGGAAAACTCGATCTTGAAACCGTGGAGTTTCAATTGGATGACGTTATATCGAACCTGACAAACCTTATAGAAGATGAAAGCGCAAAAAAGAGCATCGCTTTTATTGTTGAGGTTAAACCAAATGTTCCGCATACCCTTATTGGCGATCATCTACGCTTAGGACAGGTCCTTATCAATCTGGCTAACAACGCCGTTAAATTTACTGAACGCGGCAAAATCATACTACAGGTTGCACTTTTTAATGAGAACAAAGACGGTGTTACTATAAATTTTTCAGTCAAGGATACGGGAATCGGTTTGGATCCTCTTAAGGTTCCAACATTATTTGACGCTTTCACTCAGGCAGACGGGGCAACTTCCCGCAAATATGGAGGAACAGGGATAGGACTTGCCATATGTAAACGCCTCGTAGAAATGATGGGAGGCCAAATCTGGATTGAAAGCCAGCCTGGTAAAGGCAGCACGTTTTATTTCACGGCACATTTTAAAACCTGTAAAAACAAGCAGGATTCATCTATCAAACCTCCGGCAGGTTTGATAGAGATGAAAACACCTGCTGCCGATATATTAAATAAAGAGGTTTTACAAGAAACTGCAGACACACATATTCTTCTTGCCGAAGACAATTTAATAAACCAACAGATAGTGCTGGAAATGCTGGAAAATGCCGGCTGGCGCGTAACCATTGCAAAAAACGGCAATGAGGCTCTTAAAGCTCTGGAAGTATTAATGTTTGATGCCGTGTTAATGGATATCCAAATGCCGGAAATGGACGGATACGAAGCTGTTCGCTTGATACGCAAGGATAAACGTTTCAAAAATCTGCCTGTTATTGCTATGACTGCCCATGATAGAAAAGGTGACAAGGAAAAATGTCTTAAAGCGGGTATGGACGAATATTTGGCAAAACCGATTGATCAAGACCAGCTGCTGTCAACTCTCACTAAGTGGATTGCACCTGGAAAAGAAAGAGCTTCGCTGTTTATACCACCGGTAAAAACTGAAGAAAGAGAAGAAGAGTATTTGCCTGAAAGCATAAATGGTATAAATATTGATGCCGGATTGAAGAGAATGGGAGGCAGCAGAAAGCTTTATAGAAAAATTCTGCTTCAGTTTGCAGCAGAATTTAAAGACGCCTCAGAAAGGATGAGAGATATCATCCGCAGGGGAGATATTGAAGAAGGAGAGCGTCTAACTCATAACATAAAGGGCGTATCGGGCAACATTTCTGCTAATGATCTGTTATCGGCAACAATGAAGCTTGAATCCGCCTTCAAGCAAAGTGACAGGGGAAATTTTGTCAGCCTCCTTAGTAATTTCGACAAGTCATTGCATCAAGTTCTAACATCTATTGGAAAGCTTAAGAAAACGGCTGACATGCAAATTGAAATCTTCGCTGAACCGTTACTTGATATTGAAACTCTTTCTCCAATTTTTACAAGGCTCCAACAGCTTTTACAGAAAAATGATCTTGTGGAGGATGAGCTTTTAGAGTCACTGCAAAAAAACATCTTAGGATCTAAATATGAAAATAAAATGAAAACATTTGAAAAATATCTTGATAATTTTGATTATCAAAATGCACTATCTGCTTTGTCAAATATGAGTGAATACATGGGCATTCCTTTCGAGAGCTTTGAATAATTCGCATTTGTTGTTTTATGGGATGGGAATAAGGCAGGGAATCTGGGACCAGATGTCAGACATCGGAAGTTTGCAGAAAGACTGTAAAGATGCTCCCCGAGTAGATAATAAAACTAATGTCAAATATTGAATTGCTAACAACGTATAGCACCTTTCGATATTTGAAACTGGAAGCAAATTTGCTGCTGTAAACAAAGGATGAGTAATGAATGATTTAAATGTTTCCAAAAAAACTATATTGATTGTAGATGACATGCCCATCAATATACAGGTTCTGGCAAGAGGCTTGAATTCGGATTACCATATTAAGATTGCAACTGATGGAGAAAAGGCTATCGAAATAGGTATGTCTGAAAATCCTCCGGATTTAATCCTGCTTGATATCATGATGCCCGGGATGGATGGCTATGAAGTCTGCCACACACTGAAAAAAAACCCAAAAACTCATAATATACCGATTATATTTGTTACGGCTAAAGGAGAAGTTGAAGATGAGACCAAAGGACTGGAATTGGGAGCAGCGGACTACATCATAAAGCCTTTTCACATGCCAATCGTAAAAGCCAGGGTGAACACACACATCGATCTTAAACGAAAAAGCGATATGCTGGAGATTATGCTTGATATGGATGCTCTTACCGGAATAGCAAATCGCCGACACTTCGACAAAATGCTGGGTTCTGAATGGAACAGGGCTAAACGCTCAGGCTTACCTGTTTCATTAATAATACTTGATATTGATTACTTTAAAAAATTTAATGATAACTATGGGCATCCCGCAGGCGATGTGTGTCTTAAGCTTGTTGCTCAAACATTAAATAAATGCGTAAGAAGATCCGGAGAAATTGTCGCCCGCTACGGAGGTGAGGAATTTGCAGTAATTTTGCCGTCTGTAAATCACAATGATGCGCTAAAATTGGCGGAAAAACTGCGAAGTCATATTGAATCATTAAAAATCATACACGCGTATTCAAATATAGCAGACTGCATAACAATCTCTCTTGGAGCAGCAACCACTGTTCCTAAAGATGGTTTGGAACCTGCTGAGCTTATAAATACCGCAGACAAAATGCTTTATGAAGCCAAAAACCACGGGCGCAATCAGTTAAAGGGCGAAGCACTATAATATTATATTTTTTTAATTAAACGCGGAAGACGGGAAGAATAAAGACAGTATCTCCTATGATCTTATAAAACGCCTGAATAATGTCCGGGCATCAGCCAGCCCCATAGCTAAAGACATAGCAAAATAGACGATTGCAAAAGGAAGCAGCACTAAAGCGGCAAGCAAAATAGGAGATAGGTGTGCGAAGTAATTACGGAGCCACCAGCCAGCCGCTGCGGCTGCAATCGCTGCGACCCAGAGTTTTGCAAGATATCCTATGGCAAGGCCGGTACGCCCGATACGGCGGTTTAGGCTTCGACGCAAAAGCACAAACTCGACCCATGCAGCTATCCCGGCAGAAATGGTAAGTCCTGCCACACCCCAGCGCGGACTAATACCAATGGCGGGTGGGAGAGGAACCGCGCAGAGATATCCCAAAACTGTGGTTAGCGCAACACGTATAATTGCAAAGCGCAGAGGTGTTCTGGTATCGCGCAGGGCGTAATAGGCGGATGAGTAAAGCCTTCCAAAAGTTGAAGCCAGCAAGCCTACCGTTGCACCTGCAAGAATTCCCCAAACATAAATTACATCGGCTCTCATGAATTGACCGGTCTGATATATGGCAGCCACAATAACATCACCCATCAACAAAAAAGCAACCACGGAAGGCAGAACAAAAAAAGCTATTTGACGAAGACCCGAATCAAGCCTTGTCCGCAACATATTTGCCACTTCCTGATCGTTACCGATTGCACCTGACATTAACGGAAGTTCGGCAGCCGAAACCGACATCCCGAAGAGACTCACAGGAAGTGTATAGATTGTTTGAGCATAGGCAAGTGCAGCAACTGCGCCTGTTGGCAGCAAGCTGGCCAAAAGGGCATCAACATATGCACTTATCTGCACAACACCTCGTCCCATAAAAACAGGGAAAAAATTGATCACAACGGTTTTTACATTCTTTGCATGATAATCAAGAGAAAGACGCAGCCCACGAAGGAGTTTCAATACAACAGGCAGTTGCACACACACCTGCAAACCGCTGCCAAGCACTGACCCCCACGCCAGAATTTGAGCAAGCGGATATTGTGCATATCGGCTGCCGAATTGAAGCATAGTAACAATTAATGTTACGTTCCAGATAACCGGAGCCGCATAGGAAAGGAAAAAACGGCGATGGCTGTTAAGGATACCCAGACACCATGCGGAAAAAGCCAGAAGTCCGGCGCCGGGAAAGAGAATGCGTACGAGACGTATAGTCAGTTCTCGTTTGGCACCGGAAAATCCAGGAGCTATTACATCGATCAAATACGGTGTTGTTAGAATACCGGCCAGCACCAGGATTGAAATTACCAGAGATAAAAGCGCTGCAATAGCTCCGGCTGTGCGCCTAGCCTCTTCATCATCATTACGTGCCAGCAACCCTGCATAAACGGGAATGAAAGAAGCCGAAAGCACTCCTTCTCCAAACAGATTCTGAAGAAAATTGGGAATACGAAAAGCTGCTTTAAAGGCATCCGCTGCATCTGAATTACCAAAATAATGCGCAAAGATGCGATCTCGTATAAGCCCTGCAATCCGGCTGATAAAAATCCCGGCAGCTACGAAAAAGGCATAACTTTTCGAACCAGAGTTTGACGGATTGTTTTTTTTAAAACGTGTTCCGGATAAAGTAGAATCGGAATACGGCATCGGCATAAGACTCTATTTATGACCACGACCATGGCCATGCTTATCTTGCTTTTGTTCTTCCCGCCTATCTTCTCTTCGTTCTTCATGTTTGCTTTCAGCTTTTTTTTTGTATTTCACTTTCTCCCCATGATTCCTTTGCTTCTTCCACTGTCCATAGGGAATACGATGTTCATGCTTATAGACTGTACGATAATTTCTTGGAGCATGACGTACAAAATCAGGAAGATGACGCCCATCCATTTCCTTCCAATGACCATTGTAATCCCTTGAGCGGTACCAGCGATCTCCGCGGGGAGACCACCAATAATCATCATAGAAGAAAATATCCACATCCGGATGAGGAGCAACAAAAACCGGCGATCCTGGAATTACGATTATTTCGGGCGGCTTTATGAATATGCGCGGAGGGGGAGGGGGAAGAGGAAGAGGTATATGTATATCGATGCTTGGGCCTTCTGCCGACGCCTCTTTAACGAACTCGATTGGGAGCAGAAACCCTGTAACTATAACAAGTCCAAACAATACAAAAATAATTTTTCGCATATAAATCCTTTCTTTTATCCTGTTAATCTTTTTTGGGTAACTTTGAGTTGCAAAACAACATTAAATCAAGCATGACCTGCTGTAACTGAAAGGAGTGCAGGATTTATTCCCATTTTTTTTGCTGTTTCGTCCCACCTGGCTTCAACTGCTGTATTAAAAAGAATGTCCTCAAACACACTACAGGTCAGCCATGAATTTTCCTTTATTTCATATTCGAGCTGTTCGGGTCCCCATCCGGCACATCCGAGGGCTATAATATATGATTTGGGCCCTTTGCCGCTGGCAATAGCAGTAAGCATATCCAATGTATTGCTCATGGCAAGAAACGGCGTAATCATAAAACAACTTTCCGACTCAAACGGCTGACCGTGAAGAATAAATATCTCACCAGTATGAACCGGTCCACCGATATAAACCGGTATTAATTCTGCACCCGGAACGTATTCTATTTTAAGCTCATCAAAAATATCTTGTCCGGTAATAGAAGTACTTATCCTGTTTATTACCAAACCGAAAGCGCCTTCTTGTGTATGTTCAGAAATGCAGGTTACTGTTCTGGAAAAATTCGGATCAGCCAGATCAGGCATAGCCAAAAGAAATTGCCCTTTAAGAAAAAAAGGTTGTTTGTCTTCTTGCATAGAATTATTCTTCATATTAAGCTCATACGAAAGAGCCAGTTTCAAAACATCCCATTTTGGCCGATCTCTGCGTTGGGCGAAAGTTTTCATCCTCGAAATACTCCATGTATTCCTGCGGTTAAAATTTTCACCCGCCTTGACCTTGACCAAACTGAAACGTTTTGAAACTGGCTCGGAACTATATTATATTTAGAGGCTTTCGTGCATCCTTAAGTCTTTCTAATAATTTCATTCTGTTATTACACAACATTAGATCAAGCCATTCACTAAACAACGGGACAAGCCTTTTTTTCAAATCTTTATTGGCCTCAACCCTCATTTTTTCGAGTGCTGAAAGGGCTTCGATTAGATCATTTCTGTCCGGATCATGTTCCAATAATTTATTATAAATTTCGGCTGCTTTATCATATAAACCTTGCTTAGCATATATCTCAGCCATAGTAACAGTATTAAAAGTATTATCGTCAGCCATTATATCGTCTTCTTTCAAAATAATCGTTTCATATAAGTTGATATTTTCTAATCTGTTAATATATTCCAGGTTTTTATAAAGTCTGTTTTTGTTGGTGCCTTTATTTTTTTATGCCGACTTTTTTTTCATCCTTAAATTGCAATATAACCTCATCTTTTCTGATCATACCCAATTCTCGCCTTGCTACGTTTTCAATATATTTAGGATCGTGCTTCAGGCGCTTTATTTCATTATACATGGAATTGTTGTTCAGAGCCAGTTCTTTATTTTTCTTTATAATAACGTCTCTTTCTTTTTTTAACCGGGTTAATTCAAGCATGGCATTGTTTCCGAAAATTATCAGCAAAAAAAGTGAAAAAACAATGCCGATTCCGATGCTAAATAATATTTTATGCTTTCTACTCAACTTTTTTCAAGCTCCTCCCTGTCAAAGCTAAGAGGCTTTTAATCTCAGGGCTTTTTGCTAAATATGATAAAAGGCTGTATAAGACTATACCGGCTAATAAACAACAGGTCACTCTTAATAGCATAACACCGAAGGAAATATTTTCATAAGATATAATTAATGATCTCATACACCATACAACTCCTCCCATAATAATTGAACAAACAGCAGCCTTAAAAGCTGATTTGCCCAGCTTGCCAAACCCAAGATATCCGACTTTAATATTAAGCGCCCGTAAAAGGAGTATAATATTCAGCATTGAAGAAAGCGAATTTGCCAGCGCAAGCCCCCCATGCTTGAGAGACTTCATCAGCAAAAGGCTTAGAGCAATATTTACCACAAAAGATATTAATGCTGTTATTACAGGTGTTTTTGTATCCTTCAATGCATAAAAAACGGGAACCGTAATCTTAACTGATGCAAATGCCCATAATCCAAAACTATAACATAACAGAGCTTGAGCAGTCAATTTTACGGTTTGCATATCAAATTCTCCTCTTTTAAAAAGCAGAACTATAATGGGTTCTCTTAACACAATAAGGCCGATCATGCAGGGGAATGTGATAAACAGTACCATTCTTATAGAATAATCGAAAGTCTCCTTGATAGCATTCATATCATTTTCAGAAGCCTGTCTCGAAAGAGCCGGAAATATTGCCGTAGCGGCGGAAATTGCAAAAATCCCCAGAGGAAACTGTATAAGCCGGTCGGCATAATATAAATATGAAATACTTCCTTCAGGCAGAAATGATGCCAGAAGTGTGCTGACGAACATATTTATCTGGTAAATAGCTCCGCCGAATATTGCCGGCAGCATAAGAATCCCGACCTTTTTAAGTCCGGGATGGAATAATTTTGTTTTCCTCCAGAAATATATTCCATTTTTCATAAGAAACGGAACTTGAAGCAAAAGCTGCAAAACTCCTCCTGCAAGCACACCTGCGGCAAGCGCTTTTACCGGTTCACCCACAAGAGGTGAAACAAATAAAACAGCTGTTATCATAGAAATATTTAGTATGGAAGGTGCAAAAGCCGGAGCGGCGAAATGACCCAGTACATTTAGAATGCCCATAAAAAAGCCCAAAAGACATATTAAATAAATGTATGGAAACATTATTCGGGTAAGAGATACGGTAAGTGCAAATTTTTCTGTAACACCGGCAAACCCGGGGGCAATGACCCTGACAATCGAAGGAGAAAAAATAATCCCTAAAACTGTTATAACAATAAGGATAACAGACAAAAGACGTACTGCTGATCCGGCAAGATTGTTGGCTTCATCTTTTCCCTCTTTCACGAGATATTCAGCAAAAACAGGTATGAAGGCAATGCTCAAAGAACCTTCTGCAAAAAGCCGGCGGAAAAGATTTGGTATTTTGAAAGCAACTATAAATGCATCCGAATATAGTCCTGCACCAAAAAACCATGCGATTATAGCATCTCTTGCAAAACCAAGTATACGGCTAAACAGTGTAGCTCCACCTACAAGCGCTGCAGCTTTAGTTACCCGGATTTTTTCCGACCCAGGCATAAATATCCTCACCTGACTTAACAAACTTATAAAATTAAATTTGAATCTTCGCCCTAAATCAGGCTGGATTAATATTAACCATATCCAAATGAGCCAGTTTCAAAACGCCCCAATTTTGCCGAAATTTTTTAATTTGTGTTTTTACACCATTTCCACAAAATTGGTAATTCTGACTTTTCATGCGATTTCATACTTGTCCCAGACCGGGACGTATTTATTACTCGGCCTGTCAGTCGGCTTTCTTTGAGTCCATATCGAATAAAATCATAAAACATATTGAAAATTCACTTTGGTTTTAGCTAATATTCCTTGACATGGTATATCTCATTTTGTATAAATAATATTTTTAAAACTTAAAAAATATAATAATAAAAGGAGTCATAAATTTGGCAAACCATAAATCTGCTTTAAAACGTGCACGGCAAGATGAAGTCAGGCGCTTGCGCAATAAATCTGTAAAAACAAGAGTGAAAAATATCATAAAGGATGTCAGAGAAACTGCAAGCACTATTGAAAGCAAGGAATCTTTCTTAAAAAACCTGAACGCCGCTAAGTCTATTATCGACAAATCGGCAAAAAAAGGTGTGATACATAAGAGAACCGCCTCCAGGAAAATATCCCGCCTGTCAAAACTGATGCCTTCGTAAAAAGGCAAAAAGCAATTTTCACTTGGCAGGAAAGGTGTTTACCTCTTCCGTAACATGAAAAAACCAAGCGGTTCCACCCTCTCCCCGGGCACTGACTTATTCGCCTTCGGACTGTTATTGGACTTTTTGCGAGTTCATCAACACTTGTATATACTATAAAAGGCATAATCTCGTTTTGTCGGAAAATAATTAGTGACGGCTTTGAATAAGTCATCACCATCTTTCCGGCAAAACAACGGCTTTATCAATATAATATCCTTTAAGTATCATAATTCAGCTTCTCAATATACATGCCACCGCAAATCATCTGAAGTCATATACGGTATCCGTGTATTTGTAGATACACACAAACCGCAGGAATCTTGGCCTACACCCTTGGTTTACGGCAGAAAAATACATACATAAACTCTAAAAATTATCCGTAAGCTTATTATATACCTTTTCTGCAAGTCTTTTTGAAAGAATCTCAATAGCCTTTCGCATTTCATTCTCAGTGGCAATCTTGTCTGTCAACACAGTAAATGCCTGGTCATCGGTTATATTTGATCCTGTCCAGATAATATTGCCGTCCTTGCCTTTTAGTTTCAAACTAATATTAATTACAACCCGTCTTTCAAGTGAAGCTATAGTACTGCTGCGCGAAATCGCCACATCGGTGGCCGTGTCTATAACCCCGGTTAAAAATGCGTCCGCTTCATCTTTCCTTACAACATTTTTTCCATGTCTGTTGAATTCATAGATGATATCGTTTGTGATTATGTTTTCAATTCCGCTTTCGGCTGTTTTATTTTCAAGAACCGATATGCTAACTCTCTTAACGGATGACGGCAATTCGCCACTTCCTGCAAACTTGTATCCGCAACTATAAAGCAACAACCCTCCAACAGCCGTAATCAATATTAATAGGCGTATTTTTATCAAAGCCGCTCCTTTGCAATTTATGTAACTATATTGACAAGTTTTTTCTTGACAACAATCACTTTTTTAATCTGCTTGCCGCCGATAAACTTTATGGCATTCTCATCCGACAAGGCCTTTTCTTTTATTGCATCGTCATTTGCATCAGAACTTATGTTGAATTTACCTCTAAGCTTACCATTAACCTGAACAACAATTAAAAGCTCATCCTTTAAAAGCGCCTCTTCTCTATAAACAGGCCATGGTGCAAGAAGTACGCTTGTCTTGTAACCAATAGCTTCCCACAGCTCCTCTGAAAAATGAGGAACAATTGGCGACAACAATAGAATAATTGACTCAACAGCAAACCGGAATATTCCTGCTTTTTCGGGAGCGGCTTTTATGTTTTCCAGGGCATACACAGTATTGACCAGCTCCATGACTCCGCTTATGGCAGTATTAAAATGGAATCTGTTTTCTATGTCGTTTGTAACTTTTGAAATTGTCTGGTGTGTCTTCTGGTATAATTCTCTTAAATCTCCTTCAAGAAGCCCCGGCTCTCCGTCAAATGGTACTGTATGACTTATCATATCAATACAGGTTTCAACAAGCCTCCATACTCGCATCAAAAAACGGTATCCGCCTTCAACTCCCTGTTCGCTCCATTCAAGATCCCGTTCAGGAGGAGCGGCAAAAAGGCAAAAAAGTCTTGTTGTATCAGCACCGAATTTTTCAAGCAGGAAGTTAGGGTCAATAACATTTTTTTTCGACTTGGACATTTTTTCAACACGTCCAATCACGACTTCATTTCCACATTTTGAACATGTGCGTTTTTCGGTTTCTCCGACAACCTCTTGAGGGAATAAATAGCCATGATCAGCACAAGAGGCAGTCTCTTTGCAAACCATGCCCTGAGTTAACAGCCTGGTAAAAGGCTCCTTGTATTCAACAAGGCCGAGATCTTTTAAAACACGTGTAAAATATCTTGAATACAGAAGGTGCAAGATAGCATGTTCAACACCGCCTATATATTGATCCACAGGCATCCAATAATCAGCCGCAGTTTTATCAAAAAGGCCATTTGTATATTTGGGACTGCAATAGCGTTCAAAATACCATGAAGATTCCACAAAAGTGTCCATGGTATCCGTTTCTCTGGCTGCATCTTCCCTCCCGCAATTCGGACATTTTGTCTTTGCAAAATAGTCAAGAAACGGAAGCGGCGATTGCCCGCCTTCAAGCAGGCTCGCATCTTCGGGAAGCAATATGGGAAGATCTTTTTCATTTGCGGGTACAATACCGCAGCTTTTGCAGTGAACCATTGGTATTGGCGCGCCCCAGTAACGTTGTCTTGAAATACCCCAGTCCCTTAGTCTGAAGCTGACGGTTTTTTCACCAAGATCTTTCTGTTCAAGAAAAGAGGCAATTTCATCAAGAGCTTTTTTATTGCCCATGCCGTTAAATTGCCCGGAATTAACCATGAGTCCTTCACCAACATAAGCTTCAGTCATCAAAGCCGGGTCAAGAAGATCGATATCAGGGGGGTTAACAACAACCACAATATCCAGATTGTATTTTTTAGCAAAATCAAAATCCCTCTGGTCATGTGCAGGAACAGACATTACAGCACCTGTGCCATATTCCATAAGTGCAAAGTTTGCTGTATATACTGGAATTCTCCTCCCATTTACCGGATTAATACACCAGGCTCCGGTAAAAACTCCCTCTTTTTCATAACCTTCAATCGCTTTTACCGATCTGTCCTGCAAGGAAATCCTTTCGACAAACTCCAGCACATTCTTCTCTTCTCCAGTTCCTTTTGACAGCTTTATTACAAGGGGATGTTCCGGGGCAAGGCACATGAAAGTTGCACCAAAAACTGTGTCCTGTCTTGTTGTAAATACCGGAATAACTTCATCCATATTTTCAACAGGAAATCTTATTTGAGCACCGATGCTCTTTCCTATCCAGTTTTTTTGCATCAAAGTAACCTTTTCGGGCCATCCTGCAAGCATATCACAATGGACAAGAAGATCTTCGGCATACTTTGTAATTCTGAAAAACCATTGCCAAAGCTTTTTCTGACGAACCTGTTTTCCGCATCTCCAGCACATCCCTGCTTCGACCTGTTCATTTGCAAGAACAGTTTGGCATGAATCGCACCAGTTAACGAAAGATTCTTTTCTATATGCATCTCCTCGCTCATGCATTTTTAAAAAAAGCCATTGTTCCCATCTGTAATATTCGGGTTTACATGTTGCAATCTCCCTGTCCCAGTCATATGAAAAACCCATGCGTTTTAATTGCATCCGCATATAGTCGATGTTTTCATAAGTCCAGGCTGCGGGATGCGTTTTATTTGCTATAGCCGCATTTTCGGCTGGCATTCCGAAAGCATCCCAGCCCATCGGGTGTAAAACATTAAAACCCTGCATCCTTTTATATCTTGCGACAACATCGCCTATGGTATAATTTCTAACATGCCCCATATGAATTTTTCCAGAAGGATATGGAAACATTTCAAGAAGATAGTATTTTTTCTTCTTCTGGTCTTCATGAACTTTAAACAGGCCGGATTCATCCCATCTGGTCTGCCACTTTCTCTCTATAACTTCAGGGTTGTACTTTTCTTTCATTACTGATTTAATACTCCTTAATAAACACCTGCCGGATTACCGCAGTTAAAATTCTCACCTTCCTTGAAGTTGAGCGAAATTGCATGTTTTCCAACGGTCTAATTGCTTTATACTTTTTGACGATTTTGCATAAAATTATAAAAAACATGGAGCTTATAAAAAAACGAACACTTTTCTTCCGGATACTGATATGATAATACACAAAACCGATTAAACGACGTCACTATTTGCACAATATCATATAAATAGCAATAAATAGCAAGACTGGCAAAAAAATATTGTGCCGTTCGCAAACTGCCGGTGGATTTATCCTTTACCAAATGAGAATTTAAAAAGAAATTAGGTTATTTTCATCTGGCTTGAAATGGACATTGATATAAAAAACTGATTGACTTACATCTAACAATTGCATATTCAAGCAAAAATTCATGCAATTTCAGATTCAGGTTATTTACATGGATATGAATATAAAATAACGAGGGCTTTAGATTAGGATGTTGTGTGAAGTCCTTACGGTATCAAACTCACTTCCGGGAAAACATAGATGAGCGGCAAAATTATAATAAATGCGGTTGATCCGGCCGAATGCAGAATAGCAAAGGTAAAAGACAACAAACTTGAAGAATTTCATATCGAAAATGCTGCAAGAGAGATTACGCAAAGCAACATTTACAAAGGAATAGTTACACGTATTGAACCTAGCCTCCAGGCCATCTTTATTGACTACGGAGCAGATCGTCACGGTTTTTTACAAAAAAATGAAATACATAGCGACTATTTCCATGACAGTGATTCCGGAGATCGTTCCATAACAAGCATAATCAAGCCGGGGCAGGAACTTCTGGTACAGGTCACAAAGGACCCAATTATGAAGAAAGGGGCTATGCTTACAACATTTATTTCCCTGGCCGGAAGATTTGTAGTACTTATGCCTGGAAGTGAAGGAGTCGGCGTTTCCCGCAAAATAAGTGATGAAGAAGAACGTAAAAGGCTTAAAGAAGCAGTAAGCAACATAAAAATCCCTGAAGGGTTTGGGATTATAGTCAGAACCGCCGGCACCGACAGCACCAAGATAGAGATATCCCGTGATATTGCCTATCTGCTAAGGCTTTGGAAGAACATAAAAAGCAAAGTCATGGAAGTTAAATCTCCGGCGCTGTTGTATAAAGAAAGACATCTTGTTGTGAGATCGATAAGGGATTACTTCACTTCCGATGTTAATGAAATTCTTATCGATGATCCGGGAGTACACCGTGAAGTTAGAGATTTTATAAAAATAATATCGCCAAAACATGCAACAATAGTAAAATTGTTCAAAAGCGATAAACCCATATTCACAAAATTTCAGCTTGAAAGCCAGATTGGTTCTATTTTTGAAAACAGAGTCAAGCTTAAATCGGGGGGTTCTATAGTTATCGAACAGACTGAAGCACTTGTCGCCATAGATGTCAATTCAGGCAAAGCCACCCATGCAAAATCGGTTGAAGAAACGGCTCTTACAATAAATCTTGAGGCCGCGGAAGAGATAGCGCGTCAACTTCGCCTCAGGGACTTGGGAGGCCTTATTGTTGTTGATTTCATAGACATGAGAGATTCGAAACATAATCTGGAAGTTGAAAAAGTTTTTAAAACTTTTGTTAAAGAAGATAAAGCCAGGATAAAGTTTGGCAAGATTTCAAGATTTGGTTTAATGGAGCTGTCAAGGCAAAGGATAAGGCCGTCAATTGAATTCGGAAGCTATGAAATATGCAATTCTTGTAAGGGAAAGGGAGTAACACCATCTGCTGAAACTCAGGGGCTCAGTTTCTTGCGAAAACTCAGCCTTGCTATTTTAAAAGATGATATTGCAACAGTTAAAGGGATTGTGCCGGTTAATGTTGCAGACTATTTATCAAATAAAAAACGAAAAGAAATTTTTGATCTTGAAACAAGGCGCAGCTTGAGCATTCGCATAGAGGGAAAGAGCGCCATGTTGCCGGGAGAGTGTGAAATCATCTGTGAAAAGGCATGTTGTTGACACTCCTTATAGATTCCTGTATCAAACACAAGCACTACTCATTGGGCATTGAACAATAAATGGAATAATGAACATTAAACCCGAATCATGTTCAAGAGACGAATTTACATAAAACTTTATTAAATTATAACGTAAGAGCCACTTTCAAAACGTTTCAGTTTGGTCAAGGTCAAGGCGGGTGAAAATTTTAACCGCAGGAATACATGGAGTATTTCGAGGATTAAAATTTTCGCCCAACGCAGAGATCGGCCAAAATGGGACGTTTTGAAACTGGCTCATAAATAACTATTTCAGGTAATCATGATACAAAGATACACCAGAAAAATTATGGGCGACATCTGGACAGATGAAAACAAATACAAAACCTGGCTTATGGTAGAGGTATTTGCCTGCGAAGCCATGGGCAAGATTGGCAGAATTCCGGAAGCCGCAGTTTTAAATATAAAAAATAAAGCGAATTTTTCAGTTGACAGAATTAATGAAATCGAAGCTATTACAAAACATGATGTAATAGCCTTTTTAACAAATGTCGCAGAGTATGTCGGTCCTGATTCAAGATATATCCATATGGGGCTCACATCATCCGATATTCTCGACACAAGTACGGCATATCTACTTAAAGAAGCAGGCAGAATAATTATAAAAGACTGCGATGATCTTATGGATGCGATCAAGGAGAAAGCTTTTAAGCATAAAGATACAGTCATGATAGGACGTTCCCATGGTATTCATGCTGAACCAATTACTTTTGGGCTGAAATTATCCGTATGGTACGACGAAATGCGAAGAAATAAAAAGCGTTTCCAAAGCGCTTTAGAAACGGTCAGTTATGGTAAAATATCAGGCGCTGTCGGTACCTTTGCAAATATTTCTCCACAGGTGGAAGAATATGTCTGCAATAATCTTGGTTTAAAACCGGCTCCTGCCTCTACCCAGATCATTCAAAGAGACCGGTATGCAGAGTATTTTACAAGTCTCGCCATAATGGCCTCTTCAATTGAAAAGATGGCTCTTGAAATCAGGCATCTTCAAAGAACGGAAGTACTTGAAGCTGAAGAATCTTTTTCAAAAGGGCAAAAAGGTTCATCGGCAATGCCCCATAAACGGAATCCCATTGGCTCCGAAAACATGTGCGGACTTGCAAGGATAGTGAGAGCAAATTCCATGGCGGCTCTGGAAAATATACCATTATGGCATGAAAGAGATATAAGTCATTCATCTGTTGAACGAATCATAGCGCCGGACAGCACAATACTTATGGATTATATGCTGAGCAGGTTTACAGGTATAATCAAAAATTTAGCAGTATATCCTGATAGAATGACTAAAAATCTTAACGCATTAAAAGGGCTTATATTCTCACAACAGATTCTTATTGCGCTTGCCGAATCCGGCATAAGCCGTGAGGATGCATATCAAATGGTGCAGGCTCATGCAATGAAGACATGGGATGAAGATAAGGATTTTAAGGTTCTTGTAATCGAAGATGAAAAGATTTGCAGCCTTCTGGGTAAGGATAAAATTGAAGAAATATTTGACGTAAAATATCATTTAAAGTATATCAACACCATTTTTGATCGTGTTTTTAATCAGTAGAGCCACTTTCAAAACGTTTCAGTTTGGTCAAGATCAAGGCGGATGAAAATTTTAACCGCAGGAATACATGGGGTATTTCGAGGATTAAAA
>Ga0180732_1001009_pt1 | contig 19180 bp, 29 predicted proteins | sample KR11_01MetaG_FD_148674 | JGI IMG/M metagenome (GOLD analysis project Ga0180732, IMG submission 148674) | Groundwater microbial communities from the Olkiluoto Island deep subsurface site, Finland - KR11_0.1 MetaG | ecosystem: Environmental > Aquatic > Deep subsurface > Groundwater | place...
CTGAAAACGACGAACAAAGTCCAGAGCAAAAGCAATGGCAAATATGGTGTGAAGAGGCAGGTATTCCTTATATTGTAGTAAGACCCAGCACATGGGAGGAATTCGTGAGACTATTGGAGTAAGAAATGAAAACTGTTAATTCTTTTACAGCATGGGCAATAAAGACCGACTATGTGGATAAAGATGGTAAAGAATATCCTGGTTTTATTGGCAGATATTGGTTCTGTGTTCCAATCCCATGCCAGATAGAAGGTTGCCATTATTCTTTATTTAAACATAGAGCAATAGCAAGGAGATATTTACCCGAAGTTAGAAATGCCTTCCCCGATGCAAAGATAGTAAAAGTCAATGTGAATGTAAGCGAGAGTAAGAAATGAGTGACTTATTATTGAGACCTGATGAAATGCTACAACCTATCTGGGAGATGGGAGAGCGATTAGAAAAAGAGGGAAAAGAACCGACCCAACTTGAGCGTTTCAAAGCCATAGCAAAAGCACAGCATGATAGGATTCTAAATGAACTATTATTCATAGCGCAAGCATTTACTTCAAAAGAATACGAAATACCTCTTAAAGGTTTGATAGCTAGAATGATGAAGGAAAACGATAAGGAAGGCGATAAGTGAATAAAGAGAAACAAAAGATTGATTGCTACAAATGCCAGTATAAAGGTAATAATCCTGGCTCCTCTCATATAAGGTGTAATCATCCCTCACTAGAAAAAGTAAAAGATGACCCACTGCTAGGCATGATGGCTATTTTTGCGAGTGTAGGCAGAGCATCACCAACGGTAATCAATAGCCCTGAACTGAATATCAGGGGTAATCCTTATGGAATAAAAATGGGATGGTTCAATTTTCCATTTAATTTTGACCCTACATGGCTAGAGAATTGCGATGGATTTAAACCAAAGGAAGGCATGGAATGAATAATTATTGGCTAATCGTTGCTCTATTTCTGGCACTGGTGGGAATTATAACCTCCGCTTATTGCGTGGGCAAGACTGACCAGGATTTGAAGCGAGAAAGGGATGTGGCCAACAGATGAAATGACTGACTGCGGGCATGACAGGGCGTGGACAGGGTGCTTGGTAAATTACCCCCACTACTATAATATAAACGCTGGTGGTAAATGTTTATCAAAAAAGTAAGGAAATGGTAACAGGCTTTGGGAATCTAAGGTGAGGAAATGAAATGAAAGAGAAAGCTATAATCTTTTCTACGGCAATGGTGAAAGCTATCCTTGAGGGTTCAAAAACTATGACCAGGAGAACACAAGGGTTGGAGGAGATAAACAAGAATTCCAATGATTGGATATGCAAACGTAGTCTCGAAGATGGAAGTTATTGGTTTCAACATCCACAGAAAAAAAACGAATATCTTTATAATTATTATCCTAAACCTCGCTATCAAGTGGGCGATATGCTCTGGGTAAAAGAGACCTGGTATATACAGCCAGAATTATGGGAAATGAATCACAACCCGCAACCAATACATTATAAAGCAGATGGGAATATCCAGTGCCTTGAGGATTATATTCTAAAGCCCTCAATCTTCATGCCAAAGTGGGCTTCTCGAATCACCCTGGAGGTCGTATCCGTCAAGGCCGAGCGATTGCAGGATATTTCAGAAGAGGACGCTATAGCGGAAGGCACGCCGATACACGACTTTTTTGGCATAGGCACAGCAAGACTAGCTGGCTTAACCACAGTAGATTATTTCGCTGAACTCTGGGATTCTCTCGATAAAAAGTATCCCTGGGCAAGTAATCCCTGGTGCTTCGTTTATAGTTTTAAAAGGCATAACCCGCAGCGAGCCATTGAAATTTGAAGAATGAAAGGAGATAGAAATGACAGAATCTAAAGTAATAATCACAAAACCAACGGTCATAATCTGGGGGGATTTCAAGGCAACTATACCGGCCAATGAGCAAGTCATAGAGGAAGATTTTTGCATAAGTAAAATCTCTATTCTCCAGGATATAGAAGGTTGCCATGAATTTATTCATGCTATTCACGCTGCGCTAAAAGAGAATAAGCCAATAGAGGTCAAGCACCGCTCCGATTGGGGCAAGAAGAGAGAAAAGAAAATCTCGCCATTCCCTGGGGCCTATACCGATATTAATTCCGCTGGGTCGAAGGCAGATAAGGACATAGCACTCCCCACGAAATCTATAACTGTGCCTGAGTTCTTTGATGAAATGAAAGCACGTGTCGGGAAGCCAACTAAAGAGGAAGTGCAACCACGCTTGGAGACCAGAGTAGCCAATGGTGACAAACCTTATTGGGCTAGATATGGCAATGTAGAGGCTACGAGCATCATAGGGTTGAAAGATTGCATAGAGAAACTCATAGACTCTCTTAATTTCAAAGAGGGAGACCTTTGGCCTGCCGATATGCACCCGGATGACAGGAAAACGATTGAAGGAATTATGGAGGGCAAGGCATGACCCAGGGAGAGAAGAAAGACCGGTTAAATATGGTAGAACATCCGATAGGTTCCTAAAATGCTAATAATCCTGGCATAACAACCACAAATGCTAAAGACATTCAATGGAAAGCCGTGCCTTGGAATTTAGAAGGGGAAAAGCAGCCTAAGAAGGAGGAAAGGTTTGTGGGAATGTCCATTGAAAGAATGATAAAGTATTTCGAGAGTAAATATACTAAAGAGGAATTAGCAATCAGGTATTCCACATTAAAAGAGGGGGGTTAAATGGATAAGGAATTTAAAAAAGAGTTCAAGAAATGCCCCGCATGTGGCAGCGAGAACAGATTCTTCGAGTCTCTAGCTAAAGAGCTCAAAGAGAGAGGCATTGCCAGGAAGGAATGGAACTTTGCCCTTGATAGTAAGCAAGGTGTAGTGACAGACCCTCAAATGGTGGCAGGAGTTCCTATAGGATCTGAATTACCAGGCTGGTCATTTGAGACTGATATATGTTCAGAGTGTGGCACTGTCTATGCTACTAAATTAGAGAGATTAAAGGCTCACCGGTCTTTTGAACCATCGCCCCATCGGAAGACAATATTACCAAATCTGAAACAGAATAATTAAGCCGTCTTAGACTCTATCATTGTGAAAGTGGCCACCCTCTCTTTATTCCTCTGAGTCTCGTCCGCAACAATGATTTCCCGGTAAGACTGAGGAATAATCTTACAAGTAAATGAGGTCTGGTCTATATCTACCATAGTTATAGGCCATGTCTCGCTTACCAGAGTAGCCAAATTAGAAGCAATAAGCGCAGCCGATTGGGATTCCTTTGCATCATTATAGAGAGTGAGATTATCAGAGATTCTTACACCCACATTCCATTGCCTCAAAGGTACTGGTCTGAAATCAGCCTTCAGTGTAAAGGATTCAAGGACCAGAGTAGAAGTTGCTGCAACGGATGCCCCTTTGATTAGCTGGAAGGCGAATCGTATCTTTTTGCCTGTTAAATTGCTGAAATATAAGGTCTGTGGATAAGTCGTTATATTACCCATAGATGGAGCATAAAGAGTAGCATCATCAAAGTAGGCTGAGGTATCACCAGTTACAAGTACTAAATTAATCCACAACTTTGTTGCACTACTACTAACAGCTAAACTTGCCGTGAGGTATTCCCATCCAGCTACACCACTGTGATACGAACTGCTACCTGTGCCAACACCATCAGTAATAGTTATATATGCTCGTGATGCTACCGTAGCATATACCCAACAACCTGCACTAACAGTAATACTTTTATATGAGGCATAATCGGCATAAGCTTGGGCAGCATAACAAGTAACCCCAACCCTTGTCAGTTTACCACTATAAGTCCCACTCTTAGCCTGCTCTGTGCTTTGTGCCCAGGTAGCACCATCACCATACTTAGTCCAGCCAGTAGGAGGGTCCCCAGTCTCAAAGCTGGTATTGGTTAGAAGTTGACCAACAGTACCACACGGAATTAAACTACCATTATCCACCGCATAGTAGCAAGATACATACATTTGGTTAGCACCAGTTCCATTTGCCCCCTTGCACTTCACAGATAAAGACAGGAAGGCTTTGTCCACCTGAGAGAATCCATAGTCCCACCAAGGAGTGTAGACATATCCTGCAGAAGAAAGATAAGTACAAATTGAGGTATTATCGGGAGGATTTGCCCCTGGCAAGATAATATAGCTGGCATTATAAATCGTTCCATTATATTCCCAAAACCAAAGTCTACCTGTGTCAGCCTGAAGTTTTGATACTATGGCGCAATAAACAACGGTAATCGCCACAGATGCCTCTGTTTTAAGATAAGTAGTCTTGTATATTAAATGCCAGCGCCAGTCTGTCTCAGGCACAGTTCCTTCTATGGTTTCAAGACGCAATCCATATAAATAGCCATCTGAGGTAAGGACATATAGCCATTGGGAATCACCAGCCAGGACATTATACATTGCGGTGGAATGCCCATAACCTAGAGAATTGACACTTTTCTTTGTTACCGAAATATCCTGTATAGAAGTCCCATCATAGACATAGAGGCCGCCCATGACAGGTAGAAATACATATCCTTGCCAAGTATACATACCCTTGAAGTTGTCAGCATCCTGGAGAGTCCTGAATTCTGGCATGAGAGGCGTTACCGCAGGCGTAGAATCAATCTGTAATACTTCATTCTCTTTGCCTACCAATACTTTATTGCCCAATCCTGTAACGCCGTTTATATGCCAAGAGCCATCGCCGACATTGATAAGAGTGCCCCAAGCCCCTCCTGTATTAACAGGGTCCGCATGAGTCTTTAAATTATTATGAGCAGAAAAACCCCACAAATAGTTCCCATAAGTTCTAAAATAAGTCCACATATTAGCGGCCAGTGTGCTATCTGTCCATGTAACACCATCATCAGTGGAATATTCATAGGCAACAGAATCCCCATGAGCCAGATAAATACCGCCACCGAAGGTCTCTACATCGGTAAAGGAATTAGTCCCTGCCCCTCTCAAGACTTCCCACCAACTATTTGTGTTATCCCACTTTAAAAGAGCTTTTGTGAGAAGTAAAAGCAAATATGTTTTATGTTCAAGAAACTTAATACCTGCATATTCAAGAATACTTATTGTGCAAGAAGATGTATCCACATAAGCAAAGTTAGCCTGGTCTTTTATCTCTATCCAGAATTCCTCAAGAGTTGAAGCAGCATCAAAGGTTTTGGTTACTGTAATATCTGTCCAAGCATCAACAGTAGCTGTATACTCGCCAAATGTAGTTGCTCCTGTACTATCTTTGAGACCCACCCTTACCAAAGACCCACCCTGTGCAGTAGTTTGATAAACCTTGACTGTGAAGGTTATAACCCCTAATCCTCTTAAATAGTTAGTTTGCTTTAAAGTTCCTACTGCACCTCCAGTTGTTCGCGTGAGTTTGGCACAATAAGTTCCAGCATTAGGGGTAGGTGTTGCTGTTGTCCGATTAGTGGTCATATTTGCGGCAGTCCAACTGTTTAATGTTGTGGCATCAGTCCAAGTTTCAAAATCATAATTTACAGGTGTATGTCTAGCTGTAGAAGTAATGGTATTAACCCTTGGTGGCATCAGGATTTTATTCTTCCATCTTGTATCGCCACTTTCACAATAGACAACACCTTGCCCTTTGTAATCATTCTCTCCCACCAGGCCACCATGCCATGATTTCTGTTCCCATGATATTTCCTGGTCTAGTGGCTTATCAACATCGGTAGGTTGCCCGACAGTCTGCTGAGGCGCAATAGTAGGGGCATAACTCCTATCCCACATCTTCCTGCGTTTGCTATCCTCGGCCAGCATGAGTCCCATGCTGACAGTTCCGCCTACATTGGCAAGAGTGAAATCATGTGTAACCTTACTCGTCGGCATGATTACCTACCATTGAGGAGTTCTTAAAGATGCACTGGGTAATCTCATTCCGTATTTCCTTCTGAGATTTTCGGCTATAGCAAAGTGTTCAAGTGCAAGGTCTTGATACCTCTTATAGTCCTGACTATTCACAGTTGCCTTTATCTGCCTGAACCTGAGTCCTGCCGCATAGGCCACAATCATAGATACCACGGGTTCATCTGCCTCAACCGTGCCAGTCTCACTAGATAAAGCAGTGAGATATTTAGAACCTTTGACCTTCAAGCGTCTTTCAGAGGGCAAGTCATAAGGAAAGACCAACCACTTATCCGTGCCGTCATCTTCTACATACCATCCATACATTCTTTGCCAGTCAACTTGTCCTACGGCATCACACATCGCCAAGCCAGAATCTGCCGTATAGTCAGTCCCACCTGATATTTGCATGAACACCTGTTGAACATCCTTGAAGGAAGTAGGGAGAAGATACTTGCGTACAGAACAATCTGTAATCCTCATCTGCTGAGCATAGGCGGTTATTGTTGTAGTTGCTACATAGTATCCAAAGGCTAAGGATACATTTGTGGCATCTTGAGCTAGTGTCTCAGTGATAGTAAGTAAATGCCACTTACTATCCCCTGTGTGGTAACTACTCAGGGTTTGAGCAGTATCATATAACCTTAAAGCAACTTTGCTGGCAGCAGAAGCATATACCCACGCCTTGAGAGTGATTGACCTGCCCGCCAGATTGGATAGATATTTATTTCCTGAGTTAGTACACATGACGGTCTGGTCGGAGCCAGCCGATACCATCTTCAAACCACTGGTTCCTACTCTGAGATTGGCAGCAGTAGTCTCTTGAGTAGCTGTCAATCCTGTAACTGTCCATTTATCAGGTGCAGAACTGGAAACCCAATCCGCAGGCAAAGAATTGGGCAGGATATTATTCGTTATCAAGCTAAACTCATCTATGATAGGCACGAACAGAGAAGGATAAAGTTCCCTGACAGCCCTGTTTAAATCAGTGGTAATCTTAGAAGGGTCGTCTCTGTGAAGTTCATAAGTTACCAAACCAGGAGCGGTTGCAAGATTCGTATAGGGTGTCATTACACCGCCACTTTGTGTAAAAGCTGATAGTTTCCTAGTAGCAGGATAAGAACCACCAGTTATCATTAAATACCAGTCCAAAAAGGCATTATTCACATTGTCGGCAAGGGAAGTGTCAGCAGGTGCAGAAACATGACTGGTAGTAAGAGTGCCTGATTTCCATGAGCCCGTGATTTCCGAAACTTTCTGGCGCAAAAGACTTAGGGTTGTAGTCATTACTTATTTCTCTTTTCTCAGTTCTTTCAGCTCATTACAGATATTAATAAGACTTTCGTTCACTTTATTCAGAATTTCCTGGTCTGCCCGAAAGTGGTTAGACAAGGTCCTATTAAAATCCTTGAGAGCACTTAACTGAGATTTTAACATTATAAAAGCAAACACGGAGACAACTACAAAGCCCCCGAGTTGAAATGCCAGCTTAATTAATTCACCATTCATGGCTTTATCCTTTCATTCATAGGCCATTTGTCTTGTCTTATTTCTTCGTCAATTCTGGCGTCATGCACTATCTCAAGTATTACACCCGACAAGACTTCGATAAATTCAAGGTCTAACACGCCTTTGTTCCTGGCATTAACTCGACAGTCATTTATCCATTTTTTGACTTCTATCCTCGTTATCTTGCCGTCTACCATAGCGGAATCGTCAAACCTCTAAAGTTATCATTTACCCCAGGAGGCACTTTGCCATATAGGAAATTCTGCCCCTCATGTTCAAAGACACCACCATTCTTCCCTACTACAAATTCTCTTGCATGATATTCACTTCCCCAGTATCCCAAGATTATCTTAGCTGAATTGAGAGTAAACTTATTCATATAGTTCACAAATTCCCAGGCGAATTTATCGCAGTCACGAAAGTTTGCCATGAACTCACTTCTGTCCCGGAATGCTTTAATTATCGGCTCCAGTTGGCTTTCGTCGGCTAATCTGTAGACATTATCAAAGTTTCCTATATTCGTCCAATTCAAGTTCGGATAGGCAGCATTGACCATATCCTGAAATTCCTTTGGGGAGACATCCTTCCAATCGGTAATCTGCCACCTAGCGAATACTCCCCAGACTGCCTTGTCTATATTCCACCATAATTCAGGGTCGTCGAATCCCTTACTGCCTCTTAAACCCTTTAAGTAAGTGGGTAAATCATAGAGAGTGGGCAGAGATAATACTGGTCTATTTGCCAGTTGTTTCCTTAAATTAAGATTGTCCAGAAGTACTTGGTTCTTCTCATTCATCAGGTCTTTCAAATCCTTTGACTGGTTATTCAGAAGTTCGGATTTCTTGGCAATATCATCCTTATATACTTCCAGTTGAGTTTCTAGTTCAGATACTCGTTTTAATTGAGTGGACACTTCACGGATGGCGCTTTGCCCCGCCGCAAATATCTTACTTCTGTCAGTTTGACAGAAAATCAGACTCGCCTGGAGGCTAGCAGTATTATTCCTCTCTGCTTCTAAAAGTATAGTGAGGTCAGCAGCCGTGTTATCCTTTGGCTTCCTCAAGAATAAGTCCAGAAACCAGTTACTCATTTACTGCCTTTACCGAATTTCTTATTTTTGTGCATCTCTTTCCTGTCCCCTTTTGTCCGTTTTGGATGCCCCTTCTTCTTTCCCTTTCCCATTTTATTTACTTGAGCTTCCTACTCCAGCAGTGCCCATGAACTTGTGGATGACTCCACTCCCAGAACCTATCAATAAACCTGTAGCGATACATCCTATCCACCAGGGAGCAACAATACCCTGTATCCCACTCATTGCTATTCCATTAAACTTGAAAGCAAAGGCTTCCCCAATTCCAAGGAGTAGCACTATGTAAATGAGCAACTTGTTGATAGTGGGATTATTCCACTGGCCTAAGAATCGTTCAACAAGAACCTCGTTACAAGTAGCCAGAACCAATGCAATTGTCAATAAGTTAATCATTTATCTCCTTCTTTTTATCAGACATTTCTTTTTCCAAGTCAATATCCCTCTCTATTTTGAAAGAATAGGAGGTCTCCTTCGCCTTAGCAGATGTATTCCGCCTTGGGGAAGGAGTGCTCCTAGCAAACCCACTTGAATCTGGAATGTGCCTTATATCTCTACCAGTTCTTATGCTAGAAAGACCACTTCTCCATTGTCTATCAGATAATAGCTCGAAAGCACCAGTTTCCTTTAACTTGTCTCCCATCTCTTGCAAACCTTTAGTATTGCCCAGATTGATTTTTAACCCTAAAAGGTCAATATCCACAGTTTATAAGTCCTCCGATATACAAGATTTTCCTTCTGGGTGATAGCAAAAGTGCTTTATAGTCTTACCATTAGGGATAAGCAAAGCCAAATCCTTTATATCCTTGTTTATCTCGGCTTGACTCTTACTATCTATATTCACCCTGGCAAAGTCAGACTGCACTCCTATAGGAACTATCTCAGTCCTTTCCAGATAAGTTATCATGCTTCCTCTTTCATTTGTCTAGATAGAATCTCCATATCAGCTTCCTTAGTTATGAAAGCGACAGTTAGAGCATCAAGAAACTGGCCATTAGTGAGCGACCTTTGTAAGTCCTCAAGATTTTGCCTTATAGTCAAGGCACGACTATTATCACCCATCATTTCTTTAGTTATCATGCCTCTGTCTCCTCCATAGGTTTAGCCCTGGTAAGTCTTTTAATTATTCCTCGCTTGGTAGATGTCAGGGATTTAATGCGGAATTCTTCTTCCCAGATTTCAGGCCGTCCCTCAAACCCTTTTGGTTTCTTGCCTTTTAAGATATCCATGGCATCCTCCGCTTGGCTGCAAGATAGCTATTGGTAACTTCAGATTGTGTTAATGCTTTGCCACTATAAATGATAGCCTCAGAAATAATTCCTTTGCCATAAGAAGGGCCCCAGGACTTACCTATAAAAACACCATCCCAGTTAAAATCCACATCTTTAATAGCAAAGGCAGCACCAGGTGTTAACTGAACACCATTTATATAGATATAGACATCATTTATTCCAGTTTGTCTTACGAGTGTAATATGCTGGAAAGTGCTGATATTTGCAGCAGAAGCATCAGGCCAGTATTTATTAGTAGTCTCCATTGATACTTGCCAGTTTCCTTCGGTTTGTCCCTGGAAAAGTGCAAAAGTATTCGAATTACTGACATTAGCGAGTGTGCTGGCTATTAATGTTCTCCTCGCCGCTGGAGCAGCCTCACTCAACTTTACGACAATCTGAATAGAAAAACTGCCAGTGCCGAAACTCCACAATGCACTATCAGGAATTGAAAGTCCATCATCAATGCCATCAAAGATATAACCCTGGGGAGTCCAGACAGGCACTCCACCAGCAGTTACTGTATGACCATAAGAGTCAAGAGATGCAAAAGGGGATGTCTTAGGTATCCAGAGAGGCAAATAGAGTACTGTAGTAGCAGCTAACCTATCTGCCTCTGGGATTGTCCTGTTTTGCCCTAGAATAGGTATTGACATAACTTATCCTATCCTCTAAATGTTATCTATCAGGCTAACGAAATCCCACTTACTATTTTGCGAGTTATATATAAAGCCGCAATAGAGATACTTTCCTAACTGGGTAGTTAGAGGCAGTGGCATACTTACCCCCGTGTTATAAATGGCATTCCAGGCTAGAGTCCTGGCAGTTCCATTGTCCTTAATCCTTATGAGTAGATACTGTCCATTTACAGGAGCACCAGTAGGAGCACCAAAAGTGGCGGTTTGGGCTAACGCTGTAACAGTATACATATCCTGAGCATCGGCATCAGGAGTAGGGGCAGCCGAGTCTGCTACTGTCCCTACCCTGGGAGTAGTGCCTCTGGTAGGTGCATATTTTCCCCCTGATATTTTCTGTCCCATAGACTTCCTCCTTTTATGGGGTTAGAGTGGTAATAGTCCCCGCTGAGTCCATTGCATAGAGCTTCCCACCTGTTGCATAAAGTTGAATTGTGCTATTCATCGCCGAAGGGACTGCTCCATTGCCTAATACTATTACACCAGTTCCACCAGAGAATGCTGTAGTAGCTATGAGTAACCCACCTGTAAAAGTAGGTGTAGCCACTGTTGGGGTAGTTAAGGTCTTATTTGTCAAGGTATCAGTTGTGTTCCTACCCACCAGTGTATCCGTAGAAGTTGGGAGGGTTAGTGTTCCTGTATTGCTTATGGTAGCAAATATCGGGCCATGCAAAGTAGCTGACCAGATATAAGGTGAACTACCTAATACAAACTGTCCTGTTCCGTCCTCATTTGAAACTATTGTAGCCAACTGTGCGGATGTCATGTTAGCAATAACGAGATAACCTATACTGGTGCTCAAACTGGTAAAAGAGCCACTCGTGACAGTCCCTATATTGCCTGCCCCTAAAGGTTGATATGCACCAGGGGCTTGTTCAGAAATAGGTGTAGGAGTTACCTTTCCATCTAAACACGCTACAAATGCCCCGGCGAATATTGCTAGAGCCATTACCACAATTAATAGTCTTTTCATGCTTTTCTCCTTTATACCATAAACCAATTTGCGCCATCTGAGATAATATTAGCAAAAGCAAATGCTGAATTCAGACTGATAGTGTCATCTCCATCAATGTCCTCAGCGGCTTCTGTTGCTATCGTTATAGGATATGTGCCTGAAGTTCCCGCTTTGTCTTTAATTGTAAGTTTATGACCAGGCCAGCAACAATCTGTTGATAATGTGACTGTAACTACATTGGAAGTAGAATTAACCAATATTGTTCTATCGCCTACTCTGGTCGTATAGTCCGCTGTTACTGTAAGGACTGGCCCGCCCCCTAAATAACTACCATCTTCTTCAAACATATCAAGTCTTTTGGCCATTTTAGTATCGCCCTCCTCTTACCATTATTGCTCTGCTCGATGCCTGAGCAACCGTAGAAACTACCTTTATAAATTGCCATCCCATCAACTGAAAAACAGTTGAGAAATTCCCAGTTGTGCTGTTTGTTTTAGCATCCTCACCAAGATTGAAGTACCCACTTTTGATTTCTGTGCTTTGTGCCCAGGTAGCATCAGCACCACCTACAGTCCAGTCAGTAGGGGGGTCTCCAGTCTCAAAACCTGTATTAGTGAGAAGTTCGGGAACACCAGCAGTTGTAGGATAAAGTGTAATGTCCTCGAAGTAGGCCGATGTATTACCACCTAAAACTCTAACAGAAGTCCGCAACACTGTTGCACTATTACTAACCGTTAGACTTGCCGTGAGGTATTCCCAGCCAGCCACACCACTGTGATACGAACTGGTACCTGTGCCAACACCATCGTAAACACTTATACGTGCTCGTGAAGCAACAGTGGCATATACCCAACAACCTAAACTGACAGAAATACCCTTATAATTGGCATAATTGGCATAATCCTGAAGAGCATAGCAATCAGTCCCAACCCTTGTCAGTTTGCCACTATAAGTGGGGTCTTTTATGCGAGCAACCTTTAGATATAGCTGTGCCTGAGTTATAGTAGGTATCTCAATGTCAAGAAAATCATAAGAACGGCCTAAGTCCACTTCGGCCGAGGATGTTCCCGAAGCAGCAATCGTGGCCGCTTTCCAGGAGCCATATATTGTCATAACACACACACCTTTCTTATTATTGGGGGATGTTTAGAGGCACATCCCCCCTAAGCCTTTTTGTTAATCTTCGTCTAATTCCAGACTTACCATAAGGTCTGTCCCGGATTGAACTATATCCAGGGTTATTAGAGAATCTTTTTCCATTAAAGTTAAAGTGTTACTGAATAGTTCCCATTCCTCATTACTTGCTGTTTTTTGCAAGATTGGTTTGGTGTCATCAAAGATAGATATACCATCATCCTTGATGTCTATTACCGCAGATTTCAGGACTGAAACTGTTTTAGTGTCCAGCCATAATTTCTTTGGCACATAGTCTTTATCCAGTCTATATACTTCCCCTACGGTATTCTCTACCCTACTGGCATTCGAGATATTCCATGTCAGGATTCTATCCGCCATGATTTACCTCCCTTATAGACCGAGGTCAGCCGTTGCAAACTCAGCCCATATAGTTGTCATAAAACCAGAAGGAGCTGCTGTTCCACCACCTAGTATGAAGATAAGGGACGCAGGCCCTACCAAGAGGGGCATACTTGAGTGGGTTTTAATATCCACTATAAAAGTTTGATTATTAACCCCGGCTGCATCCACAAAAGGTTGCATATACCTTGCAAATTCCACAGGATTCGTACCTGTGGTCGTTACATCACCACTATAGGTAATGTTTATCAGACAAGCCCCTGCATTGGAAGCCTTATCAGATCTCATGTTGCCACGGTTAGTTCCAGCAGCCACGGCAGTTGAAGTCCCTGCGCCTACATCGTTATTGCAGGCTATCCAGACACCCTCATTAATAACACCGGTTGCAGTTTCCACATAGACACCCAGAAACACAGGAATTATCGTAGTGCCTGATGGCACTCTGATTACCTGAGAAGGTCGGGTATAGAGGATGGCAGAATTTGTGAAAGTGACTGGCGTAGTGGTATTGCCACGATTGTAGAAATACAATCGTCCTTCCCTTAACCACCTGACAATTTGCATGTCAACTGAAAGAGCACCAAAACAGTCCTGAACCAAACTCTGACTTGAAGCATCACTCAGAACAGGTGGTGCATTTTTCCTAACTATTGAATTCATAATATTTTTACCTCACTTTTCCTTTATTTATGCGTCCTGCCAACATTTCAGTCTTTCCAGGACTAAAACGTGGGCAGCACCTGAATTGTTTCTTATGCCGATATAGGGGCATAAACCTACTGTTGTTGTGACTGCCGATGCCTTGTAGCCTACTGCCTCACCATTCCAGTAGTAAGTGGCATTTCCAGAAGTATCTATAGCCACTCTCAATGTCAGAGAGGTGGCTGCAACTGGAACTTTTGTAGAGGCTAACTGTGTAAAGGCATCAGTGCCATTTTTAGTATTCACGATATTGAAGTAACTTAGTGACTGTCTTGTGTCAAACAGGAAACCCGCAGCATCCGTAGCCGTGTCGGTGAGAGTTGCTGTTACCAATCCAAAGGGCAACAGTGTAGTTGCTTCTGCCGTTTCATCGTTGAATCCCATAAAGATAGCCACAGTGGTTATCACATCAATCCTGAACCTCATTTCCAATATGGGATTCTTACTGGGATACCACGCAACATTTCCCGCTAGAGATACTGTGTGGGTATCAGTTGTAGATGTAGTAAGGGATACCCCACTTCCATAAGCGGTATTTCTGCTGAGGGCTACTGTGTTTGTACCATCTTTGTAGGTTGTATAATCATTAGTTTCGTCCAGGAGTTTGCCAACAAAGTTATCTTCAAAGACAATCTTCCTATGGGAAGGATTGCCATAGATATTATCTATGAAGTTGGCATTGCTCCCGAACTTTATCCTTCTATCTACTTTTACTTCCTGACTCATTTTTTACCTCCAATTTAGTCTTGACGGTCTGAGTTAAGACCTACCCTTACAAGGGTTTCCAACCTTCTTCCCTCTTATAAGGGTCCTCAATCATCTTGCGCCTGAAGGGATAACCACCTCTTCCCCTGAACTTTAACATCGGGGCTCCTGTTACCTGCCTGCTCATAACAGACCCGCAACATTCAGGTGGTCCATCCCCCATTTGCTGATATTTTTCCATTTCCTTACCGCATTTCTCACAACGGTAATCATAAATAGGCAATTAAATTTACGCTTTTCTGGTATATATTGGTTGCCCAAAAGAGTCTCTCATTGTCTTAACGCCCCAGAGGCAATGAGTGTTAATCGTTTGCTGATGCTTCAGTGGCTCTTTCCAGAGGTCTACTTTCATGTTCATCTGGACTATGGCTGCTAAGCATTCCTTTTGAAGATAGCATCCATAAGCCCCAGGACTGGTCGCAGTAGCCAGATTATTTGTGATAAACACCCCAGCTCCATAAATAGAACCGAACTTGCCCTGTGGTATAGCTAATTCTCTAACATAATCCGTTCTCACGAATTTGTCTATCTTGAGCATATCAGCTTTGGCCGATGGGTCGAATATCCATGCTCTATTCTCTTCGGGGGCATCCGCTTCATCCATGTTTTCCACCGCATTGATAAGCACATCATCTGTAATCTCGGACCCAGTAGCACCCAGGACAGCGTCTCCCAAAGCGGCAAATAGGTCTGCCAGAGTTGAGTCTATCTTCTTTGCGATGGCATAACCACCTTCCCTCTGTGCCTTTGCAACCAGACTGACCTGTGATTGCAGGTTAGTCATATCATCCAGAACTACCGGTGCTTCCCACCACTGGTTGACAACGATTTGTAATTTGGTGCCGGTGGCGATATCCAGAGCTGTGCCCGCTTGTCCCACGACAACCTCGGCAGCAGTGACTGTGTTGAGGATACCCACATTGACAGTATCCCCCATTTTAAGGTCTGGCTCCCATGAACCGTCCACCAGGGGCAGTATAACCAGTTTATTGTGAATTGCGTCTAAGACCTTCTTAGACCAAATTTCCGTTTATGTTAACTCATACTTTCGTATGAGACCCGACTATACCATCTAACACTTGTTAGGACAGCGTGTAGTCTGTGAGGCTAGTGGTGATTCATTTCCCTAACTTCTTTCATAAGTTGCAATTCTTGAGAAGAATAAGGGTCATATTTAATATGTTGATTACTAACCTTATGTTTTAACCTTAACTGTATCCAACTTTGAATTCTTATAGCCGTCTCATATTTGGTTTTCAGATAAGGTGTTATTATTAATAATAACTTATCAACTCTTTTCATACCTTGTATATTTATAGTCCAGGAGGTATGCCACTTAAGGTTATTAGGTCTTTTCCAACTCACATTATATCCAACACCAATATTATCCAGTATTTGAGTTACATAATTTAATGTCTCTATATGTGTGTTGGATACCCTAAATCTAGGGTAATAAAATAGGTAAGGTTCTCCAAGATATTTAACTCGACTATTCATAAAACTTATAGAACCTTCACCATCCGCAAAACCTGCAAACCAACATATATCTTCCACTTTCGCCTGCTGATTGCCCATTGTTTCATCCCTCCAATTTTTACCTAATCAGTATGTAGGGCTTTGGGGTGTCCCAGCATTTGAGCTGTCTTTTAAGTCCCCAATTTATTTCTCAGGGACAAAACCTGCTGTATCCGAAGCAGCAGGTATTCTAGCTGTTAAACCAGGCATATTTTCTTTCTCCTTACTTAATGCGTCCTTGCTGCATTAAAGTATCTATTTCCTTTTCCCTTTTCTTGAAATCCTCATAAGGTAAATCCTTTACCCATGTTCTAAATTTAGCCATATCGGTAGGTATTGCACTGCCAGAACCGCCTGTAGGGATAGCAATATCGGAGTCCAGAATTCCTTTCGCTTTTAATACTTCCTTCACTTGATTATCAACTTTTACCTTAAACTCATTGTCTTGATTCTTTTTTTTCTCTGACTTCACAGTCCTTATAACTGCCTTTGCCATCCTATAACCCTCTTCAATCTTGCCTGAATTAAAAACATTAATTGATTCTGTTAGTCGTGGGTCTGTATCTCCCATTCCCACATCTTCAAGCATCTCATTTATGCCTTCGATCCTCTGTAAAGACAATTCATAAAGTTGTTGTGTGCCTACCCTTTCCTGTTGAAGTTTAGGGTAATGAGTTTCGGTATAGGTCTCTCCTTTATCCTCAGCTTCTTTCTTCCCCTGCCAATCCTTAAACTTTGCTATTTCATCCTCAACTCCACTCAATTTCTGTCTGAGCAAAGCATTTGCCTTTTGTTCAGAGTCTAATCGCCTCTGAATCCCTTTGTAATATTCATCGGGTTGTGTCTTTTGAACTTCCGGCTTTACTTCTGGAGTTGTTGGAGTTTCTACTTTTGCCTCTGGTTGCACAACAGGTTCAACAACCGTTGTTTCCTGTCCTACTTCCAGTGCATTAGTCTTTTCCTCTTCTGGCATAAAACCTCCTATATGTTATATATTCCTTATATATAGTCCTAAATTTGCTTTTTGTCAAGTTTCCTATGATATTTCCTCTTTTTTCTCCCCTTAACCTCTACTCTACACCATATCATAATATTCCCTGCCGGGGATATGGTTACAGAAAAGGGTTCATATCCATCGGTAGGAATATACTTATCCTGTAATGTGCCTACTACTTTATATTTCACTTTTTCTTTTTAACCTTAGCAGGCAATCCCTTTCTTTTAGTTGAGGCAAATTCTTTGAGTTGCTTTTCATTCATTCCTGTCTTTGTCTTTTTGCCTTCTCTTTTCCTGGCAAGTTCCATTCCCATAAACTTTTGCTGTTTTTTTGATTTTGCTGGCATTTTACCTCCTCATTTCCCATAAAGCGTTTTCTATGGCGGGATTCTGCCTCATAACCTTTCGTTTCTCATTAATATCATGGATATAAGCCTTATACTTCGGGTCATTAAGTAGCATTTTCCTTCTATCAACCTCTATAGTACCAGGTTTAGGATTCTTATATTTCTCAAGTCCTTCAAGTATCCGTTCCACTTGATACTTCTTCTTCATTTCTTTCTCTACATTATAATAAGGTATCAAGGTTGCCCTGGCTTTCAGGAATCTTTTTATATTCTCATCCTTTAGTTGTTCTTCAGAAAGAGTAGATGTGGATAGTTTGTTTAGATATTCCTCTCTGGTATCTTTTTTTAGTTCCTCCATCTTCCCCTGGATTGCTATTTTCTCTAATTCAGGGTTCCTTATTTTGAAAGTTGCCACAAAATCTCTAATCCCAGGTATCACTTTGTCCGCCATGAGACTTTGGTAATCTGCCCTTTGCTGTGGTGTGAGTGGTATGTCATGGACTATACCTGGTACAGTACCCAATCTTATATTCAATTCTTTTGCCATAGGTACTTGTTCAAAAAATCGGTCAGTATCCTTACTTTCTATAGAATAGGGGAATACCCTACCACCAACAAGACTCACCCCTATGTCTGTAGCAACCTCAGAAGCTGTCTTAGGTAAACCAAAGTCCTTTTTCTCTATAAGACTTTGCCCTGCAATGGGTATAACCGCATGGTTTAATAGACTGACAAGGTAATCCTCTGGACCTTCAAACTTTTTGCCATAGAAGTTAGTACCACTTCTTAACTCATTAACCAATCCTGGAAGTGGACCTCCTTTGGATTTAAAGAATCTGGTTAGAGGATGGTTTTCATTAAAAACAATAAGTGCATTTGGTTCATCAACTGCTATTGCCACAATCTCTGATAAAGTTTTTATCATTCCATACATCCATGAGCCGATACCCACTCTTTCACCATTAATCTCAGTAGTAAAAGCCTCAGCCCCATTACCACCCAACCTCTTAGGCCATGGTTTCATCTTTGGTTCTCTACCTCTCAACTTCTCCTCTGCATAGTAAAAGGCACCACCTATACCTAAGAGAGACCCTAGTGTAGAGGCAACTTCCTTAGCCTTCATACCACCACCTGCCATATCTTTTAAAAGTAGAAGGGAAGAACGGAAGTAGTTAGGTGCAAACCCAGCAATCCCTTCTAACTCTCTCCGGAATAAAGAAACACCTCTGGCAGTGGCAGAAGTTCCTCCATTGAGTCTATTAATCATTGCTCCGAGGTCTTGAAGATTACCACCCTCTTTGAGCCACTTATCCTTCATCATGCCATATAACTTGACCTTATGATACTCAAGGACATCACTATATGCCTGTCCAGTTCTACCCCATACTTGTTTATAAGCTTCACTAAGGGTATTTCCAACTTTAGGAATCTTCCCCAACCCTTTTTGTGCTATTGGGAGACCAGCAACAAATTCTGATTGACCAGTCATTATTCCGTTTTCAATAGCTTCTTTATATAAAGCCTGATTTTGTGTTCTAAAAGTATTTATACTCTCAGGGTTATACATGGATTCAAACCATCTTTGCCATCCCTTTACCCATTGAGTAGTAGGTTTACCCCTCAAGGCATTCTTCATGTCATAACCCAGAACTGGTAAAGCCTGAACAAAATGAACTGAACTATCAACTGCTGCTATTTGCCCTACCATAGCTCTATTTATGTCACCTGCCGTTCTCAATATCTTATTACTCTGTTCAGGAGTGAAGATTTTATCAATCGCATTGGCGACATCAGTTACGGCAGCCCTTGCCTGTAATGCAGGTTCATAAATTGCTCTTTCTCCAAAGGTTACAGGCGCTTCTTTAGTTATTGCCCTGGTCAAAGGTTTTACAAGATTCTCAGCCTGTTTATTTCCGATAAGCCGGTAAATCCCTTTGATATGGTGT
>Ga0180732_1001010_pt1 | contig 19129 bp, 18 predicted proteins | sample KR11_01MetaG_FD_148674 | JGI IMG/M metagenome (GOLD analysis project Ga0180732, IMG submission 148674) | Groundwater microbial communities from the Olkiluoto Island deep subsurface site, Finland - KR11_0.1 MetaG | ecosystem: Environmental > Aquatic > Deep subsurface > Groundwater | place...
CCGCACCGATGCTAAAACTGACCGTGCGCGACACGTCGCCGAGCAGATGCGGCCGCGACATGGTATCCATGATCTTGTCCGCGATACGGGTCAGCTCGATGTTCGAGTCGATCTCTTCGATCAGGATGAGGAACTCGTCGCCGCCCTGGCGGCAGATGGTGTCCGAAGCGCGCACACAATCCCGCAAGCGCTCCGCAACCGACTGCAGCAACTGGTCTCCCGCCAGATGGCCGAGCGTGTCGTTGACCTCCTTGAACTTGTCCAGATCGAGGAACATCAGGCCGACCTTGTATTTGTTGCGATCCGCCAGCAGCAAAGCGCGGCGCAGGCGGTCACCGAACAACGCGCGGTTGGGTAGTTTGGTCAGGGAATCGTAGTGCGCCAGGAACTCGATGCGTTGTTCGGCCTCCTTGCGTTTGGTGATGTCGGAGAAGGACGAGATGAAGTTGATGACCTCGCCCTTGGGGTTCTTCACCGCCGCGATGGACAGCCACTCCGGATAGATCTCGCCGTTCTTGCGCCGGTTCCATATCTCCCCCGACCACTTGCCTGCGATCTCTATCGTCCCCCACATCAGCGCATAGAACTCATGCGTCTGTTTTCCGGAACTGAGTATCTTTGGGTTTTTGCCCAGTACTTCCGCTGCCGAATATTGGGTGATGTGCTCAAAAGCAGGATTGACCGTCAGGATGTTGCGCTTTTCATCGGTGATGAGGATCGCCTCGCCGCTGTTCTCGAACATCTTGGCAAACAGTTGCAACCGGTCTGTTGCCTGTTCCAGATTCTGAACCAGCAGATTGAAGCTCTTCGCCATCTCACCGATGTCGGGATTGGTCGCATCGACCTCGGCGCGGCGCGACAGATCCATGTCACGCTGGATCTCGGCCATCGCCTGCTGCAGCTTCTTCACCGGGCGAGTGATGTTGCGCACGATCACATGGCGCACGAACAGGGTGATCAGCACCAGCAACAACAATTGCACCGCTAGGTGGCCGATCCACAACCTGTCCTTGATATCCTCCAAACGGTGCTGTGCGGCCGACAGATCGATCACCACACTGGCCGCGCCGTTCACTCCGCCCTGCCGCGTGTGGTGACAGGAAAGGCAGTTGGTGCCACGGAAATTCTCGCTGGCGATGAAGGGCATCACCACGCGCATCAGCGGCCGCCCGTCGTCGCCCTGTATGCGCCGAAACAACAGTTCGCCGGTCGCCAGCACCTGACGGTCCATCTCGTCACGCGGCTGCTCTTCCGGCAGGCCAGGGCCGTATTGTTCGACCACCGCCTGACCGCGGATCATGCGCACTTCGACGATGCCCCGCGACTTGGCCATCTTCTCCACGAACAGGCGCCGGTTATCCGGGTTGGATATCTCCCCGGTCAGCATCATCATGTTCATGCCATTGATAAGGCCGTCCGCCGCCTCTTCGGCGCGCGACTCGGCCGAGCGCTCGATCTGCATCTCGAACTGACCGACCACCCATTCCATCAGAATGAAGAAGAGGATGAGCAAAGCCCCCTGGATCAGGATGTGCAGTTTTTCCTGCACACCGATCGCACGCCAAATCTTTCTCACAGCCTGCATGGAGCCCCCTCCTGGTGATGCGCCGCACCTATGGCACGCTTAAAAGTCCGTTCGTCCCATCATGCCGGACCAAGGACGTATTCAACGCCACCTTATAGTTTTATGAAATGCTCGCGGTAGTGCTTCATCTCTTCGATGGATTCATAGATATCGGCCAGCGCTTCATGCTTGCCGTGCTTCTTGATGCCGCTGGCCACTTCCGGCTTCCAGCGCCGCGCCAGCTCCTTGAGCGTACTCACGTCCAGATTGCGGTAGTGGAAGTAGTCTTCCAGCTTGGGCATCCAGCGTGCCATAAAACGTCGGTCCTGACAGATGGAATTGCCGCACATCGGAGAGGTGCGCGCCGGCACATACTCTTTCAGAAATTCCAGCATCTGCGCTTCCACTGTCGCCTCGTCCAACGTCGATGCCTTGACCCTGTCGATCAGGCCGGATTTCCCGTGCGTGGATTTGTTCCAGTTGTCCATTCCGTCCAGCACCAGATCGGACTGGTGCACCACCAGCGTCGGCGCTTCGGCGACTGTATTCAGATCGCCGTCGGTGACCACCATGGCGATCTCGATGATGCGGTCCGTGTCGGGGAAAAGACCGGTCATCTCCATGTCCAGCCAGACGAGATTGTTCTGATTTTGTGCCATAATCCACCGCAGATTTGTTATTGAAATTGCGGCGATTGTCGCACAGCCCGGCCTTCCTATCCATGCTCCCCAGTCAATTCTCCGCCATCTTCGTTTCACTGTTGCTGACCAATGTCGTCGTCAAGGCATGGCTGGCATGGCGGCAACTCGACCATGTCGCTTCGCACCGTGCCGAAGTGCCGCCCGCCTTCCGCGAACAGATCGGCATCGCCGCCCATCACAAGGCCGCCGATTACACCCGCACACTGGTGCGCTTCGGCCTGCTCGGCGTGCTGTTCGATGCCGCACTGCTGCTGATCTTCACGGTAGGCGGCGGCATCCAGACCCTGCACGAGCTGATCGCGCCGCTGTTCGACAGCCAACTGTTGTCGGGTGCACTGCTCATCGTCGCGGTATTGATGCTGCAATCGCTGCTGGAAACGCCGCTGGACCTGTTCCGCACCTTCAACATCGAGGCCCGCTTCGGTTTCAACAAGATGACGCTCAAGCTCTACCTCAGCGACATGCTCAAGCAATTGCTGCTCGGTGCCGCACTCGGCCTGCCGCTGCTGTTCGCCGTGTTGTGGCTGATGGACGGCATGGGGGAGTACTGGTGGCTGTATGTGTGGAGCGTGTGGGTGGTGTTCAACCTGTTCCTGCTGTTCATCTACCCCAGCTACATCGCGCCGCTGTTCAACAAGTTCGAACCGCTGACAGATGAAGAGACCAAAACTCGCATCGAAGCGCTGCTGCAACGCTGCGGCTTCTCGGCCAGCGGCCTGTTCGTGATGGACGGCAGCAAGCGCAGCACGCACGGCAACGCCTACTTCACCGGCTTCGGCAAGACCAAACGCATCGTGTTCTTCGACACCCTGCTGCAGCGCCTTACACCGAGCGAGATGGACGCTGTGCTGGCGCACGAACTCGGTCACTTCAAGCGCCGCCATGTGTTGCAGCGCATCGTCGTCACCTTCGCCATCAGTCTCGCCTTCCTGTGGGGACTGGCGCAGCTGATGCAGACCGAATGGTTCTACGCCGGGCTGGGCGTTGCCGCGCAATCGACGGCCACCGCCCTGCTGCTGTTCTTCATGGCATTACCGGTGTTCACCTTCATCCTGCACCCGCTCACCTCGTTCTGGTCGCGCAAGCATGAATATGAAGCCGATGCCTACGCCGCCGCGCAGACCGACGCCAAAAACCTCGTGAGCGCACTGGTCAAACTGTATCAAGACAACGCCAAGACCCTGACACCCGATCCGGTGTACGCTGCGTTCTACGAATCGCATCCGCCCGCACCGATGCGCATCGCCCACCTGCAAAAACTGGGAGCCGCCAAATGAAAAAGACACTTTTCCTGATCATGTTCCTCTCGCTGAATGCACAAGCGACACCGTTCGCCAACGGCGATGCCAAGCGCGGTGAGAATCTGTTCAAGAAGTACGAATGCAGCAGCTGCCACGAAGCGCGCGTTGGCGGCGACGGCAGCGCCATTTTCACTCGCGCGGACCGCACCGTGCGTTCGGCGGATAACCTCATCGTACAGATGGAGCGCTGCTCCGGCGCCATAGGCAAGCAGCTCACCGCACAGGAGAAACAAGACCTCGCGGCATGGCTGAACCAGCGCTACTACCACTTCAAGTGAGGTTCGATATGACAAGCGACCTACTGCACCAGCACTGCCAAGCCTGCAAAACGGGCGATTCCGCGCTGAGCGCGAACGAGGTTGCTGAATTGCTCGAACGGCTGGACGGCTGGGCACTCAACGGGCTACGCATCAGCAAGACTTACGCGTTCAAGGACTATTACCAGACCATCGCCTTCGTCAACGCGATCGCCTGGATGACGCATCGCGAAGACCATCACCCCGACCTGCAAGTCGGCTACAACCACTGCACGGTGGAATATTCCACGCACTCGGTCGGCGGTCTGTCCACAAACGATTTCATCTGCGCCGCGAAAGTCGACGCGCTGTACCAATCTTGAGCGCAAATTTGCACGGACGCATCATCGCCGCATACGGCAGACACTATCTGGCCGAGACGCCGGAAGGCGAAGTCGTCGAATGCGTACCGCGCGGCAAGAAGAGCGATATCGCCTGCGGCGACATGATCGAATTCCAGCGCACCGGCACCGATCAGGGCGTAGTCGAACGCATCTCGCCGCGCAGCAGCCTGCTCTACCGTTCCGACGCGTACAAACAGAAACTCATCGCCGCCAACGTCACGCAACTCATCATCGTCGTCGCCAGCGAACCTTCGTTCAACGACGAACTGCTGGCGCGCTGCCTGCTCGCCGGACACGAACAGCATCTGGAAATGCTCATCGTGCTGAACAAGAGCGACCTGCCGCAAGTCGCCGCCGCGCGCGCGCAACTCGCGCCGTACGCAAAGATCGGTTATCGCATGCTGGAGCTCTCGGCCAAACAGAACGTAGAGCCGCTGCTTCCCTACCTGCAAGGACACATCAGCGTGCTGGTCGGACAATCCGGCATGGGCAAATCCACGCTCATCAACGCGCTCATCCCCGAAGCACAAGCCGCCACCCGCGAGATCTCCACCGTGCTCGATTCCGGCAAACACACCACCACCCATGCCCGGCTGTATCACCTCAACAAAGATAGCGACCTGATCGACTGCCCCGGCGTGCAACTGTTCGGCCTGCACCACCTCGACTTCGCCACACTGGAACGCAACTTCCCCGAATTCCTCCCATATCTCGGCGAATGCCGCTTCGCCAATTGCAGCCACTCGCACGAACCGGACTGCGCGATACTCAAAGCGACGGACGCAGGGATCATCGACAGAAGAAGGCTGCAACTGTTCCAGCAGATCGCCGGACACTGAGCTGCTGCGCTAATTGATCACGGATGTTTGCTTGGGCTGCATATCGGCCTTTGCGGAAGTTCGCGCATCTAGTAATGAACTTCCGCTACTGAGTTCTGCTCGGACAGTCGAAAATCGTGGTCTGTCCCCGATTATTTCAAATTGACGACGGTGTGATTGAGTTGATTCAGAGCATCACAACAATCAAGCTGAATAAACATGACACCTACTACCTTGCGGATTGGCTTCTTAGGATTGGAGTTAGAACAGTGGACAATGCATTGGAGAAGCATCCTTAACTCACACTAGGGGATCTGGTTATGTTCCAATACCGCGATACTCAAAGTCACTAAGAGGATGGAATAGTGTTCGTCATTTACCAGGCTGCCTCTTGGCAGGAAGTGAAGGAGCATTTCGCTGATCGGCCCCTTTGGGCGTTCCGAGGGCAAAGCAACTCTCGATGGAGTCTAGAAACAACGCTGTATAGAGAAGCTGTACGAAGGGACGGCCTGGTTCCTGCTTTAGCTTCCCGCGAGTCTTGGATCCTTTACCAGTTCAAACGGTTCTCCCAACACTATCGCTCAGACTTACCGCCAGAAAATGATGTTCTTGCGTGGCTCTCATTAATTCAGCACTACGGCGGCCCTACTCGACTACTCGATTTTAGCTATTCGCTTTATGTGGCCGCTTTTTTTGCGGTTGAATCTGCCGAGAATGATGCAGCTATTTGGGCGATAAGCTTGGATGTATTAGAGTTGGCAGCACATTCACGCCTGAACATTAGTGCTAGTGGAAGCATTATTGACTTTAGGCGTGCTAACAACGAAAAATTCCAAGAATTGGTCAATAGGCCATCAGATACTGAGGCAGTTCTACACGTTGAGCCAGACCAATTGCATGAGCGTATGTGGATTCAGCAAAGCTTATTTCTTGCGCCAACGTGCCCTAATAAGCCTTTTATGACTAATCTTGCTTCAGTTTTTGGGAAGAAAGCCGGATCATTTTCAAGAGCAAAGAAAGTAAAAGAATGGCCTCAAACGCTTGAAGACAAAAGCTGGTTGGATTTTGGAGAGCCGGGATGCCTTGGTGTTATAAAAATTGAACTTCCGAGAGAAATTCACAGGGAAATTTTGGATGATCTTCAAGCAATGAATATAAATGCAGCAACTCTATTTCCTGGGCTGGAAGGCTTTGCTCGATCACTTAAGTATTTTGTGTAGATTGAATAAATTATCGGGGACAGACCACAATTATCGGGGACAGACCACGATTTCGACTGTCCGAGCAGAACTCAGTAGCGGAAGTTCATTACTAGATGCGCTAACTTCCGCAAAGGCCGAAAAACAGAAGCCCTAACTCCCCCGACTCTCACAACCCTCCACTTGAGCGAATCAAAAAGTGATCGCCACAACTACATAGGTTGCGATTCAGTCCGCCGCCTCTCCCGCCCCCCTGAGCTTGCGATACAAAGTCCGCTCGCTGACGCCCAGATGCCGAGCCAACGTTTTGCGGTCGCCGGGGAATTGCGCGGCCGCCCAATTCAGATAGCGCTTCTCCAGACTGGCCAGCGGTGCGATCTCCGTCAGTGGTTGGCCCTGCGGCAGGGTGGGCTGCGCGCCCGGCATGCTTTCCAAATTGAGGTGTTGCGGTAGCAGGGTGTTGCCGTCCAGCATGATCAAGGCGCGCTCCAGTATGTTGCGCAGTTCGCGCACATTGCCGGGGTAGTCGTGTTGCATCAGCAATGCCATCGCCTCCGCGCCGATGCTGACTTTTTTGCCGGGCGACAGTTGCGACAGCAGTGATTCCGCCAGCATGGGCAGGTCTTCGCGGCGCTCGCGCAGGGGCGGCAGTGCGATAGGGAAGACGTTGATGCGGAAGTACAGGTCCTGACGGAAGGTGCCTTCTCGCACCATCTGCGCCAGATCGCGGTGGGTCGCGGCGACCAGACGGAAGTCGGCGCGCAACGGCTCAACGCCGCCGATGCGGCGATAGGTGCCCGCCTCCATCAGGCGCAACAGTTTGACCTGTAGCGACAGCGGGATGTCGCCCACTTCGTCGAGGAACAGCGTGCCGCCGCGCACGGCTTCCACCAGCCCGATCTTGCGGCCGACCGCGCCGGTGAACGCGCCTTTCTCGTAGCCGAACATCTCGCTCTCGAACAATGTCTCGGTCAGCCCCGAACATTCCAGCGCGACGAACGGCGCGGCCGCGCGCGGACTCATGTCGTGGATGGCGTGGGCGACCAGTTCCTTGCCGGTGCCGGACTCGCCCAGCAGCAGCACCGAGCTCTCGTGCGCCGCCACGCGCTTGGCCAGTTCCAGCATGCGGTTGAACGGGCGCGAGAAGCCCACCATCTTGCGCCCGTCTCCCGCTTCGCGCTCCTGACGCAGGAAGTGCATGGTCTCCATGTAATAGCGCGTTCCGCCGCGCGCATTTTTGACCGGCACCATCTCCACTTCGACATGCTCGCGCCCGGCCGAGGTGTGATGCACATGCAGCACGCGGCTGGGTTCGCCGCTGGCCATGGTTTCGCGCAAGGGGCAGTTCTCCCCGGCCTGGTCGCAGGGTTTGTCGTAGTGATGGGAGAGCTGGTAGCAGTAGCGCCCCTCGACCTGTTTACCCGCGCCGAATTCCTGACGGTAGGCCGCATTGGCCGCGACGATGCGGTACTGCGCGTCGAGCAATATCTTCGGTTCGGGGAAGCTGTTCAGCAGCTGCAACGTTTCTGCAGAGATCTTCGCTTTCATGTCATTTGAGGCAGTCATGGCAGGCATGCTATGCCATATACGGCACGTCAGGCAAGCAAGCATTCCTTCATTGCGCCCGCCAATAACCCGTATCCACATGAAGTCATTGATGATTATCCGATAACCACGCAAGTGGCACGGCGATTGCATTGTTGCTCACGCCGGCCTGCAGTATTCCCCTGTGCTGCGGGCACTCCCTGACCGGACGGTCTCGTCCGGCGGCCCTGACCTGTGGCGCGGTGCGCCACAGGATTTTTTTGGCCGGAACAACGGGCGGCAATGGACAAGAAATCGAGGAGCGAAAGATGGCACTGATGATCACCGAGGAATGTATCAACTGCGATGTGTGCGAACCGGAATGCCCGAATGGCGCGCTCACCCAGGGTGACGATATCTACATCGTCGATCCCTCTCTATGCACCGAATGCGTGGGCCATTACGCCTCGCCGCAATGCATCGAAGTCTGCCCCGTCGATTGCATCGTGCAGGACCCCGCGCACGTAGAGAGTCGCGATCAATTGCAGACCAAGTTCGAGAGCTTGCTGGGTAGCACAGCATGAACGACCTCAGCGAACAGAAACAGATGGGCGAGGTCACCACCCTCTATCACGACCTCAAGACTTGGGAGTTGAACCCAGGCGACCAGACCACCCATGCCAAGCGCATGCCCGGTTTCTTCCGTACGCTGAAGAACTACACGCAATGGGGCTTGTGGCTGCCGTTCTTCCTGCTGCCCTATCTGCGTTGGAACGGCCAGCAGGCCATCCTGTTCGACATCCAAAACCGCCAGTTCCGCTGCTACAACATCACAGTGTTGCCGCAGGACATCTGGATGCTGTCGCTGGTGTTGCTGATCGCGGCGATGACGCTGTTCGCGGTGACTTCGGTTGCCTCGCGCGTGTGGTGCGGCTACTTCTGTTTCCAGACCGCGTGGACCGACTGGTTCACCTGGCTGGAAGAGAAGATCGAGGGCAATCCGGCGGCACGGCGCAAGCTGGACGACGCACCATGGAGTCTGGACAAACTCAAAAAGAAGGTCGTCAAACATGCGCTGTGGTTATTGATCGCGCTGCTGACCGGCATCAGTTATTCCATCTGGTTCGTCGACGCTTACGCCTACTGGGACGACCTGTTGCACTTCAATCTGCCCACGGTCGGCTGGGTGGTTCTGGTGCTGTTCATCGCGGGCACTTACATCCTCACCGGTCTGATGCGCGAGCAAACCTGCTTCTGGCTTTGCCCTTACGCCCGCTTGCAGGGTGTGATGACAGATGCGCAAACCATCCTGCCCGCTTACGACACCACACGTGGCGAACCGCGCGGCAAGCTGCGCCGTAACGGTGAAGTCGTCGCGCCGCAGGGAGATTGCATCGACTGCTTCCAGTGCGTGCAAGTGTGCCCGACCGGCGTGGATATCCGCGAAGGCCAGCAGTTCGGCTGCATCACCTGCGGCCTGTGCATCGACGCATGCGATGCGGTGATGGACAAGATCGACAAGCCGCGCGGCCTGATCCGCTATGCCTCGCTGGATGAGTTGTCCGGCAAGCCGGTCAAACCGCTATACAAGCACCCGCGCACGCTGGTCTATCTGGCCATCATCCTGCTCGCCATCGGCGGCATCGTGTACGGCCTGACCCATCTGGGCGCCATGACGCTGAAAGTGCTACCGGAACGGCAACCATTGTTCGTGCAGATGAGCGACGGATCGATCCAGAACAAATACGCCTTCAAGGTGCTCAACAAGACCGGCCAGGACTTGCATGTAAAAGTCAGCGCCGAGAGCGACATCGCCGGACTGGTACTCATCGATGCCGAGCGCCAGCCGCTGACACATCAGCGTCGCGGCACCACCTTCACCGTTTTCGTCAAAGCCCCCGGCTACAACATCACACAAGCCGTGACACCGATCAGGTTCCGTGTGGAAGGCGTGGAAGACCCTAGCGTCTTCGCCGAGTACACGAGCAAGTTCAACGCGCCCGCGCGTTGAGATATCAAGCCAGCAGATTCAAAAAAACGTTCACTAAGGAGGAAGGCAACATGCTGAAGGTCGTCACAGGTTTTCTCGTCGGAATGGCGATTGCCGCTCTGCTCATCTACAAACTCGCGGCGGGCATGATGTTCCGCGAAGTGCCCAGCCAGTTCGGCATGGAAGAGACGGTCGCCCGCATCCAGCAGAACGTGCTGCACGCCGGCAACGGCTGGTCGCTGTCCGGTCTGCGCAACGCGGCCAAACCGATCGAGATGAGCGGCGGCAACGTGCTGCCGGTGATGATGATCGAAGCGTGCAGCACGAACTACTCCGCGCCCATCCTCAAAGACGACTCGCTGCGTTTCCTCTCCAACCTGATGCCGTGCAAAATCTCGGTGTACAAGAAGAGCGACGGCAAGACCTACATCGGCCTGATGAATGCCGAACTGATCGGCGGCCTGTTCGGCAGCAAGGTGGGCGACATCATGGCGAAAGTCGCAGCGGATCAGGCGAAGTTCATCCAGTTCGACGCCAGCCAGCCCGCACCCGCGATGATCAAGAACGCGCCCGCTGCCAGTGGCGGCTCTGGCGCTGCTGCAGACGGTGGTTGCTGATATGCGCGCCCCTCAGTTCATGATGCCGAGCCAGTTCAAATTCGTGCTGCCGCTGCTGGCCGCAATCGCCCTGCTGGCAGCGTCGACCGCGCAGGCGGCCAACGCGAAGCTGGAGCAGATAATCGCGCCAGCTCCACATTCCACCGCAGACCACAGCAAGTTCAAGGAACTGAACCGCGAATTCAAGAACGGCCCGGAGGTGACGAAAGCTTGTCTGACCTGCCACACCGAAGCGGCCAAGCAGGTGCAACACACCAAGCACTGGACCTGGGAATCGACCGACCCCAAGACCGGCAAAGTGCGCGGCAAGAAGAACATCATCAACAACTATTGCACCTCGCCTGTCTCCAACGAGAACGACTGCATGGCTTGTCATGCGGGCTACGGTTGGAAAGACGACAAGTTCGATTTCAAGGCCGAACAGAATGTCGACTGTCTGATCTGCCACGACCAGACCGGCACCTATCGAAAGCTACCCGGCTTCGCAGGTCACCCCGTGTACAAGCGTGTGGAGTTCCCGCACGGCTCGGGCAAGTTCGTCGAGGCGGTCAACCTGAAGAAGGTGGCGCAAAGCATCGGCATGCCCACGCGCAGCAACTGCGGTTCCTGCCACTTCTTCGGCGCGGGCGGCAACGGCGCGAAACACGGTGACCTGGACAGCTCGCTGCAGCACCCCGGCAAATATCTGGATGTGCACATGGACGAGAAAGGTTTGAATTTCTACTGCACGACCTGCCACGCCACCTCGCATCATGAAGTGTCCGGCAGCCGCTACGACACGGCAGCGGCGGTCAAAGGGCCGGCCCACATCCGTGGCAAGCAGGATGCGTCGCCCGCGTCGTGCCAGTCCTGTCACAGCAACAAACCGCACCACGAAGCCATGCTTAACCAGCACACCGACAAGCTGGCCTGCCAGACCTGCCATATCCCGGAATACGCGCGCAACCAGATCGGCACCGAATCGAGTTGGGACTGGTCGCTCGCCACGCAAATGGGGCCGGACGGCAAGCCGATGGCATACAAGGACAGCGCCGGACGCCGCGCCTTCGATTCCAAAAAGGGCAAGTGGGAATGGGACTCCTACGTTATGCCGGAATATCGCTGGTACAACGGCTATTCCGACTACAAGGTGATCGGCGACAAGATCGACCCGAGCAAGACCGTGCACATCAACGAAGTGGGCGGCAGCCCCAACGATCCAGACTCGCGCATCTGGCCGGTCAAGGTCCATCGCGGCAAGCAGCCCTACGACAAGGTGAACAACTATCTCACTGTGCAGCACACCGCAGGCGAGGACCACACCGCGCTATGGCACAACTATGACTGGCAGAAGGCGATCGCCGCCGGCATGAAGGCGGCCAAGCTGCCCTACAGCGGCGAGTTCGGTTTCGTCGACACCGCGATGACCTGGCCAATCACCCACATGGTCGCGCCGAAAGGTGACGCACTTTCCTGCGCACAGTGCCACAGCAAGAACGGACGCCTTAAAGACATCGAAGGCGTGTACATGCCGGCGCGCGACAGCAACCGCTGGCTGGATCTGATCGGCTGGACGCTGGTCGTGCTGACACTGTTCGGCGTGCTGATGCACGGCGTGCTACGCCTCTACGCCAGCAAGAAGAAAGGATAAGAAATGAACACCGCGAACCGCATCTATCTGTACAACCGTTATGAACGTTTCTGGCACTGGTCGCAGGCGCTGCTGGTCATCTCCATGCTGATCACCGGCTTCGAGGTGCACGGCAGCTTCACGCTGTTCGGATTCGAGCAGGCGGTGAACCTGCACACCCTCAGCGCGTGGACCCTGTTGACACTATGGGCCTTCACCATATTCTGGCAGTTCACCACCGGCGAATGGCGGCAATACATCCCGACGCTGAAGAAGGTGGACGCCATGGTGCGCTATTACGCCTTCGGCATCTTCCGCCACGCGCCCAACCCGTTCCAGAAGACTGCGGACAAGAAACACAACCCGCTGCAGCGTCTTGCTTACCTCGCGTTGCTGTCGATGTTGTCGCCGATCATTTGGGGCTCGGGCCTGCTCTACCTGTTCTATGCAAGCTGGGCCAGTCTGGGCGTCGATGGCTATCTGAGTCTGGAAGCGGTGGCGCTGGTGCACACGGCGGGCGCGTTCCTGATGCTGGTGTTCTTCATCGCCCACGTCTACCTCACCACCACCGGCCACACACCGACCGCGCACATCAAGACGATGATCACCGGCTGGGAAGAGGCGGACTAAGATAAGGAAGGTCTGATTAAGTCCGTTCGTGGTGAGTATTTTCCGTTCGCTCCCTCGATACACCGCGCAAGCGCGGCACTCGGGACGAACGGAAAATGTATCGAACCATGGTTTTCGGACTTAATCAGATAAATGCGTTTTAACAAAGTTCGAGCATCACCCGCGCAAGCAGGTGATGCTCGAATCACTTTCCGGAGTGCTTCGCCACGTCGCGCAGCAAAGGCAGGTAGTCCATCCAGTGCGTAAGCGGGCCGTGATTGGCGAACACCACGATGCCGTGTTTATCGAGCACATAGGTGGTGGGGAAGACGGGCGCGATATAGCGGTCATGCACGGTCTTGCCGTCAGCTAGCGACAATTTGTCCGAACTCGAATCCTGCGCGCCCGAGTCATAGAAAGACATGCGCAGTTTCTGCTGTTGCAGCCAGCGCTGCGCAACCGGATAACTTTCGCGTACTTGCAGCATCACCAGACGGATGTCGGAAGACTTGTCGAGTGCCCGCTGCAGTCGCTGCAACTCCGGCATCTCGTGCCGGCAGGGCGGACACCATGATCCCCAGAAATGCAGCACCACCACCTTGCCGCGCAGCGCACCAAGGCTTAATTTTTTGCCCGAGGCATCAGTAAAAGCCAAATCATAGAAACGCTGCCCCAGTTCGTTGCCCGGCGCTGCGCGATCTGCCACAGCACGCTGCAGATACGGCCCCCACGACTGCGTCCACGCCCGTGCGTCGAACACCACCTTGTCATCCACGGCATAGAGCTGGCAAGAGCGGCCACTGTCGTTCTCACAAAGTTGCAGCGCATCTTCGGCAACAGTATCTGCCGCACTCCCCTCGCCCATCCAGAACCACGTTCCGCCCGGCGCGATGGCAAAAGCACGATGCTTCTTCGCCGCGAGGAACGCGCGATAGCCATCCTGCCCGGCACGGTCCAGATGCGGAACCGCCTCGACATCCCGCACATCCGCCGCATGACTCCCCAGCGGGAACAACAGCACGAGCGCCAGACAGCTTGCGCAAAGCGATTCAAAGTAGGGGTTTCTACGTCTCAATATCTCTCCCATGATCGACTCTGACACACTAGAAGTCTCGAGGATCAACTTACTTCAGGAAGCTCAACCGAGCAGATGCGCACCGGTCAGCAGCAACAGCATCAATAGCCAGAACACCAGCGTGCGCCACACCAGTCCGATAGCGCTTTGCATGTGTTCGGTATCGACTTCTTCACCGCTCCCCAGATCGGGGCGGTAGACGGGTTGGTCGTCCAGCACCATGGTCTGTCCGAGCTTGATGCCAAGCGCGCCGGCACCGCTGGCCAGCACGATGCCTTCATCCGGCTCGGGCCATTCCGCGGCCTGGGTGCGCCAACTGTAGATGGTGTCCTCGAAATTACCGACGATGGCGAAGCTGCCGGCGGTAAGGCGTATCGGCAGCCATTCGAGTAGACGGCACATCTGCTGCGCGAAAGCACCGAAATCGCCGCCGGCTTCCTGATCCTTCCAGCGCGCGCTAAAGAATGTCGCCAGACGATAGAGCATGGCACCGACCGGCCCCATGCCCAGCATCATGAAGATGACGAACCAGACGATGACACCGAACACATGGCGGTGCGAGGCCAGCAGCGCCTGTTCGATGGTGAGCCGCGCGACTTCCTGCGGGTTGAGTTCGTTGCATGACTTGCCTGTCCATTCGCTGAGCAGCGCGCGCGCCTGATCCAGGTCGTTATCCTGCAGGGCGAGATTGATGTCGGTGAAGTAATGACTGAACTGGCGAAAACCCATGGTGAGGTAAAGCACCAGTACGCTGAATGCCCAGCCGAATACGGCATGTTTGGATAGCAGGATGCAATAGACCGCCCAGATCAGCAGCAGCGGCAACAGTACGGCGAGCAACCATGCGATACGACCATGCGATCGTTCGCCCGCGTCGAAACGGTCACGAAAATACTGCGCATAGTCGCCCAGCCATGTGAGCAGATACTTGCGCGACGACAGCGGATGGAGCTGTTCCAGCAACAGGGCGGCGATCAGTGACAGCAGGCTCATGGCTCAGATAGGGCATCCGTTTCGAATGTGGGCAAAGATACCACAGCCATGGCTAGAGTTGGGCTGCCTGAAAACACGAAAAAGGCCTGATCCGACTGCTCGAATCAGGCCTGCAAGGGAAGCAACTGCGGAGTTTGGCTATGCGATCATGCCCGCAGCTACGGTGTTGTTGCTAGCCTCGTCGATGACGATGAAGCTGCCGGTGGAACGATCGATGTCGTAGCTATCGAACACCAGCGGCGACTGGATCTTGATCGCCACGCGCGCGATGTCGTTCATGTTCAGTTTCTCGACGGCATGCTGTTCCAGCGTGTTCACATCCACACGGTAGTCGAGGCGCGAGAACAGGCACTTCGCCGTGCGCGTGGTGTGCTTGACCAGATACTTGCGATTCTTGTCCAGCGGCGCTTCCGCCAGCCAGCACAGCGTGGCTTCGAATTCCTTCTCCACCTTGGGCGGATGCGCGCTTGTCTTGACGAACATGTCGCCGCGCGAGATGTCGATCTCATCGTTCAATGTGATCGTCACCGATTGCGGCGCGAACGCGGTGGCGAGATTGCCGTCATAGGTGACGATCTCTTTCACCGTGGTGGTGCGCCCGGACGGCAGGATGGTGATCTCGTCGCCCACCGATACTTCGCCCGCCTCGATACGTCCGGCGAAACCTCTGAAGTCGTGATGTTCGTTGGTCTGCGGGCGGCACACCCACTGCACAGGGAAGCGGAAGTCGCTGGTGTTCACATCATGGTCGATCTCAACCTCTTCCAGAAATTCCAGCAACGCCGGTCCTTTATACCAGCCCAGATTCTCGCCACGATCAACCACCATGTCGCCGTTCAGAGCGGACAGCGGGATGCAGTGCACATCATGCAGATCGAGTTGCGCGGCGAAAGCCTTGTACTCGCTCACGATCTCTTCGAAGCGCGCCTGCGAGTAATCCACCATGTCCATCTTGTTCACGGCCAGCACCACGTGCGGCACGTTGAGCAGGCTGGCCAGATAGGAATGGCGCTTGGTCTGCGTCAGCACACCCTTGCGCGCATCGATCAGAATGATGGCGAGGTTGGCGCTGGATGCCGCGGTCACCATGTTGCGCGTGTACTGCTCATGCCCGGGCGTATCGCCGATGATGAACTTGCGCTTGGGCGTGGCGAAATAGCGGTAAGCCACGTCGATGGTGATGCCCTGCTCGCGCTCGGCCTGCAAGCCGTCGGTGAGCAGCGACAGATCGACCGCGGCCATGCCGCGCTTTTCGCTGGTCTTGGAAATGGCCGAGAACTGATCCTCGAAGATGGACTTCGAGTCGTGCAGCAGGCGACCGATCAAAGTGCTCTTGCCGTCGTCAACGGAACCGGCGGTGATGAAACGCAACAATTGTGTGTTCGTATCCATTTTAGAAATACCCTTCTTTTTTTCTCAGTTCCATGGAAGCGTCGGAGGTCTGGTCGTCCATGCGTGTCGCGCCGCGTTCGGTGATGCGTGTGGTGGCTGTCTCGGCGATAATCTCGTCCACCGTGCGCGCAGTCGATTCCACCGGCGCGGTACAGGTCATATCGCCCACGGTGCGGAAGCGCACGGTGGCGACTTCCACTTTTTCACCAGGCGCGGGCTGCACCAGATGCGACACCGGGATCACGTTGCCGCCGCGACGGATCACTTCGCGTTCGTGTGCGAAGTAGATTGGCGGGATATAAAGATTCTCGCGCCCGATGTATTCCCAGATATCCATCTCGGTCCAGTTGCTGATCGGGAACACACGGATGTTCTCGCCCGCGTTCACGCGCGTGTTATAGGTGTCCCACAGTTCCGGGCGCTGATTTTTCGGGTCCCATTGTCCGAACTCGTCGCGGAAGGAGAAGATACGTTCCTTGGCGCGCGCCTTTTCTTCGTCGCGACGTGCACCGCCCAGGCAGGCATCGAAACCGAACTCCGCGATGGTCTCCAGCAACGTCACCGACTGGTACGGGTTGCGCGGCTTGCTCTCGTCCTTGATGACGATGCTGCCGCGCTTGATGGAGTCCTCCAGCGAACGCACGATGAGACGCTCACCCAGATCGCTCGCCAGCTTGTCGCGGCACTCGATCACTTCCGGAAAATTGTGCTCGGTATCGATGTGCACCAACGGAAAGGGGAACTTCGCCGGACGGAACGCCTTCTCCGCCAGACGCAGCATCACGATGGAATCCTTGCCGCCTGAGAACAGTAACGCTGGGTTTTTGCACTCGGCTGCGACCTCGCGCATGATGTGGATGGATTCGCTCTCCAGTGCGTCCAGATGGGTGAAGGTGTGTTTCGTCATATTTTTCTCTACCAGTTTCATGATGTTTCTCTATTCGTGATCAAGCGGTTTCGATCTGTTTCACGCCGGGCCGGGCAGCGATTTCGATGATGCGTGCGCGACTGGCTTGCAACGAGGTGCTACTCACTGCCTGCACGCCGCTGCCGTGCGCGACCTTGTTGCGCTGCCCGACGTGCAATCCGCACTCCTTGCTCTCGGGATCCTCCCACCACCAGCGTCCGGCGCGGATGTCTTCTCCTGGCGTGACGGAACGTGTGCACGGCGCGCAACCGAGGCTGGGGTAGAACTGATCGTGCAGCTTGTTGTAAGGCACATCGTTCTGGCGGATGTAGGCCCACACGTCCTTGTTGCTCCACTCCAGCAGCGGGTTGAATTTCTGCAGGCCGTTGTCCGCATCGAAACTCGATACTTCCAGCGTGCCGCGCGTCACGGCCTGGTCACGGCGCATACCTGTGATCCACGCACCCTTGTCTTTCAGGGCTCGGCGTAATGGCTCCACCTTGCGTGCAAAGCAGCAGCCTTTGCGGTTCTCCACGCTGTCGTAGAAGCCGTTGATGCCGTGCTGCGAAACATACGCCTCGACCAGTTCGCTGTTTGGGAAGTAGACGGCAAGCGGCACGTCGTAACGCTGGCGCACTTCCTGGATCAGGTCGTAGGTCTCTTTCGGCAGGCGGCCGGTATCCAGACTGAACATGGCGATGTCCGGCGCGTGCTTGGCGATGAGGTCGGTCAGCACCATGTCTTCCGCACCCAGACTGTTGGCGAACACGACCGGCGTGAACTCACTGGCAGCCTGCTTCAGCACGGCCACGGTTGCATCTATCTTTTGTTGTAGATCACTCATCATGCGACTCCTCTTGCTACGCGATTGAACAATGGCGTTTCGATATCCACCGACGCCTGATATTTCACTGAGAACGTTTCGAAACTCGACAGCGCCCGCTGCATATTCTGGTCCGCGCGCATGGCGAAACTGTCAAAGCCCACGCGCTTCAGATAGAACAACTGGTCCTGCAACACATCGCCCATGGCGCGAAGTTCTCCGCGATAGCCGTATTGCTTGCGCAGGCGGTAGGCCAGCGTGTAGCCGCGGCCGTCGGTGTACTTGTGGATATCGATGGCGATCAACGGGAAGCGGTTCACGTCATCCGGAATGTCCTCTGCGCGCTCCAGCCCGCCCAGCCACAGGCCCAACTCTTTGCGTGCACGCAGGGTGTCCCATTGGCAGTTCCACACCGGCAGCGGCACCAGATAGTTGCCTTGCGGCACCACGATGCTGTCGGCCGCATCGCCTTCGTGCAGGCGCAGCACCTGCCATGCATCGTTCACCACTAGTTTGTCTTTGATGATTTCCATTTAAAACCTCGGCGAAAAATATGGCAGCTCATAGGGCACAGCGGCCTGCAGTGCTTCGTAGTCCGGCAACAACAGCTTCGCCTCTTCCACTATCTGTTCGGCATAGACGAAGGTCTTGAACGGCTCGTGGCCGATACGCTGCAGCGTGTCGATGAAACGTTCGCCGTCGAAACGCTCACTCACATACACATGCAGCAGACGGGCAATCACCGTGGGGATCTGCGCGAACGAGAACGAGCGACCAATGATCTTGCCGATGACTGCCGGCGTGCCTGGATTGCCGCCGATGGTCACCTGGTACCACTCCTCGCCAGACTTATCCACGCCGAGGATGCCGATATGCGCCACATGGTGGTGGCCGCAGGCGTTCACGCAACCCGAGATGTTCAGGTCGATGTCGCCGATGTCGTGCAGATAGTCGTAATCCTCGAAACGCTCGGTGATGGCTTTGGCCAGCGAGATGGAACGCGCATTGGCCAGCGTGCAGAAATCCGCTCCGGGGCAGCAGACGATGTCGGTCAGCAGGCCGATGTTGGGCGTCGCCAGACCGGCCGCTTTCGCTTCCTGCCACAACGCGTACAGGTCGGACTGTTTCACGTCGGCCAGCACCAGATTCTGCAAGTGAGAGACGCGCAGTTCGCCGAAGCTGTAGTGGTCGGCCAGCGCCGCCGCCACGTCGAGCTGGTCGGCGCTGATGTCGCCGGGCGCCCGGCCGGGATGCTTGAGCGACAGCCACACGGCGGCGTAGCCATCCACCTTGTGCGCGGTGACGTTGCGCTGCACCCAGTTGGCGAATGCCTTGTCGTCGCGCTGCGCTGCTTCGAAGGAGGCGTC
>Ga0180732_1001011_pt1 | contig 19107 bp, 19 predicted proteins | sample KR11_01MetaG_FD_148674 | JGI IMG/M metagenome (GOLD analysis project Ga0180732, IMG submission 148674) | Groundwater microbial communities from the Olkiluoto Island deep subsurface site, Finland - KR11_0.1 MetaG | ecosystem: Environmental > Aquatic > Deep subsurface > Groundwater | place...
TGGCAACAGTACCGGCGGCCCCGGCTGGCAGTCGCCGGGCCTCCTTATCGGGGCGGCTGGCTCTGGGTACGCACCAACATCCGTTGGTATCAGTAATGGCACAATAACCGGGGCCAGCGGGCGCAAATACTCCTTTATTTGGGGGACAAACCCTGGAGTGGCAAACTACACCAACGTGGTCACGGTCACGAACTGCAACTTCGTGGACGGTACGGATTCGATTGCGTGGGTAGGCTCTCCCCCCGTGTGGAACATGACCGGCAACGCGAACTACTGGCAGATGTTGGTCAACACCGGGGGCGGCGCGGCGAACACGAAGATGGTCGTCGCTCCGGCGCAGAACGTGGTTCACCTCGATACTCTCATCTATACGGGCTATCTTGGCACGCGCACGGCTTGCGCGGCAACCCTGGCTACCGAGGCGGCCAGCTTCGGTAATCCCGATGCACCTACGCTGGGAACATACCATGAAGCCACTGGCCCGGAGATTATAGATACCGTAAATTATGGGCCGAGTTCGGCATGGGTGGGAAATTACCATGCACCCGACGCTGCCGAAGTTTGGCATACGGCGGTCTTCGGGCCGAGTAGCGGCACGGCAGGCACGAAAGTTGCATCGAGCATCACCAACTGCACGGCCACTAACATCAAAGCAGCCGTGGTCATCGACGACGTAACCGGCACCCTTGCATCCGGCGGCGCACCCTTGCAGCCCCCGTAGGAATAAGCCATGCTTGACGCAATCGACATGACGATGACCGCACCGGTTGCCGAGGCCCTGGAGCCTCGGCTGCTCCTGAGCGGGTGTGGATCGCCAATGGCGGTGGACCCGCCCGGCCTGCTGGCCGTGACGCGGATTGCGGTCATGGCCGACCCCGCCCTGGCTCGCTACGCATCGCGGTACGCCAGCTTCGCCTCGCAGCCTCTATTCACGGACGGCCCGCAGTACAGCGACATCCGCCAAGGCAGCCTGGGCGACTGCTACTACCTGGCGACGTTGGCATCCCTGGCCGACGCGGACCCCTCGACCATTCGCCACGCGATCAGGCCGCTGCCTGACGGAACCTATCTCGTCCGGTTCTACCGCAACGGATCGCCGGTCTACGTTCGCATCGACGCCGACCTGCCTGTGACCAGCGGCGGGAGCCTCGTCTACGCCCGCCTGAGCGCTACCGGCGAGATGTGGGTTCCGCTCATGGAGAAGGCATACGCTTGGTTCCGCACGGGGGCGAACGCCTACGCCAGCATCGAACTGGGCTGGCTGGACGAGGCATACGCATCCTTTGGGCACGGCTCTCTCACCACATACACCTTCGCGCCCGACGCCGTGCTCTATGCGGCGCTGTCAACCGGCAGGGCCGCCGCCGAAAGCCGGGTGGGCGCATCCGGCCCCATCATCGCCAGCCACGCCTACGCGGTCATGGCAGCCTTCAACGCGGACGGCGCACAGTACGTCCAGGTCTACAACCCGTGGGGAACGGACGGCACGATGTACGACGCCAACCCATGCGACGGGCTGGTGATGCTGACGTTCTCCCAATTCAAGGTGTATTTCACGGCCATCGTCGCGGAGGCGGCGGTAACAAAGTAGGAGGCTCCTGTGCTCGACGAAAACGACATTCGACTGCTTGATTCCAAAATCGACCTCGCTGCCATGAAGAGCGCCGAGGCCGTCAAGAACAGCATCCACAAGAAGATCGACGAGGCCCTGATTGTCCGGTGTGCCACCTGTCCAACCGCGAAAACCGTCGCCACCCAGCGGGATGAAGCCGAGGGTGCGAAGAAGATGTTTCGCTTGGGCCGTTCGATTGTGAGTGGTATAATCGTAGGAGTAGTCTGGTTGATAAAGGAACTCGTCGTTCTGTTCCGGTCCAGCACATAAGGAGCCGCCCATGAGACACTTGCCTTGGATTATCGCCGCGTTGCTCGCCCTATCGCTCGCCGGATGCTCGTGGGCCACCACCACCGAGACGTACCGGATTGATCCGATCTACGCGACCTCCACCGGCCCCACATCCGACGATCACCTGTCCGTCCCGCCGACCGTCGAGTATCGCTCAGAGCAAGCCTACGGCCCCCCGCACCGCACATCACTCGTCATGGCATCATCGAAGAACGCCATCGAATCTCGGAAGATAACTACCGGCGGCTCCTCGACTTATAGGGGAGAAGCCAAACTCATCACTCGGCGGGTCGAAGCCGTCCGCATCTTCTCCCCCTTCGGCCTCTCCCCTGGCGAAACCATCTCCCGCCAGACCCCCATGCAGGTATCCGAGGGTCCGAAGGGCGGCTTGAACATCACCCCCGAAGGCGTCAACGCGGGGCCGGAGAAAGGCGATACCTTCAAGGGCGGAGGCGGCAAGTGGGGCATCTTAGACTCCATCTGGTCGTGGATCAAGGGCCTGTTCACGAGCTTCTTCAGCATCCTCATCGTCGGCATCATCGCCCTGGTCGTCATGTACTTCATCCCTATGACGAGGCCAATCGCCATGTTCATCATCAACGTGCTCGCCTGGATTCCGAAGAAGCTCACCGAGCTCTGGACCTGGATCGCCACCCGCTTTGACAAGTGGTGGGAGACGCCGCCGCCCCCCAAGCCCCCTGCCACATGAAAACCGATGCTATGCCGACTGACCCTTTATACCGCACTTGCGGTAGTGCTTACCGCAAGCTGTGTGCCGACGCTCCAGCCGACGCCGACGGCCCCTGCGCCAACGTCCTTCGGCCCGGACTGGCTGACTCTCCGCGACTTACATTGGCTGGTCCCGAAAGGCGACTGGGGCGTAGACGCAAATATTCAGTGGCACCCGCCGCCTCCGTCATCGTCCCTGTCCAATGGCTGTTCTACCCGCCCCACCCCTTCTACCGCATGTTCGGGTGTTAGGAGACCACCAATGCCAGTCGCCCTCGAACGCAAGTTGAAGTCTCAAGCGCGCAGGAAGGGTTACGCGAAGGAACGCATGGGAACTTACGTCTACGGCACACTCCGTAGGCTCGGGTGGCGTCCATCCCGCGAGCTTCGCGGCAGGCACAAGAAATAAATTGCAAAATCCGTGAAATCCCCTTGACACCGACCCCCTTCGCGGTTAGAATACCCTTGTCAACGTGGCAAGAGGCCGAATGGCCCGCCTGGACAGGAGCCCGACAATGCCGCCGCCCGAAACCACAGGAATCCCCGATCCCGAACTCGCCGCCGTAGTTGCCTCCCTGCCGCCCGAATGGAGGAAGCCCGCTCCCGCGTACACGGGCGTCATCCACCCCTCTTCATTCAATTCTAATCCCACGTGTCCCCGCCGTTATATGTACACCGAGCGCCTGCGGTGGGGCTTCGAGAAGCGGAGTGAGCCTCTCGTCATCGGCTCGCTCGCCCACCGCCTGCTCGCGGGCGTCTACTCCGGTCTATCGCTCCCGGAGTCCGTCGAGGCCGTAGCTGGTGGAGTTGCCGCCGCCCTCGACGCCCTCGAAGACCCGAAGGCCAAGACCGCTGGCATGAAGGCTTGGAACGTCTCGCGGGTGATGGTCGAGCACTACCTCAAACACTTCACCGTTCCGTCCGGTAAGGTGTTGGCCGTCGAGCAGACCATCCAATCGACTTCTCACGAGCACAGCGAAGACCCCGCAACCACCATCGTCGGCACCCTCGATGCCGTCACCCAAGACGCTGCCGGTGACACATGGCTGGAGGACCACAAGACCACATCTATGCTTCCCAGTGTTCGGGCGGCAGGCTTGTCGTTCGACTCGCAGAGCCGCCTGTACAGATTCTTGCGGGACTCCAGCCACCATGACTTGACCCCGTGTGTCGGCGTCATCCACAACATTCTAATGACTCCCGGCATCCGGCTTACGAAAAACGAGACCTACGACGACTACTTCAAGCGGGTCGGCGAGTGGTATGAGACCGAGATGGCTGCCGAGCCGGGAGCCGTCCCGTTCATGCGATCTTATGTCCGCTGGCGAGAGCCCGCGCTCAGGGACAACATGGAGCTGAAAGAGCAGCTCGACTCGGCCAGCGATTGGTGCCACAGGGCGTTGTACCTCGATCACTTCCCACGAGACTGCCACGCCTGTCGCCAGTACCGCTCGGTCTGCCCGCACATGTGCCTCTGTGACGCGGACCTTGCGACATGGCCCGATACGCTGGTCGCCAAGTTCCAGCACCTCGAACCTCCCCTGGACGCCGCGTTGAAGGGCCACGCTTCCTTGTCCGACGACGTTGAACTCGCAACAGGAGCCTAACCGTGCCCGACCTGCTGCTTGACCTGTGGGATATGATGGCTCTCGCCGAGAACCTGCTTCGCTTCATCGAAGGCGAAACGCCGGGTGCCGAACGCCCGGACGTGATCGCCAACGCAAAGACCAAACTGGACGAGTACAAGAAGAGGTATAACCAACATGAGCATCGCTAACCCACAAACGCTCGTCATCCCCGACCGCTATGCTAAAATGGGTGTTCGGCAGGGGTTCCAGCCGACGCCACCCGACCGCCTGCGCATGGCCATCGGCGGACTCTACGGCAAAGGCAAGTCCACCTTCGTCGCGTCCATTCCGGGTGCCCTCATCCTTGACTTCGACTGCGCCTCAAACAACGTCTACAGCTCACGGGCCTTCCACGTCCAAGTCACGAGCTGGGAAACCTACGAGACCATCAAGGCCCAAGTGTTCGCGGACAAGCTGAAAGGCGACTGTCCCTTCACGCGAGTAGTCTTCGACCCCCTGGACGCCTTCCTTATGCCGCTGGTTGACTTGCACGTGCTGGATGTGCGCCGCAAGCAGTCCAAGTCCGACAACGCCTCGATCTTCAACGTCACCACCATCACCGAGTACGGTCAAGAGGGCATGGGCTACCGAATCCTCCGCGCCGAGCTCATCAAGGAACTCCGCTCGTGGTTCAACGCGGGCTTCCCGTGGGTCATCACCTACCAGATGAAGGCCACCAAGGAAGCCGAGGCCCGCTACCCGCTCATGGCCCCGTCCGCTCTCGGTCTGGTACTCGGCGAAGCGGACCTGACGGGCTACGTCCACTCGAAGCCCGTGCTCGTCACGTACACAGAGACCAAGCGCATCAACCCGACCAAGGTTATCGAGATTCCCCGCCAGAAGACCGAGATTCGCTTCCTGCTCGACATCCTGCCGGAGAACGCCCTGACCGACGAGAAGCGCCGCATCCTCGGCCTGAACGAGTCGATCCCCCTGCCGCCCGTTGACGGCTGGGCCTCCTTCGTCGAGAAGTACGAGGCCGCCATCGCCCGCCTGAACGCCGGGGACATCCAGCTCCAGTCCTCCGTCGTCGCACCGGCCCCCGAACCTGCCGCCCCCCCAGAGGAGAAGAAGCCATGAAGAATGACGGTGGACCAGCGTTTCCTTTCATCAATGATCGAACTGGCGACTTTCCCGGGCTGTCAATACGCGACTGGTTCGCGGGGCAGGCGCTGGCGGGGTTGGCGATCCACGATTCTGGACCCTATGAGCAATATGTTGCAGCAGGCTACCGCTTCGCCGACGCCATGCTCGTCGAGCGAGAGAAACAAACCAAGAGTTCCAGACCATCTATATAAGGAGCACATGATGGCAAAGTCACTGGCTGAAGTGTACGCGGACAACAACCAAGCGTACAAGGACGCGCGGATTCTGCCGCGCTGGATGCCGCCCGATGGCGATTACACCGCCGCCCTGACGGACGTGATCGACATGGTGGTGGGCGACAATGACGACCTCCTGATCGTGGTCGTCGCGCAGATCGTGGACGGCCCGTACCAGGGCCGCTCGTTCGTGGCCGTCCGCTCCGGCCCGAAGATGCGGGGGCCGGTCAAGGAACTGGCCGACATGGTGCTCCAGAACACGGCGCTCGACCTGAAAGCCACCGTGGACGCGCTGAAGGCCCGCGTCATGGACCCCGCGAACGCCGTCACGGTCGCCGTGGGTGTCAAGACGACCACGAACGCCGCCGGGAAGACGTACACGAACGCTCGCATCAACGGCTTGGTCGGGTAGTCCACGACTAGCTACCCGGCTTACCGTTCTGGCTGGACGGCGCGTACCCGCCCAGTCGGATTGGGGCTTCTCCGGCAAGACCCGAAAGCTGGATTACACCGGCCAGTAAGGACAGGAAAGCCCCTCGATTTCCGGCCCCCGTGCTCGGCTCAATATTCCGGTGAGCCGGTGAGAGCCGAGCACCCTTAGCATTACACGGAGTTCCTCGCGCCACCGCGATACTCCGTTACGGTCGGCGGTCGCCACGGCAGAGCGTGGCCGGTCCTACTGCCTTCTGACTAGGAAGCGGGCAGATGAACGTGAAGCGGGCCTCGAAACCCGCCGCCGACTTAGGAGTCCATCATGTTAGAGTCATTGTCGGATCACAACCAGAAGGCCCTTGAGTTACATCGTTTCTTGACAGGGCCGCGCTCAAACGGCATCGCGTGTCCGAAATGTGGCGCGGAGTTGGAAGATGTGCCAGGGAAGATGCTCACATCCATGCCCCCACAGATACCCGTTCGATGTCCGAGGTGTGGGTACATGGGCTCGCGGTATTAGGAGACTGAACATGCCTCGAAAAGCGATAGACAAGACCGTTGCCCCGCCGCCGAACCCGGCCAAGCAGAGCAAGCACCCGCAGCCCGATCCCCGTCGGGTGGATCGCCCGCGAGCCGCCATCGACTACATCGAGCGGGTGTACCGCGAAGACCCTCTCCGCGTAGTCCTCTCGCTCATGCAATACGTCTCCGCCGTGGAGAACCGGCTGCCGGTTCGCACGGAGCCCACGACAGGAAGCATCACATCCCTGCCGTCTCATGCCCGCCGCTTGATGGCCGAGCTGCCATCCGAGGCCCTGAAAGACCTACTCGACAGACGCGAAACACCCGGAGAACTCCGATGAGCAAACTGCCGCCCGAACTCACCCTACAAGGCCGCTTGAGCACCCACCGAGTGCACGGCATCCCCTACGGCGTGTGGCTTCGCATCAGCGACGCACCCACCGAGCTGTTTGGCAACCCCCAGTTCGAGGACTCGCCCCGCTTCGCTGTCGCCCTGTTGGTTGACGGCAGGCTGCTCATCACGCCCCGCAGAGGAGCCAACAACCCCGCTATCGTGTGGGCCGGAACCGCCCGCTTCTCGCTTGAGGGCCTATCGACCGCGAAGTTCTACATCTCGAAGCGGACCTTCGCCACCATACGCCCTTTGCGTAAAGGGACACATAACGTCCCCGTCCGCATTTTCAAGAGGGGCCACTTCCTTCTCTTGGAGGTCACACTCCCATGACCACCGAGACCCTCATTCACGCAGACTGCCTGCTTGAAATGTACAAGATGGCTCCCAACTCGGTGGACCTTGTTCTCTGTTCGCCACCCTACGAAGCCCAGCGGGAGTATGCCGAGTTGAAGTTCGACCTCCGAGGGCAGGACTGGGTTGACTGGGCGCGGGTCCGATTCGTCGAGTGCTGCCGAGTGTCTCGCGGACTGGTCGCGTGGGTCGTCGAGGGGCGTACAGAGGACTTCCGGTGGTCCGCCACTCCCGCTCTCCTGATGGCCGACCTCCACCGAGCGGGCATCCACCTGCGGAAGCCGCCCATCTACCGCCGGACGTGCGGGATACCCGGTTCCGGCGGTCCCGACTGGCTCCGCAACGACTACGAGTTCATCATCTGCGCATCAGGCGGCAGGCTTCCTTGGTCCGACAACAAGGTGATGGGCCACCCTCCGAAGTACAAGAAGGGAGGCCGGTTGGACTACCGAAAGAAAGACGGCACCCGCGTTGACCGCCCGTACCCCGTCTACAAGATAGCGAACCCAGGGAACGTCATCCAGCCGCCCGAAGAACCAGGACTCGTGGTTGACTGCTCGGCTGTCGGCGGCGGGCACATGGGCTCCCGCTTGGCCCACCTAACAGAAGCGCCTTTTCCAGAAGCACTGGCCGAGTTCTTCATTCGGTCCTTCTGTCCTCCGGGTGGCACCGTACTCGACATCTTCTGCGGCTCAGGCACCACGCTCGCGGTTGCCAAGAAGTGGGGCCGGAACTCCATCGGCATCGACATCCGGGAATCGCAGATAGCTCTCACGAAACGTAGACTTGCCACCGTCGAACCCCTACATGCGGACGCTGGGGCTGTAGCTGAACGGCTGGCTGAAGTTGGCCGGAGTCCAGGGAACGGCGGGCTGCCCGAACTGCATGACTCCACCGGGAGTTGAGTACGCAGGCTGGTTGACCAGCAGGCTGCTCAGCGGCGGCGGCTCATACGGGGGCGCTTGGCTATATACGCTGTTGAACTCGTTCGCGTAGGCCCCCGCCGCCACCTCTTGGAAGTACTGCCTGTACTGCGCAGGCATGGTTTGCAGCAGCCGCTGAATCCGCGTGAGGTCTCGCCGGGATTGCGCCGCCCGAAGGTCCGTCTGCCCCACGACTAGCGGCCCCAGCATCGGATACTGCTTCTGGAAGCCCTCCTGCACGGACTGGGCCGCTTCCGGGTCGTTGTCCAGCAGGCTCTCGACATACTGCTTGCGGACCCCTCGAATCTTGTCACGCTGTTTCAGAAGATAGGCGGTCATCTCCCGCTCCTTCTCCACATCATCCGGCCTGAATCCGAGCGCCCGCATCCAGACCTGCATAGGCGATACGTCCGCTATCTTGTCCCCGGCCAAGTTGAATGTCGGGATCAGTCCATTCGGCCCAGGTTGCAGGTAGTTGGCCGATCTGATCGTCCTGTACGCCCGCAACCCCGCAATCCCGCCGGGCACGAGCAGCGCCCCGACCCTGGCGAGCTCCTGGGGGTCTTCCGAGTACAGCGACTTCATAAGACCACCGGGTATCGCCAGCACGGGCGGGATGATTGGAATCGGGAAGAACGGCATGTCCGGGGACTGCGGCAGAGGCATCGCTCCCATCATCAGCCCTCGCGTCAGGTTGAGGCCCAGCGTCTCCTTCGCTCCGTGGAACAGCGCGCTCGACACCGCCATCCCCCGCCCGACCGTCCCGAAGTTCATGGCCGCTTCGGAGTACGGGGCGGCCATCGGCCCGGCCCCCCACGGCATCCGAGTACTCTCCACTAAGTAACCCAGGTAGCGCATCGGGAAGTACATGAACTGCCGCAGCGGGGGCGGGACGTTCCGCAGGATGTTCGGCATCTGCAACGGACCCGCCGCGAACTGCGTCATTCGGACGACCTTATCCGCCGCGTTCAGCGCGTCCCCCTCCACCATCCCAACCTGCGCCGCCGTCATATTCCCCGTGAGCTCCTGTTGTAGATACTTCGCATACGCGCCCTCGAACGACACAAGCCTGTTCCACCGCTCGCTGGACGCGAACAACGTCATCGCGTGCTTCTTCACCCACTCCATAGCACGGGCGTACTCGGTCGTCCCTGACCGCAGCCTCCGCAGGTTCTCCGGGAGGGTCGCCATCCCCTGCCCCCACGCCTGATGCAGGGTGTCCTGCATCATCGAAGTCGTAAGGCTGGACTCCTGGGATGCCGTCTTGCTGAACTCCGGGAACGCCTTCTGCATAGCCGCCACGTCATCCATCCCTGCCGCCCGAAGGCTGAAGTACCCCGTCTTCGCGTTTGTCAGCTTGTGCAGTGTTCGCTCGACGCCCATCGCCCAGCCGTCAACCCCAATCAGCGGCGCGAGCGTGAGGGGCGTTTGCAGGAGGTTCCCGAACGCGCTCGACAGGTTGACACCCAGGGTCGAGAGATAAAACCAGCTCGCCGTCCCATTCATGGCGTTCAGGTACGAGAACGGTCCACCGGGCTCCATGAGCTTCTTCTGCAACGCTCCCCGCCACTTCTCCGGCAGCAGCTTCCTGGCCAGCGGCCCTTCCAGCCTATCAAACAAGTTCAATCGTAAGTTGTTCCACCTGATAAGTTGCATGGTCTGTGAGTAGTTGGTCCGGCCCCGCAGCATGGGCGTGTAGTCCGCCAGCATATTCTGCGTGTGTTGCGGGAGCACCTTCGCGGCTTCCGCTATCGCGGCCCCGTGCCCTCGAATCAGCCACGAGTACGGCCTGCTGATGTTCGACGCATACGCCTGGAACGTCGTGATGGGGTCCAACGGATAGTAGGCCATCGTCCCGATCCGCGATCCCATCTGCGACAGCCGCTCGGCCACCTCCGCCGTCCGCCCCGCGTTCGCCAACGCCTTCACCGCATCCAACTGACGCGTGAACCCCGTCGTCCGAAGCCCCAAGGCCCCAAGCCTCTCCGCAACCGCGTCTACCGCTACGTTGATGGCTGCCGCCCGCGCCCCCGGCTCTCCGGCCCCCATAGCCTGCCGGATGCTCTCGAGCGCCTGGGCCGTCAAGTCCTTGTTCGTCATCTTCTCGAAGTTCTTGGCTGCGGCTTCGATAATCTCCAACATCCTCGGATTCGGGTTCAAGGCAAGCAGTTGCTTCGGGTCCGGCATGACGATGCCCGTCCTGTACCGGGCGCTCGCGGGCGGGCCAGCGCGAGCCACCCCGGACACCTCCTTCGCCGTAAACGGCGCCCGCTCCTCGTTCGCCAACTCCGAAATCATCTGCATGAACCGCTGATCTCCGGCCACACTGTGGATAGGCACGTGGTACAAGTGGCTCCGCAGATAGCCGACCAGCTTCGAGTCGAGTATCTCGTCCGCCGCCATCATCGACGCCCGCTCAAGCGACAACTCCCCCGCTGGCAGGAACGGGTCGCCCGGCCCCAGCCCCATCGCCACCTTCACGGCCGCCGGACCCCCCTTGTACAACAGCTTCCCATAATCCTTAGAGTTCGGGTTTGTATTCCGAGCGAAGAATGGTCGTATGTAGTGCTCGAACGCCGCATCTTTCAATACCTTGTAATCCCGAATGAACGGCTCGAAGGGGGCTGGAAGCTCAATGGGGCCGCGCAGGGGAGCTGTCCTTGCGAGCTCAGCCGACAAGTCCGACCTGAACCGTCCGACGAATTGCGACACGAACCCAGGCACCCCCTTGTCCCATCCTTCTATCCGGCCCCCGACCTTGTACCACTCTTCCGGGGTGGGCTGTCGTCCGAGCTTCTCCACGAGGTCGTCCACGAGCGGCCCCAGCCCGCGCGCCTTGATAGTCTTCCCGCCCCGCACGAACTCGATAGGCCCCTTGAACAAGGACATCTCCATGTCCCGCTGAGTGCGTAGGTGCGAGATGACCTGCTCGTTGATCTCCGGCCCAAACAGCGTCTCGCCCCGCAGCAGCCCCGCTTCCACGGTCCCCATCCGCTTGGCATACGCGCCCCACCGCGCTCCGACCTTGAACAAGTCCTTCATCTTCGCTATCGGATACCGCAGGCTCAGCGCGATCCCGATAATGAAGAACGGGTCCGTTACTACCGACATGATTCCGGCCACGAGGGGGTCTCTGGCCGCTTGTCCGGCCAGCATCTCTCCGAGGGTGCGGGTCTTCTCCGGCGCGAGGCTGGACGGCGCGACGAGAGCGCGGCCCGCCCCCTCGATGTCCCCTTGCAGGAGATTCGCCATGAAGACTGACGGACGATCCCACCCTGAAATGGGTCCAGGCATGTTTCACTCCTTGCTTCGGGCGGCAGAGCTCTCCAGCCCTGGCGTTCCGAAGCGATAGGTTACTGCCACATCATGTCGGTGCTCGGCTGTTGGGCGCGGCGGGCGATTCCGGCTTGCTGCTGCATCTGCGCAGGCCCGCTCATGGCCTGCACTACCATGTCCTGGAAGCTGGGCGCAGCCGCCCCGCCTCCGCCGAGCACCTTTTGCAACTCCAGTTGCGCCTGCAAAGCGCGCTTCTCCGCATCTCCCGACATCGAAGCCGTCAGTGCTTGTCCTGCTGTCCCCATCGCTTGGCCGATGAGCTGATAAACCAAGAAACCAAGAAACAACTTCGGCCCCCACGTCTTGAGCCAATTCTTACCCACCCCTTTCATCTTCGCTATTGCTGCGCTGATGGCAGCTTGGTCCCCCGACTTCATGGCCGCCGCCAGCTCTGCTGTTAGGCTTGCTTCGGTCGCAGCCCCCACACCAGCCGCTGCACCCTTCCCCTCGGCGGTACTTGTAGCAGCGGCACCCTTCTTGCCGACGAAGTGCGCTTTCAGCCACTGGCCAAAAGCAGCCAACCTTCCTCCACCCGCCGCTCCTTTCACTCCTGGAGCTACTTGCTCCATAGCAGCCGCAGCCTCCAAGTCTTCTGGTGTTGGAGGCCCGCTCGGTCCTTGTTTATACGGAGGCGGTATGGTAGGAGAAGACGAACCTCCGTATGTGCGCGCCTGGCCCATGTATTGTGCACCCCCCGTCGGAATACCGACTCCGGCCACTTGGCCTTGACCCGGAACGGGAGACGGAACACCACCTTCGGCCTCGTACATGCCCGGCGGCTGGTAGAAGCCGCTCGGAGCACCTGCACCTGTCTGGAACGGTGCTGCTCCCACCACTCCGGCCCCCAGCCCCGGTAATCCACCAGCGCCGCCTAGACCAGCCGCCATCCGGTCGGACGGAAGGATAGGCACAGGTGCGGCGGCAGCGGGAGCAGCGGGCGCTCCCTTGCCGCCCAATGCAGTCGCCGCAGAGACGGTCGCTGATGCTGGGATCGGAACCTTCTGCCCAAGGAACGCCGCCGTCATCTTATCAACATCGGCCCGGAGCATGAACTGCTTGCCGAAAGCCGTGTTCACAGGCAGACCCAGCCGCTTCGCCATCTCCACCACTTCAGGCGGAGACACGCCGAGCACTTGGGCCAGTTTTGCGGTGTCCGCGTATGTGCCTGCCTTTGCCATGTTACGCAGCCTCCATTCCGGGGGCCGGAGTCAACGGGGGCCGGAACGCCGCGAACGCCTCCGGGCTATACCCGGAATCCCGAAGGATGCTGCCCGCATCCGCGCGATTGGCCACTTGCCCAATCCCTTGATCGAATGTCTGACCGGCCCCCTGGCCGTACAGACTCATCATGCTCGCCTGGACAGTCGGATGCGCCAGCGACCGCAGGTAGTTCTGTTGTGACAACTCGGCCCTTTGCGTCATCGACTGTTCGAGCGCCTGTCCGGGGGCCTCATTCATGGCCAACGCAAGCCTGATCTTCTCTCCATACCGCGCCCTCTCTGCTTGCGCCGTTGCTTCCGTGGTCATTGTTTTCGCGGCCGTCGCTTGCCCCTCGGCCGTCTTCCTGCCTTCACGTCCGGCCACCCACGCCCCGAAAGCAGTTGCCAAGGCTTGCCCCAATAGAAGCAATCCGAACACTGCAACTTGTCCTATGGCCAGTATTTCCATGTTCGTCCCTTGCTTTGTTACTGTGCGGTTCCGGGAGTGAGAGTCCCTTTATACTTTATCACGAAATCGGTTTGTAGCTTTGCCGCGTAGTCCGCCAGCGCGTAAGCGTCAGGGTGTTTGTTATCCGCCGCGAACTCCGCCGCGCTGTCAGCCGCCTCGAGCGCTCGCAAATCGGCATCGAGCCCCATGCTATCTATCTTCCCCTCAACTTCCATCATCAAGGCGTTCGTCACGGCTGCCTGGTTCGCCGCACTGCTGCCTGTCGGATCACGCAACGCCGCATCCGCCTGTTGGAAGCTCGGCATCTTGAGCAGCTCGTCTTTCACTTGCTGAATCCGCTGCACCACGGCATCCGCGTCCATCTTCGCATTAGCCGTTTGTGTCCGGTTCAGGAGATGAAGCAGCATCACTTTCTGTGGACGAGACAACTCTCTATCGAGCCCGTTCTGCCACTGCTTTTTCAAGTCCGGGTCTCTTTCAATCGTGGCATCAATAGCCAGCTCCGTAATTCTGTACAGGTCGAACTTCGCGCCTGACAACCGCTGATACCCGTCCTTCAACGCAACCCAGGGGTCGCTCGGAGCGGCGGGGGGTGCTGGAGGCCCCACGAACTGTTGTCCGGCGGGCGCATCTTCCCAGTGTCCAGGAGGTCGCGCCTTCAATTCAGCCAAGCGCTTGGGCTTCCTAAGCTCAGACCCGAAACGATACGGGTCTTCTTTTGCATACTTCTCTAGTGCTCCAAGCTCTACTTGCTCGGCGGGGGACAATCCTCCCACAAAAACCTGCCGCACTTTGGCGGGAGGAGGCACGGGGGCTGGACCCGCGAAAGCGCCCGCAATCTCGTTGTCCGATTCACGCATCATCGCTTCCATCTTGGTGGCCCTGTCTTGCGCCACCTTTATCATTTCCGGCGTCCACTCCTTCGACAACTTGGGTGGCTCTCCTTTGCTCATGGCCCTTTCAATCTCGACCCTCGCCGCGTGTGTGTCCAGTTCAGCCGGTATGCCCTTGCCAAGTCCCGACAAGTCAACTTGGCCCTTAGTCAACACCATGTCCACAAGAGCGACCCCTTGCGCATCCGCCCGTTCTCCCCTCGCGTAGTCGTTCGCATACTTCAATGCTTTCTCGGCAAACTCAGGCGAAGCGATCATCCGCCCTTTCAAGGGGTCTCGCAGCGCAGCCAGGGCCATCACCCTCATGGCCCTGTTCACGGGAAGGGAGCGTAGGAAGGCCATCCGCCGCTCGTGTTGTCGCATTGTCTCCCCGGCAGCAAGCGCAGTCGCCTGCGCAGTCGTCGCTGCGAGGCCAGCGATTTCCGCCCTCCCCCTCTCCATGACCTGCGGAAACATCTCGGCTCCTTGCTTTCTCTGCTGGGCCGCCAGCGCCCGCTCTTCCTCCCGTGTATTCATTATTGCTTGCTCGGTCTGCCGAAGGAGATCGTGCCGTTTCGTCTCCATAGACTTCGTAAAATCCTCCATCCTAATCTTGCTCTCCAACTCTCGCACCGCCAACCCCATCCGCTGCTGTTCAAGCCCAAACCGCTGCTGTTGAAGCCCAAACTGCTTTTCACCCATCGCCAACCCGCCGCGCACCTGCTCACGCTGGAGCCCGACCTGCTGCTGCGAAAGCCCAAGCCCCTGCGCGTTCGGGTCCAGGCCGATGGGCGGCGCGGTCATCATGTTGAATCGAGAGTTCATCTGTGTCATGTTACATTCCCATTAGGGATTTCCCGGAGTAAACGCCCCTCCCGGACTCGCCCTAAACCCACCCATCAACCCACCTGGCGCATTGAGCGCTGTGCTTGGGTTCAAGGTGTTGCCGGTCGTCTGCGAAGCGCCCGTCATCGTTATTGGACTGCCGCCCGATGTGCCGATGCCGCTTATGCCGGGCGTCCCCGGATTCGCCTGCACGTTGCCCTCATACATCTCGTAGATGGACGTGAGCAGTGGAGACAACTGGCCGACGTAGGGCCTGAACGCATCGCTCGTCAGCATGTTCGCTTCCGCCGTGTACCCGGCCATCCTGAGCTGCTCGGCTTGGGCCTCCAACTGAACGAGCTGGAGCTCCGCCCTCTGCTGCTCGGCCTCGGCCTGAACCCGCATGTTGGCCTGGACGGTCGCCATGTTCAGCTCCGCACCGGCCCCCGCCCCATATGCGCCGCTCACCATCGCGTTCATCGCGGTCTGGAGCTGGCTCATGTTCGTGGCAGCCGCCGCCCCGTACTGGGCGTGCGCCTGGTTGTACTGAGTGGCCGCATACGCGACCGCGTTTCCGAGGCTCCCTCTGTACGCTTCCGTCAGCTGATTCTGCGCGAGCTGGAGCGCTTGGGGCGTGACATTCACCTGCCCCGACGCCGCCATGTTCGACAGCAACAGGGATCGCTGCTGATACCCTTCTCGCGCCCCCATCACCATCTGCTGCGCGTTCAAGGCCGTGTCATTCTGCAACCCGCTTAGAACGTCCGACCACCGCGTGCTCACGTCGTCGATGGTCTGCGCGGCCAACTCCTCGGAGCGGGCCTGATACTGCGCAAAGGCGGTTCTGGCTCGCTCGAAGTCGGGCTGCGACTGTTGAACGGCCTGCCCAGCGGTCGCGCTCGTCCGCCCCCGTGAGGCCGTCACCGCGTTCTGGATGTTCTGCGGCACCCCCGTCGTGGCTTCCTGCAACAGACCAAGGGCCTGCTGTGCCTGCTGGCTGGCGATCTGCGCCCCCTGCACCTGCGCCTGGTAGTCCGCCAAGGCCGCCTGGACGAGGTTCTGCTGACTGACGGGATTCGTCCGCTGCTGCTGCCACGAGAGCACCTGCTGAGAGCCTGGGATCGGGGTGCCCTGCGGAGTCGTCTGTTGCGTGGTCAACCCCGGAACGGTCTGCGTCTGCACCCCACCCAGCGCTCCCCCGAACGCTCCCGCCAACCCACCCTGCCCGCCGCCCGAAGCCAGGGGATTCACGACTCCCGGAGCGGCGGTGGTGCCGGTCGTGGTCTGCGAGGGCTGACTGAGTGCTTGTAGGATGGACGGCTGGGCGGCGGGCGTAGCTTGGCCCCTCGGCACGTACCGCCCCGTAGCCGCGTCAAAGTCGAAGTTCGCAAGCGACATACCTGCTCTGGCCATGTTAGTCTCCTGCCGTCAAGAGCCCGGCAGTCTGTTACTCGCCATCTTACCACCGACCATCACGGAAAGCAACTGGAAATTGCAGTCCGCCGCTATCTGTTCGACATACGGCTCGATGATCGCCCCGTCCACGCTCAGCGCCGAGAAGCGATTCTCCCAGTCGTTTATGTCCCTCGTGAAGTCCAACGATATTCGGTCATCAATGGATGACCCCGCATCCCGGTACGCCCCCACTACCCATCGGGCGGCAGGGTTGTCATCCGGGTCATAGTCGCCGGTGTACTCGACCGCCAACACGCCCACGTTGTCGATGCCCCGCCGCCCGAAGTCGGCCATCGTCGGGTCCACGTGGGGCACCGGCCAGAATCTCAGCTTCAGCGGCACCGGGCTGATCGTGTACACCGTCCCGCTCGCGGGCGCGGTCGTCCACACGGCACTCACCGTGATGGTCGTCCCGGACACGCTGGACACCTCGCGCACTTCGGGGTCCGTATCCGTCCCGCCCGTCCAGGCGTAGACCTTCGCGGATTTGAGAATGGCGGTCGTCCACCCGGCCATCGCCGAGTCCACGAGCGTCGTCGTACTGCCGCCCGTTGCCGTCCCATTCACCGTCACGGTCGTGCTGTCGATCCCCAGCATCGAGTTCGTGGCGGTGGCGGCTGCCGGATATAGAATCCGCCCGTACTTCGTGATGAAGAAGGCCCGGCGTTCACTGCCCGTACTGGGGGTCGGCCCTTCGGTGCCCCACACGAAGTTGCAGTCGTCGAGCTGGGTCACGGCCCCCGATACGTGCCAGAGGACCAGCGCCTCCTCGACGGCCGTGCTCGCGTTCACGACGAACGTGGCTCCCATCTTGAAGTCCGACACCACGAACACGGACGAGAGAGTGGAAGCCCAATCGGTCTGCACGATGCCGTCCGCCGCCCCGACCGCGTTCATCGTGCCCTCCATGCCGTCCACGATCATCAACGCAGTCGGCGTCATCGCCATCATGTCCCGCCCGACCGCCGACACCGCCCCGCGAGCGACCAGCCCCCGGCCCGCGTGTGTCCGGGTGATCGTCATCTGCGTTCCGAGCTTCGCTATCCGAAGGGCGGTGTTCGGGGTCCAGGCGTACAGGAAGTCTGCCGCCCGACAAAACCGCGAAACCGTCCCATCCTCCATGCTCCACTTGAAAACGTAGTTCGCCGGGAAGACTTCCGGGCGGTAGTCGGCCAAGGGGCTGAACCGCAACTCTGTAATCGCGCTCCCAGTCTGCGAGTCGCCAGCCACGAACGTCACCCCGTCATACCACCCGATTGCGCCCCCTTGTGGAGGCGTCCCGACCAGATCGAGGTCCACAATGTATGGCTCGTTCGCGGCAATCAGGGCCACGTCCGACAGCGACCCCGCGACGATGGCCCACGGCGATGTGTCGCTGGTCAGGGTCGTAATGGACTCCCGCCACAAGATGCCTGCGTCATATACCGTCCCGGCCACGTCCGCCGACAGGCTCCTGAACATCCACACTTGATCGAAGCCGTCCGTGAACGGCGTCTCGGTCCCGCGAGTGACGGTGATCTTGTCGTCGCCGTCGCCGTCCGAGTCATCCACCGTCACATCCGTCGTATACATGCCGGACAGGATGTTCCGGGTCGAGTTGTAGTATCGGAACCCGACTCGGTACGCTCCGGCCACTAGACTTCCACTCCCGTCGCTGGCCGTCGAGGACGCGGGCGTGGCAGGCGTCAAGTAGCCACTTCCGCACCCCATCGTCTTCTCGACGAACGCCGAGCCGCTGTGATACAGCACCAGCGGGTTCTCCCCTTGGATCATCACATAGGCGTACTTGCCGTTGCCGTCCACGTCCACGATGCTTGTCGCCGACAGCGTGATGCCGCTGCACGTCATATCGGCTGAGCTGTATGCCGTGTCCGCCGTCGAGTAGTAGTAGAACGTCAGCTTCCACGTCGCGGTGTCCAGCCGAAGAATAAGGAACCCCCTGTACGAATCGGTGGACGTGCCCTTCTGAATCGAGATGTACTTGAACCACGCGACCTGATCGTAGGCTAGATTGGCCAGCTGCGTCATGCCGGGGAACTTCTTAGAGCACCCGAGCGCGCGACCGTCCAGCCCATAGGCCATGCTCAGCTCGCCGGGCTTGAGGCGTATACGGGCGACGCGCGTGTTCAGCGTTCCGGCCCCCGCCTGGTATTCGTATGTCGCGTCTTTCACCGCAGCCATGCTTTCTCCGTCATGTAATAGTATAATCAGAAGCGGTCTTTGCTTTACTTACAAGGATAGAGGCCCGCACTTGGTACTCAGCCACGAAGCTGGAACTTACCAACTGAATGTATCCTGTGTTGTCCCCCGTGATTCGCAACACGATACTCCCACCACCAGTCGCTGCTGCCGTGAGTAGTGTCACCGGCGCGGCCACGGCAGATTGGTCTCCAGTTAGTCTAGGACGCACCAAGGTAGTCTGGTACTCCCACTCGTTAGCACGAGAATCAGCTACATTTCCACTATATACAGCCAAGCTGTTCCACAGGACGCAGCCTCGACAGTCACTAGCCACAATCGTAAGCGATCCGTTGTTCGTGACTCGCACCCAAAAATCATACCACGTGCAGTCGAAGAGGGCGGGCGCGGCCCAGTTGATGTCTGTCGCTCCTGCATTTACGGTGAGCACCTGATTGGCGGTGCCCTTCGCCAGCCGCTCCCAGCGCGTCGCCGTGCCGTGGATGATGTCCCCTAGTGCTGGCTGGGCGGCAGTCGCGTCCAAGTGCGTATTACTAAGAACGCGGTGA